>Ga0049105_1000026_pt1 | contig 25017 bp, 22 predicted proteins | sample WorMetvaBAHAMAS1_FD_61260 | JGI IMG/M metagenome (GOLD analysis project Ga0049105, IMG submission 61260) | Worm MetaG Olavius vacuus BAHAMAS.1 | ecosystem: Host-associated > Annelida > Digestive system > Unclassified | place: Germany: Marburg | collected 2013-04-09
CTCAGTGTGGCATCACACCCTCTGAACTGGAAACACTCGCGATGGACAGAGCTGGTTGGCGTTTCACATGCAAGTCAGCTGTAGAAGAGTTTGAAGTACGACGCATTCAGGAGTTGGAGGACAAACGGGATCTGCGCAAATCTGGTCCACCATCCACCAGCAACTTCGAGTGCCAGATGTGCCACCGGATGTGTCGCTCACGGATTGGGCTTCTTGCCCACAACAAATCACACTCGTGATGATGAGACCCATCGTATCGACGGCTCAGTCCATGATGTCTAGCTTCCTTGACTTCCAGCTCTATCCATCATCGGTAAGGTGGGTCCTGGGCAAATAAGTAAGTAAGTAAACGTGTGTGTGTTTGTCTCAGAATAGACCCACCTCGTTTCCTGGCTGAATGTCATAGGAGGCAACTAAACCAGGGCTTAGTTGGAGCTTTAGATTTTCTGTCAGTGTTAGATAGGGCATGTTTTTTGTGTTAATTTTTTGGTTTCTGGGTGTATGCTTCGTTTAGTTTGTTAGCTTTTTATTATCAGTACCAGTGCAATTGATTGCCTGGGAAGATTCATCTCCAAAATGACCTATTATGTGTTGAGTGGGACGTTAAACCTTACTAAACCTAAACCTAATAAATACGACTGACTGCATCACTTTATGTTCTAGTTATATTCGTGAAAATACTGCAAACATGTAAGACAGTAATTTACACTTTAGGCTTCCTTAAACATTATTAAAATTGAATTATTAGAAAGTTTCTAGTCAGCTCTGGTGTTACGCAAATTAAAGTATTAAAATGTATATTAATTATAACACAGATTGTATGGCTAAGGCTGTTTAGTCACCAAGGCAACCTGGTTGCTGTTTCCTCTCGGGAAGAAGTTTTGTCAAAAATGACAGCAGCAACTCATTGATGATGCTCAAGTAATTCTTGACAGTGATGATAAATAGCTGAGATACTCATTGCTTAACCAAGTTTGGAAATGGTCTTTGTTTCTGTTAATATGACATTGTAAATGTAATTGCAGTGTTGCTGATGGTATAGTGGAGTCTATTGTCTGGTGCGAGATCTGAGAGCTGATAATCATGTTATGATTGCCACTATTTTCACTTTGGTTGCATCTTTTTGAAAGAACTGTTTTGCGTATTAGTACATATTTGCTTAACAAGCAGTGTTCAGATACAAGAGTGCTCTGCGCAAATACTTTACCAAGTCGAATCAGTCCGTGGTATTCTTCGAGCGAAATTATAAAACGCAGCATCTGCAGATACAGGTTAGACTCGTGTTTAACTGTCCATGATTTTGTATGATTCACTTATGTATAGTGTTCTTATGGCTTTTTCTAGTTTTTTACTTTTGTTTTTAACCCTCGGGATCTACAGCGTGTTTGATAAAAAAGGAACCGCCTGTGTTTGTTCGTAGAAAACGAACCAGTAGGTGTGAAATAGTGAAACTTGGCTCATTTGCAGGGTTTTACTGATGCTGTTGATAGGCTATTTTCAAATATGTTACATATTAAATATTCTTTGCAAATGATGACGCTAACAAGATGGGGCACCTGCTCAGTGCTCACCGTGCAAAGGAAACGGTTGATCTGCTCAAGCATGAGATACCAGACTTCATCCCGCCGTCACTTAGGTCTCCAGATAGTTCAGACCTCAACCCAGTCGATTATAAAATATGGAGTGTTCTTCAGCAGCGACGAGTTGTGACAGCGTATCATTAAGGAATGGAAACACCTGTACCAGCACGTGATTGACAATGCAGTCAAACAGTGGCGTCGACGTCTTTGCTCTTTTTATTTCTGCTTGTTCACTTGACGTATTGGAGACTTTGCAACTGCGTATTAGCGAGATTGACAGAGAACAGTTAAGAAACCAACAACATTTATTTCATAATCACGATGAACAATAATTCATGCGTGCATTGAGCGATTTTCGTTTGATTTGAATCTATGGTTGTCAAAATAGGCTGAATTTGGTTCCAGTTCTTTTTTTATGAAGCACGGTGTATACTACCAAGGGTATAAAAAATCTAAACTATATTAATTACCGTAATCAATTAGTTTTCGATTGATTTAAAACGTAGTACTGACGCCATAGTTACATTACGTCACTGCTACCTAGCAAGTGTTACAGTAGATGAAACAGAGTGCAGTCATCAAGTCATCAAGTTTTATTAATTATTACTAAAAATTAATGCATTTATTAATGTAAATCAAGTTTGAATTTATTATGTGTATTAAAAAATTTTGAATTAATTTTTAAATAAAATCTGCAGCCCTAAATTATATCAAATGTTTCTATGATACTTTCGATAGTTTTGAGGTATTTTACTTGCCACCGTGATGCAAAGCTTAACATTATAACACAGTTTGTCGATATACAAGGTTGTTCCAGTGTCCGCTGCCAGTGCGGACGTGATGACAGCATTTATGAGCTGTGCCGAACGTCAGAACATTGAACTGTGTGAAATACCAACGTTTTCTGATCTCAAGCAGGTTTGTTTCAGCCAGTTTAGCTGTAACAGTTATTGACCTGTGTGCATTGGTGCTGCTGCCTTTAACTTGTTCTTACAGCAAGTGATTGTATGTATCCGTCGACGGGTTAAATTATGTGTTAGTAAAGTGCAGCAGAAGTTATCCTTCCACTGAGCAATGCTTATCTCCATGTCTGTAGCCTTCAATCAGTCATCAGCTCATGTGAGATCACGTCCAGGCAGCAAGTGTGTTGTAATGTCTCTGTTCATACCTTTACTGCTACTCACTGGGTTTACCCAGAGAGGGATGGCCAGGCAGAGTTGACCTGGGTGGTTGGTTCTTTTCAAGATGGTTTATTGTTTACCCATCACGTTGTGAATTGTGCCCAACACTAGTTCGTTACTGTTAATCTGCACTGCTAAATTGTTAGAATATAGATAAATTTAGTGGCTGTTGTTGTTTTCTCTTATATTTTCACCTAACTGACATATATTAGGTGATCTGAAGCTCAGCTGTGTGTTTAACTTTGCCATTGACTTAAAGTTGGTTGTTGTATTGCGACTCTGTTTGTTATTGTTTGCAAGATTGTGCCAGCTGGAGCGCCGTATTTTTATGCAGAAATACCCGGCGGGGTTAAATTGTACTGTCGGATCTCGCGAGGATTCCCACTGCAGTTTGGCCGGTGAGTTGACTATTGCATCCGCAGTTAACACTGAATGCTTGATGTAAACTAGATACTGATGACTGGCTTTTTGTGTGCTTACTTAATGTGTGTGATAAACCTGTCAGTTCTAACATTGATAGACACAGCATCAGTAGTGTTATTAAAGACATTCATCTTTACACTCAGCTATAGTTCTCAATATTCACATTTTATTGTAGCTAAACTTTTTATCTTTATTGTTACTTATACAGACATCCAGATATGTTTTTTTTTAGTTCTGTGGCACTTAATTACCTTTTATGTTCTGATGTGCCATTAAGATACTATGTACTCACTCACTCATTCATGCGCAGCAGTTCTGAAAACCAGTCCATTGAAAAACATGTTAGTTCTTCAGTTACTGAGCTCAAATTTTGTTATATTTGTGGAAATCCTTCAGTGCTTTGACACTGTTGGTTTGGTCATATGACCTGTAAAAATCGTCCCCGATATAACTTATAATGTGTTTGGTGGGACGTTAAACCTTGCTCAGTCAATGTGGAAATGAGTTCATCATAAAGGTTGTTTTGCTTCTGATTGGTTTGGTATCACATCATTGATAAACTTTGCACTTTGAGAAGGAAAGCTAGTTTAGCGTTGTTATTCTGTGGATGTTTGCTTCAGAGAAGCAATGGCAGATGCAAGTCTGCTCAACATGCCTGATCGCATTGACTGGAAGCAGTGTACGTCGTCAAAGTCACAAGAGACGCAGCATGCAACTAGTTTTCGGCAGAAATTTAAACAGTTTGACTTTACGTTGGACTAGTTATGCATTGTCATTGAGACTGAGTTTTTCTATGCGTGTGTTTGCACGTAATGTAATTGAATTCTGCACTGTGTTTGTTCACAGTTGTATGTGTTCAGATGTCTTAGGTGGCATGTACTGATGGGCATCTAACTTAAATATTTTAGTTAAAGTAAAAATTTCTCAGGATGAAAAAATAGTTCGGCTTTTAGTTAAAGTATTTTTATACCTGCTTTTACAAAAGTTTAAACTTAAATAATTAGTTAAACTTTTAAAACTAATTTTTACTGTTTTGTGGTCAACTGGTCATCAGTGATCAGTTATGAATGCCAATGCATGAGGGCTGATCAAATCATCTAAATGGTTTCCAGATAAAGTGGAGGAAGTGTGAATGATTAAAAACTTGACAGTAGAATTCAGAAGACAAAATATCTAGGAAGTCACGAAATCTACACTGCATCTAAACTGCAGAAGTAAACGAAAGGAAAGTGCAGAGATTTTACGTGCAACTTAGAAGTTTATTAAATCAGCTCAATCTGTCACACGAGGGTACAAGCTTGTTAGATTTGCAAACTAAATAATTTTTAGTTAAACTTTTTAGTTACAACTAAAGTGGTTAAAGTTGTGTTTTAACTTAACTAGTTTTATTTAGCTAAACTTTACATGTAATGACAAAATTAATTAAACCATTAGTTAGCAACTTTTTAGTTAACTAGCCTATCACTGGCAGAATACAAGTAAAGTATCACAGTGTAGGTGTGTCATGATGCGGCCTACTGTAAAACCCGTTTTTTTCGCGTGCCCTTTATTTCGCGAGCCTGGCAAGTTCGCGAAAATAACGGGCCGCGAAAATTTGAATACAGTAGCATTTCAGTGTAGTAGGAAGTAAAAACGCCAAAATTACGGGGTCCAAAATAATTAAATTGACTCAAACGCCAAAATTAAGGGTGATCAAAATTAAGGGTTTTACAGTATCTTGTTTATTGTGACAGTTTCAGCTGCTATATACACCATGCTGTGTTGACTTTTATTAAAGTAAAAGTTCTTGCCTGGAGGATAGGAGAGAAAATAAGGCTTAAGTGTAGGTTTTTGTGTGTGATTGTTACATTTTTCTAAACTGGTGCCAGATGTTTGTCTTTAGTTTTTAAAACCATTTTGTGTACTTTTTCTTGGCTGTTGTGAGTTTGTCAGTCAGTACCAGTGCAATCAACTGCATTGAAATACTTGTCCCTGTGATAATCTGTGATCAAGTGGGATGTTAAACTCTACTCCGTCACTCAGTAAATTAAAGTACCCGTCGGTGTTGTAGTTTAAATAGCAGAATTGCGACAACATTCTGCAGTTTTGTGACCGCTGCTAGGCATGTCATGAACGACGACATGGCGTACACCATTGCGTAACATTATTGACCAAGTAATCCTTACCCAGTGGTAATATGGCAGTGTTTGTGAGGAGTGATTATATGCATTGGTTTATGGGTTTAATTATCTGTCTGTAAAGTACAGTACAGTAAGAAGTAGCCTTGCCCGAGTGGCATCGGCCCACTGGGCAGTAGTGCCGTTAAGCGTGTTATGAACCATGAATTGCATCAGGTATATTTAACACGTTTTATTGATGTCACGTGATTTACATTACACTACATTAGGTTTTTATGTATGATTACACATGTGCACATTCTGGAGTTTCCACATGTATTTTGCCTGAAAGCTGTTCATCAGAATTGCTGTCGTTTCAAGTTGTGGGTTGTTTGGGTCAGATGGAGGGAATGGAAAAGCCGAAAACGAGAGGGACAAGGGAGGGGTGAACTACAAAATTTGACAGTCTGAGATGAGGACCATTGCTGGAGAGACTGCAGAAGAGCCAGATGCTGACCAACCAGCGACCACCGTGTTTTTGTCCTGGTCAGTGATATTGTTACACCCCTAACACTCCCAGTTTTGGGACTACACACCCCCTAGCTGTCAGTAAATCAGTAAGTTCTGTGTAAAATTAGGAAAATCTGCATGAAATTTGGTCATTTGATTCTCAGCCAAATCATTAAATTTGTTGCCCACAGATGTTAGATTTTAAGGCTAAAATGCACCAAATTCTGCCCCACACATCCTTGGGTACTTTACAGCACTCCCCAGACCCGCTTGCTGGATTTAAGCGGGCCTACTTCTAACGGAGGGGAAAGGGTGAGGAATGTGAGGCGGAGAGAGGAGGGGAGGGAATGGGACAGTGGGGAAAGGAAGAAAGAGGAGGGGACACCCCTGGTTTTTGCATACACCGGCCCCCTCCTCCCCCTGATATGAAATCCTTGATAAAACACTGGTCCTCGTCAAGTGGCAGTGCTTTCATCACCTCTCATACGAATGCATTCACACACACAAGTAGCCACAGACACAGCTCAAGTGCGTCTTGGCATACAAAACCTACTTCTACCCGTGAACGACACCCCTCGACAAAAAAAACACAGAAAACAGAAAACTACTGTAAACTTCTTCAAGAGGCAAGAGACGTCTGACATAGTCCGCCGCCACGTCATTGATGTAATTCCAGAAATGGGGAGTTGGTTGGTTTGTTATCCGTCACTGTTGACCGTGCTGATGTCTTCGCGGCTTCTACCAGTTGCGACGCCACGGCTTCCTGTATCTACGTCGACGACGGCGACGACGACGTAATATGTGGACTGTCTTAACGTGTCCGTACAACGAGTAGAAGTTTGTCGTGGACAGACAGCAGATGGTGGTTGCACTGCAGCCGAGTATCGAGAGACGATATTGACGGTAGAGATGGATCGTGGAACAGTTGGTCGCCGTCACGCAGCTGCCTCCGTACGTCTGACAGATCTGAGTCGAGTTCAAGCCGGCCGTCAACTGTGGACGATTGTATATGATTATTGTCGGTCTTTTGCTGCCGTAGTACGACATGTCCACAGTCGATAGACCTGTACATCGTTCAGACACAGTACCATGCCTTGTTGTGTTGAGTTGGACGTTAAACCTTGCTCAATCCAATCCTTGTTGTGTTCAGTGCTGTTTACCACCCGCAAACGCGGGTGGTAACGCGTTAGGTCGCGTCTGTCTGTCTGTGAGTCTGTCTCTAATTAATGCTCTTAACTTTTGAAAGCCAGCCTGGAAACAGACTTCATTTCTCGTATGCAGGTACATCTACAACATCTTCAGGTCAAGTTCTTATGTTTAAGGCCATCGGGTCAAGGTCATCACAGAAAAGCAAAAAAGCGTTCGGATGGTCTGTCTTCGATTGAAAGGCAATCTTATTTTGAACGTACGTTTTGTTTTAGTGGACCAGTAGTAGCTGAGCGGCTGTGGCGATGCGCTGTCGCCCTGTTTTAATGACTGTTTTAGTTGCTCTTGGCGCTGGCTCAGTCAGAACTTTCTTTGCTGTTGCAAGAGTTAGGAAGTAAGAAAGTCGGACATTTGCAAACGCTGTCAGAAACGCCACAACGCCGGCTGATGGTGTCCGGGAGGGAGAAGAGACCCCAAACCAAATTTGTCCAAGGGCCTCGAAGCACCGCGTTAACCACTGAGCGGACAGTATTTAATACACTGTTTAAAGTACAGTAAACTGTTGTTGGCTGCGTTCTATTAATAGAAATGATGTCAAACATGCAAATAATTTTACATAGGCCTACAATCAGTCTAAACTCAAAAAAAAACGTCTTAGTGATGTCAGTCATATGCTTCCGTGTAAGATAGCGTTCATAGTTCCAGGGTGGGACAGACTGAGATGGACATAGGCAGGATCAGAACTTAACTGGAAAAGGTGACATTTAGCGACGCATTGCCACTTGAGGCTCTCTGTCTTTGGCTTTAATCACGAGCTCCCCGGCCCGTATTACACCCACATACCAAATTATAGCAAACTGGGTTACTGGGGCAATCCGCGGCAGAGTTATTGATTCAACATATTTTTCCTACAAATCAAACAGAGCTAATTCGATTAGTCGAACAGTGATTCTCGTACTTATAACAGGTACTTTTAGCGCAGCTATTATGCAGAGATTGAAGATGATATATCTATTCTGCGTCAGATAGTTGCACCGAAGTTTCTGATAGAAGTACAAGTGACACACTGATACTGCATGATGCTGATGATTATGATTATGATGAATGTACGTCGGCAACCCGTTGTAGCTCACTGGCGAGGTAGCGTGGTGCTGTGCCGTTAATGCAACGATAAACTAGAACGGCAAGGCAGAAGTCGATCCGCTCTGGAACGCGCAGCTCCTGAGCTCTTGAAGAAAAGACATGTGCTCACTTCTTGTCGAGTGCGCGAGCCGGGCAGCAGAATTCACGACGGTTGAGTGGCGGTAACCAGGTAATCTGGTGTCATACTTAAAGGGCTAACATTTTTAATAACAAATTTGTGGTCAAAACATAATAATACCCATAAAACCGCCAAGAATTCCAACGCGGGAAGTTCGTATACTGACGTGAAGCGATGACGACGCAGATCAGTAACACGGCTGCTGAGCGCGGACGTAATCCCAGTGATGCCGATGCTGCTGATGTTGGCGATGATGATCGCGAATACGCCATCATTTCCAGCTATAACGCAACGCAGTCATTTGTAACAGTCGCCGAAACAGAATACCCGAACGGTTGAACATGAATGCACGCAGTTGCGTGTCATGGTCGTTACTGTTCACATCATGCCGACACGTAGGTACTGTTTGACAGTGCAGATGCTGGTCGATCGTCAGCACGCTTCTGCGCTGTACCGCGGTTGTAAAGTCGAAATGGCGAACTGGTCGACTTGCGGTCACGTGTCTCGATTAATTGCTGAGTTTACTGTCGAACTATGTAGTTGTGCATGAAATTCAACCGTCGCGTATTATAATATATGAGCCTAGCCTGATTGTTTTCCCCGCGCACTCACAGGAGGATATGTCTATGTACAAATATTGTTCACAGTTCAAACAATGTGATCGTGTAAGCGTTAACGATGACGGACAAACGACACAATGTGATTCCTTGTGCCAATAGCCAAGCAATTTGAGTGCTGAGTTTTAAGACGCGGACGTCACGGACTACACGGCCGATCGGAATCCTACAGTATTTACTTACGTACACTGACAATGGGGTGGTACTCCGTTGCGCAGAATGGCTATCACACAGATCTGTGAAGTGTGCATAGACATCATGAATATTAATATTCATGTCTATGGAAGTGTGAATGGCGCACGTGAACAGGCGGGTACCAGCTTGACGTATTTGCACCTCACCTGTATTGATAGGTGAGCTGCGCGCAGGTAGTTTTGTTGACAGTTGAAATGTACACCGAAATTCCATTTTTTTCTAAACGTGACGTCCAGTAATTGCTATGGCCCATTAGATTTGCGAAGTCAGTCGACTCCGCTGAGTTTTGTGCATTATCCTTCGGTGCATTATCCTTCGGTGCATTATCCTTCCTCCTGGTAAGATACTGGTAAGAGTGTTCCTGCCGTGAATACGATTTCAAAGTTTTCGGTCATTGTATATAGTATTGTGATTTAGAAGTACTCCGAGGTACTCCGCGGGGCATTAGCCATGATTAACCCCCGGGGGCTGTTCCTGGATATGGCTTTATAGGGCCTTCGGTAATGTGGATGTGTTGATGCGGATATCAGACATGTAAAATGCACAGCAATATGGGTATGGGAGAGAGAGAGAACTTTATTCGCCACAACATGAATAGCAATATAATGCAATAATTGAACCTATATAAATCAAGTGGCAGGCTGCCAGAACAGGCATAGGCCCAACAAGCTAGCCACCTTGTGAAAAAAAGAAAAAAAACACACACATTACACAAAAAGTAAAAATATACTCAAAGATACAAACACAAAGGTAATTAATGCATCGGCCACATCGGGCAACACATGGACTGGACGCCGGCACATCGATCGGCCGACGTGCAAATCCACCAGGCCGGTTGAAGTCAAGGTGTCAAGACACTTCGGACCCAGGACACTTCGGACCCAAGACATTTCGGCACTGGTGCCGAAGTGTTCGTAAGACACTTCAGCACCAGTGCCAAACTGTCCGGACATATCGGCACTAGTGCTGAAGTGTCTTACGGACACTTCGGCAAATTACGTATATTAGGCTTATACAGGAGCGCTATAATATCAACGCGTATCTGTGTATCATAACCATATACACTTATTTAGCTGTCATCAACCGGATATTAAATTGCGTAAACTCTTACGTTATAAGAATCATAAATTGTCAGATTAGTAGTTCATGAATTATTTTTATCAAATAATCGACATGTAAACTGAAGTTATTTCTTCACTCTGACTTATAGTTAAGAAAATCATTTATTGTAGTATGTGAGTACAGTCGCTAGTCCTCGGCGGTGTATTTTTGTGTGTATCTATAAAATCTGTGATCCTCTTTAATAGTCATAACAAGTAATATTAAACCTTATTAAACTGGCCTGTTGTAGCAAAAAAATGTTTGCGGGAGGTCGAGACAGTTCGGTACCAGTGCCGAAGTGTCCGCAAGACACTTTGGCACTGGTGCCGAACTGTCTGGACACTTCGGCACCAGTCTGATGGTGCCGAAATGTCTTGTGTCCGAAGTGTCCTGGTTCTGAAGTGTCTTGACGCCGAAGTCAACACCGACTGGCCTCTGCACCCACCATCACCAGGGCCTGTGGCGACCGACGGCTAATCGGTGTGAGAGGAGCAGAATATAGCACTTAGGACTATGTGCTCCAGAAAGTGTGCCTACATGAATAGACCCAGTCTGCATTATCTCCCGTCCGTTCTCAGGACAATGGGCAGCAGGTTTTGCCATCGTACATGATCAGCCGCTACTTCCTCCACCTCGCTCCTTCTGACTCCTCTTGCATGTAGGTCGTCGCAAAATGTCAACCGCCAGATCTTCCTTGGCCTGCCTCTTCTTTTCCTGCCATCGACTGGTATCCAGTCTATTGCGCTGTGAGCTGGGCATTCTTGTGCCACAAACCGGAATCTCCTCTCTCCTATGATGTCTTGCAGCCGTCGCTGTCCAGTTCATTTCAATACATCTGTGTTTGTCACCTTGTCCTTCCAGGTAACTCCGATGATCTTTCGTACATTTTGTTGATGGAACACATCCCATTTATAATTATCATTATCTACTGCAATATAAATTGACTTCAAAGGATATGCTGCATCATATCATATACGAAGCAGTTAGAACAACTTCAATTTGGTGGTTAATTTAATGCTCTTAATGAGCCGTTGTCGACTTATATATGTTCGTCATGCCACCTGCTATAGTTAAATCTCGCACATCGGTGCATCTTCGGCAACCTACGCTACTCATAGATCAATAAAGTTTCTTGCTGTGTATGGCAAAAAATGCGATTGACAGTTTTGTGCACAGTATAAATCCCATCCACATTTGCGTGCATGTGTATGCTGATGTCTTTGACCACCTCCCGCATGGCTTATATCTTAGCATCCATTATTGTGGAAATAAGACAAATAAGTCTGGTTTTCATATTCTGTGGACATTTACACTTGTACCTGATCATGCTATTTAACAGCCATGTTTCTACCTCATTGTGCATCGTTTCTCTTAAATTGCTTCCATGGCCTGGTGAAATCAGCTGTCAGTGAACGTAGCAAACAGTAGACCATGAACGATATAGTTGATATGTTTCATGTCAATAGACAAAATTTGAAGGCTGTTTGTATTCACTCCATTTGGCAGAATCAACACAATCAACTGGTTTGTTGTATAATTTGCTTTTAAATCAGTGTGTATGATGTCACCTGTATCTGTTGCAGCTGTTGATAGAACATTTGACACATTGTGCTTCAACAGCAGACCATGGCTAGGGCTGAGACCGTCGTCTCGGCACTTCTGACGACGTTATTTGTCGCTACAGTTGTGATGACCAATATACCATCTGCCAACACTCAGGAACACTGTGAGCAAGGCTGCCGTCTGCCAGTTTTCCAGTACGTATGAGTTCTTTGGTCTGTAGTTCTCACTCTTTGTCAGGATGGTAACTGAGGCTGTATGGATAGAGTAGACTACTGAAATGTATTGCGTCTTACAAATTCAGCTGTTTTAGCACGTTTGACATTTTTCGTACTAATTCTAGATGTTATAACAAATGTGTAATTTTGAATTGCAGAGAGTTTTTAATTTTCGCTCCGAAAATTGTACGGCCGGACATGGTATACGAGGTTCATGTGACAGTGAATCGCAAGTACTATTCAAACATCGTTGTTACCGCTCTGCTTAGCTCATCTGGCAATGAATATGCATATGGACGAGTTCCATTTGAAGATGTTGGTACCAAAGTCATACAGCTGAAGGTGTGTATGGATGCTTAGTAGTTTAAACACATAGTAAACCATTAGTAGCTTGTATACTATAATGCAGAGGTAGCCCACTGCAGTAGCTTCATCATATTTATAAAGTAATTTTTTGTCTAAAATGTTATATTGAATTTAACTTTCAACAAGCTGAGGTGCTTAACTGGCAGGACAGCTGTTTAAGCAAGATGACCTGTGAACCCAGTAAACTGGGTCACATTGACCGAGTTTTTGGTTTTGATCAGGTCTGATCTAGGTCTGTGCATGCAGGATTACAAGTCTCTAGACAGTGTAGCAGCTATGATTTGTGCTATCCTGGTTAACACACAGACAGACAGACAGCTTGTAACTGGTTATTACCACGCAGCATTGAAGGCAGGGCGATCTAGTCATGAGAAAGCTGTCTGTCTGTCCGTCTTGTCAAACGCATGGATTGTGACAGATGGAAGAAAGATCTGTCTAGATTTTCATAGCATACCAACGATCACTTAGCCTAGTTTTCTGAGAAGAAGAATGGTTGGTGGAGAGTGACCCCTTCTACCTGAAATTTGCATTCAAGCCGACCCCGTTGGAGCGAAATCGCCGATTTTCAGTCGATATTCGCTCTAGCACCTCAGCGGTAGCACCTAGCAAAAAAAAGTTTAATTGACATTAATAGGAAGTCGACTATGCGCTTTCCAATGAGCTTAAGATGAACATAGTATGTGCCCCTAAGCCCCAAAGGGGGGGGCTCAAAACCACAAAACGGCCGCTTTCCATGTAAAATCACACTTCATTTGAACAAAGTCTGCTACAATGTGAGGTGACGACAGTAAGTCGAAATGTGTTGTTACGTATGCTAATTTTCTCACTAGTGTAAGATGATTAGCTGTTGCAAAAAGACCATGTGACTGCTCCTACTTATATTTGCTCGTAGCGCCTCAGCTGTAACAGCTAGCGAAAAAAGTTCAATTAACACTATACACTAATAGGAAGTCTGCTATGTGCTTTCCAATGAGCCTAAGATGAATAGTATACGTTGACCCTAAGCCCCAACAATCTGCGACAACTTCAAAACGGTACGAGATTTAATATTAGTTACTATTAATCACGAATATGAAGTCGCTTAAGGTCTTTCATTCAGCACCGACATGGTACGAGATTTTAGCGGCCCTGAAGTTTTGTTTCAAGACTTGTATCGCGATGAAATTCGTGGATGATGATGATGATAATGTTAGTTACTATTAATCACGAATATGAAGTCGCTTAAGGTCTTTCGATTGGTACCGACATGGGTGACCTTTGAATAACCTTGAACGGCATAATATTGTCTTCCACTTTTGGCCAAAACTGACCAGACCTGCAGCACGATCTCTCTGCAATAGCTGAGCTACTTGTATTATTAGCTTTTATTGCCACTTCTTGTAGCCAGGTAACCATGTTGTTGGTAAAGTGTGATTATGGTCATCAAGTTGATCTGTGGCTGACCACGTTAGCGTTTGTGCAATGATACAATTTACTGTTTGTACAAATTAGCACTTAACAGCATACTGACCTTGTCCTGTCCAGAATTGGTTGATTCAGTATGGATCATAACTGATATTAAGTGATCAGTTTTGTCAGTGCCAGTGAATGACAAGTCTTTGATGTGTATAAACTGCATTATTTTCAGTGTGAGTGCGCTATCAATATTGAGTTGTAGTATATGCAGCAGTGCTGGATCTGTAGGTGCCGATCACAGTACGGAGCGGGCGACATAGACTGATTGTTGAAGGACTTGTGAAGAATAAAGCACTGGCCGTTGTTACGACGAATGCTTCAGATGTTACTGACTACGCAAATTATTTGCCAATTTACCACAACGAGACCGACGTTCAGTTTGAGATGAAATATGTCTCAATGTTTGTGGTGCTGGACTATCCAACATACATTGTTCCTTCTAGTGGTATGCTTAACTATGCAAGTTATCAAATGTTGACCAGCTGTTTTTTCTTGCAGTGTATAGCTGCTGTTTCCTTAGAAAGTGGCAGAAACTCAACAGTAGCTAGTTAAAAATTAACATTATTTTATGACAATCTTGCAAAGCATGGATTTATGTCAGTATCACTCTTGTTGTTCAGAAGCAGAATTGCACGGCATGCTTTGACAGTGCTGCTAGTGATAAAATCCCCATCCACAAAATGACGTATAATGTGTCGAGTAGGACGTTAAGCCTCTGCACTGTTACTATTATAGTGATACAGTCGGATTGAGTATCTTGATTAAACTATTCTGTGGGCTAGAAAAACTAGACTGTTCTTAATAAAAAGTTTCTAATTCTTGTACGTGATAACATATGCTGTAGCAATAGTAGCCTGCAGACTGAGAGAGCATCATAAATGACCTCAGTGGCATCCAAGGTGGAAAGGCATTATATGGAGAGATTTCAGAAGTGTTTTTTTCGGAATTAAAATATTGTTATACTCGGTTATTTTTCTTGTAAAGTTGTCGTATGCATGATGAATTAAAACCTGCATGGCCAGAAGCATAGTTCTACTCTCAGCCGAAAACCTTTAGGGGCAAGTGTCGCTGCCACCCCAGCTGTCGCCTGTCCTGGGGTAATATATCTGGTATAAAGTGCATCGGTCTCAGTGTTATGATGAGTTGTGTTTTTTTTGTGTGCAGTTCTGTTTCGCATCATCGGCGTAACACAAGATCTTACACCGGCGTACACTGGCTCAATGTATATCTACGTCCGTGTGAGTACCACTTTGCTGCAGAGTAGATGTATATTTGCTCTTCTTGTTGTAATTTCATTAACTTGTTTAAAAATTTTTAAACTTCAGTCGTCACTAGTGTAACTGTCTTAATGTTCATGCAACATAAGTACATTGACTGTTTCTGTCGCAGGATGCAAAGGGCAACTTTGTGCGCCGCTGGATTCAGAGACAGCTGAACTTCGGTAAGATACATTTTATGAAAACATTTTGTTTACGATGTTTTTAATAGTTTGTATATCTGATTTGTCTCTCTAAGTGTTTGCATGTAAAATTCTGTTTCTGAGAGTATTACGAGCATTTTTCCAATTAACGTTCATTAAGTCCATTTGGCTGATTGGTAATCATCTTGTAGTCATCATAGATAGTGATCTTGGTTTGTGTTATTTGGACAGGATTGTACTCTGGTGGCTTTGACATCGAGTATCCTGTGAATGTTGGAGAATGGGCGATTGTTATCGATGCTTTCGTATGTCAGCTTTAGTTGTTTTGCAAGTTTCTCTTTATTCCTACTCTTAATTTAATAGTCAATGCTCTGACAGTTGTGGCACAATAGTTGCTAGCCACAACAGATGCTCTGGACAAATGTAACTCCTGAAATTAGAAAAAGTAAACAATATTGTATGCAATGCATCATTGATACTGCTAATATCTGGCTACAGTGGTTAGTGGTTTGTAGTACTTTCAGTGTGTGTGCAAGTTGGCAAATATTTTAATCCAGTGAAGTAATGGAATTACAGAATAAGTAACTTGACAGGCAAAGTAGTGTCCTGCTAATACAGTGCAGCTTATGCATGGAAGAATTGAGGAAGATGGCAAACTGTACAGCGTTTGTATTACTGCTGTACAGACAGTTACCATTAACATATTCTTGCTTTGAATTACAGATAAAAGTACCATTCCATATTTTACTGTATGTAATTTTGACAATATATGCTAAAAATGCGCTGTCTGTGTTCTTGCAGGGCCATCGATACGAGCATCCTTTCGAAGTCCGTTTCTGGTGTAAGTTTCTTCTTAAAATCACTCAGCAGTTATATTCTGCAGAATAATAAATTGTGTATTAAATTTAATTCAGTAAAGCAAGATTTATTAAAATATTATAATAATAAAACAATTACTTACATAAATTAACATAAAATGTCATATTCTACCAGAGATGTATCTCTAAACAATGAAGATACCATAAAATTTTGGCCGTCATCTGCTGCCGGATCTGCACCTAAGAATTTTTTGAAGGATTCTTTAACATTACAAGACAGAACATTTTCCACACTTCCACGTATCTCTGGAAAAAATGACTCTTTCTACATGAAAATTTCATAAGAGATGTAGCGTTGGACAAGCAAGTCGCAACTAAATTTTGAAAGCCATCGTTATCCGCTTTGGTGGAGTTTGCACCCTTTGAGTGCTCTCATCACTCTTGTTGACAGTATTAAAACGTCTTAAGTCTATGTATAGGTTTATGTTGTGTGTGTGTTTTTGCAAGACTTCCTTTATCATTGTTATTTTGTTGTGATAGGGTTACCGTATTTTTTGTGTATTTTTTCCTGAATATTGTAAGTTTGGTTGTTGTTGCCAGTGATGTGTCTCCAAAGTTACCTGCTGTATGTTTAGTTAAACTTTGCATACTCACTTCATTACTGTTAAAATGTGAAAGCAGTCATTATGTGAGCAAAATGTGAAGCAGTGATAGGTCATGGCTGTATGTTAAAGATACATGTATTTTTATTCAAAAACATGACTATGACTGCATTTGGTACAAGTCAGTTTCTTTGATCGTCTGCAGTATGCTGTGTTTTGTTGCAGGGCAACGATCATTTGAAATGAACATCACCGTCCCATTATTCATGTATGACTCGGAATGGGGCATCATGGGATTAATCAATGGCGAGTAAGTAAAACTTGCTGATGTCAATGTAGCAGCACAAAAGTCGACTCAGTTATTCTCGAAGCTCGCGTGTCTCATTTATATATAACATTTGAACAGGAAAATTTGTTTTTTTGAAGCAGAATTTTGTGATCATGCTGCCAAAGTGGCAGAATGTAGTTAGCTGCCAAAGACGTTTTATTTTGAGGATTTTTTTAGCCTACTGGCCCAAAGCCTGTTATTATAATTATTATTATCATCATTGTTATTAATACTATTTAGAAAAAGGTACTGATTAAGAGTGATGTTATGGTGATCAAAGATGCTGCAGCTGCACTTCACACATAGTTATAAACGCATCCAAGAAGTTGATATTAAGATAGCAATATACTATAATACAGAGAGCTAAGTCAACTTAGTGATTGCTGATGGTCTGGTGTAGTGGTTAGCGCATTGGCTTCGATCAAAGAAGTTAATCTATGTCGGGCCCGGTTAGTACTGAGATGGGCGACCATGTCCAGGTTCAATTCCTGGTGCCGGACATTTATTTCAGTATGTAACCAACCAGCCACCCAAGGCCATTGCAGCCTTCCATCACTTCAGGGTCGGTAAATGAGTACCAGCTTTGGCTAGGAAGAAAAGGCAGGTATGGCGCATTCTGTTGGCAGATGAACACGGGGTGTGCAGGTAAAACTGTGAGATCCCTTGAGAATGCATGCCATACCTTAGAGGTGTGTTCACGAGAAGGCGCTATACAAATCCACACTTACCTTACCTTTATCTTGTACAAGGATACCACTTGTTCAGCATACTTCTTATTCAGCAGTTGTTTATGTGTAAACTGTACATCAGCTTTCTGTTGTGATCCTCGACTGTTATGTTCCGTCTGGGTCCGGGGCAAGTAAGTAAGCAAGCAAGCAAACATGTGTGTGTGTGTCTCAGAATTGATCCGCCCGTTTCTGACTGGATGTTGTAGAAGGCAACTAAACCAGCGTTTTGTTGTTTTATGTTTGTCTTAGCTACAGCTGGCTTTATGTTCATTTTTTTTGTGTTTCAGGTGCATGTGTTTCTTGTTTTTGGCTGTCATTATCAGGGCAATCAGTTGCCTTGAAAGTCTTGTCTCCGAAATGGGACGTAAAACCCTACTACTAACTAACTAACTCCTCAGCTCTTACATTATGCTAGATTTTTCATAAACGTTTTAAAGATTTTTAAAATGTAATTTCGTTGTTGGCGCTGTCTTTTGTCATTACTCTCATGGAGTGATGATCTCGCTAGTTAAGTATGAAAGCATGCTTATCTGTGCAATGACAGACATCCAAGTAATGAGTTCAGCTACGGCAACACCTCGGTGACAGTGAAAATGATGAACCAGGATGGAACATTCTTGCCGGGAGAGATGACACAGGACCTTGGATATGTAAGTGTCTCTGCCATTGAATTAGTTTATTTAATCATAATATTTTGTATAAATATGACACCGCATGTCAACTATTGTAACTCTGTTTTGTCTTCCGCGCCAAAGAAGGTCACGGACAAGTTGCAGCATGGTCTGCCTCGGCTAATGCACTGGCTGGTTATTCCTCAGCAAGTGCAATACAACCTTGCTGTGACGGTCCATCGTTGTCTTTGCAACTGAGCTCCAAGGTACCTCGCCGACTACTGTGTGTCAGTCTCTGAAGTTTTTGGTCGCCAGCATCTGCGATCTGCCAGATGTCATCAACTGTCAGTTCTGCGAGTTTGCCACAGCACTTTTGGAACCTGTGCATTTTTTGTCGCTGGACCAACAGTCTGAAATTCACTGCCTGGTCATTTTCACGATCCAGCTGTTGACTCCAAACAGTTTAGGCGGGAATTGAAAACGTCTTTGTTCGCTGGACATTTGAAGCATTAGCACATTAGAGGTGTTACATAATCGTGCTCTACAAGTCGACATTTACTTACTTACTTACTTACACCTGTTTTTCTAGTATTTGAGACCGTTATTTTGTATATTGTTTTCTATAGTTGTCGCTGCTTTGAAATTCTTGATCTAGTTTTTAATTGCCATTACCCATTTTATGTTTTGTAATTTAAACAATTTATTGTAGTTGGGGCTGTACCACTTGCACTAGTAACTTTTAGATACTGCATATTTTCGTGAAATTTCTGTTAGCGTTTTGCCTCTGCAGATGAGTCAGGTGTAAAACTGTTTTCTTTCAGGTGCCGCTGTTGAAAAGCTTTGAATTTTCGATGGCCGAGATCCGTGAACTGTGGGGAGATCCTGCAGGCAAAGATCTGTATTTTCTCGGTACGATGACAGACTATTACTATCTGGAGACTCTGACAGGCACTGCAGTCACTCACATTGTGAAAGATGGCATCCAGTTGAAGGTACTCGGCAAGATTGTGCGTACTTTCAAACCTGGCGTGCCATTCAACATTCAGGTCAGTAATGTGCGGAGGTTTCACGTTTTAACATTTGGTTGTTGTTCATCGCGTCATTGCTGCATTTTGCTGCTGCTGTTTTTATACGCATTGACACGGCCATTCTAGTGGCTATGTATTTTGCATGTTGTTACTCGGTGGTCTCTAAATGTATCCAAGGAAATCTGAGATCAGTGAAGCAGTATTTTTGAAGGTGGATGCACAGCGGTGTTGGAACACTGAAGACAATGCTGTTTTATGTACGGTTAACTGTACTTTTTACCACATTTGTCAAACTGGGTCACTGCCTGCTCTGTTCTTTCTGTAGTGCAACACTGGTTGTGGCCATTATTATTAAACCTCTGCATCGGCTACTAGTGCACTGCTATGTACCACTGAGTTCTGATTAATGTACTTGTATTATATGTGCAGGTGGCAGTAATGAGAAACGATGGAACGATGTATACCGGCTTCTATGATCGTCAGCTGGTTGTAACTGTCTCATCAGAGCCTGGCAGTCCGTCGTCCACTGTGCCAGAAGATAAACAGATTATTCCTGATGACAATATACTCAACTATGAAATCTTACCGGGCATGACTGATCGCATCATACGAATTTCAGTCAGTATACGTGTTACTGATTTGTACGTCAGTTTCAAATTTAATGATGCTTAATATGCTTTGGTCTTTTTTGTTTTTATTTCTGTCTGTCTCATTACTGCACTCGGTGAAATTGCTAAGCGTATAAGCTTAATCAGACTCCTTTGCCACTGGGAAGCCCCATCATTTGCAACATAGGCCTATATTTTCTGTTAAGTGATGCCATTACAGATGATTTCCAGTCACTGTGAATGTTATTTCATATAGCATAAAGTTGTCCAATTCAGTATCTCAGAAATTACAGCATCTATTAGCTAGAGATGAGAAAATCGTACATTGACACAAAATTGAAGACTTCCCCAAATGGGAGTGCATGAAAGTAGAAGGTATTATTTTTTCAATAGGGCCACTTGTATTCTTTGTTGAACACACAGCTATCATGTGTTGTTGCAGAAATAAACATATGTACTGGGTCCGGCAAAAAAAGTAGCCCCAAAATTTTTTCAGTTTTCTCAGGACTGGCGTGGAATTTCAAGGCAAAATTTTATACAGTTATGTAGTTAGCATATACGTACATATTGGTATTAACAACGTTTAATTATTGTCTTGAAGTTACCAGCATTGCCACCTAGTGATTTTTGCGCACTCAAAATCGTTCGAGCAAATAACGTCATTCAGATGACAGCAACAAAGGGTCAGACTCATATATTTTGCTGAGACGTTCGTAATGTCCAACCTTAGCTTTAAAACAAGCCTTCGGTCACTTTTGAAACTTATGTACAGTGTTGTAAGTCAGTCCCTGAGTCAGGCTGTCCCAGATCACGTGCAGCATTTCCTGAAGTTTGACAATCGTCTTTGGGTGTGGATGATGCTTATTGTCCCTCCAACATGGCCGCCAGCCATGGTATAACGAGGAGGTTTAGGTCCAGTGAATTTAGAGTCTACCGGTCTTCGGTAAGATAAGCTGAACATTTGGTTCAGAGCAAGTTCGTGTAAAGAAGTTTGAAATGACGAACAAGAGCTGCGGCACACTCCATTCACTTCTACTTTGTGGTGTCCGTCAAATCTTAAATGTGTTTTTACATAAATTATCAAAATTAACCGCAAAACTATTAAGCATGTCATTGTTTACAAAATTTTTGCCACTGTTGAGGTCATTAGAAGTAAACTAGTAATTGTCATTTTCAAAAATGGAAGGGTTTTCTTGCACATGTTTTTGTGCAGAATTTTTTTAATATGCTGAAAATCACTAGATGGCAGTGCTGCAATGCTGATAATTTCAAGACTGTTTTCAACTAGTAAATTATGTAAATGCCAGTTCATACGTATATGCTGTCTACATAAGTGTATAAAATTTCACATTAAAATTCCAAGCCATTGCTGAGAAAACTGCCAAAAACTCCAGGGGGCTACTTTTTTATGCCACACCCTGTGTATTTAGATAGATTAATTTAATGCACTCGTGCAATAATGTATTGATGTAGGTACAACATCCTGCATCAGGCAACACTGTTGAAGTAATCTGCTATCGATACTACAGTGAGAAGAATCGTTTCTTGGCTTTGACAACTTCGACTGATGACCCACGAGTAAGTTATTATACAATTTCCCTGATGTCTAATGCATCCTGCATAGTTCATTTGTAAATATGCAATTGACAGTAGTATTGTTTAATTATGTATTGTTATATATTAAACCTGTGTGTTTACAATGTTAAGGTGGTGTAGTTATTGAGGTGGCAAATGTTTGTACAAGATATCACTACTGGCATAAAAGGTATTGTCGGTATCATCACTTAATAGAACTAGACCACACAGCTGTTCCAGTCAGACAGCAAGATCTACAGCACCTCATCTTACCAGCACATGGATGTGAACAGAGCTGACTTGGCATGCATTTTTGAGAGCAGCTCTCACTGTCTGGAATTCCTTCATGGCCGACATCTAGTACCTAACCAGTCTGTTAACACTTTCATGTGACTTTTAAAAGACATTTTTAAACTTTGCAACTGCCTCTGTATCTTTTATGATGCTCTACATATATATACTGATTTTATTTTTTATTTATTATTCTGTATTATGTGTACTGGTGTAAATATGAATGTATGTATGTTTCAGACGGAGTCTTACATGACGTTCACGGCTCGGGCCAACTTTTTTGTGAATGAAATGAATTACTTGGTGAGTTTTTATGTTGATTTGATGTGAAATATTAAGTAGCTATTATTTTATTATGCAGTTCTGCACAATTTGACTGCACAGAGTTGAGCTCTGCACTGTATTGCTTGTAGCCAATGTTAATAAGTTTGGTGATAGATTGCCGTAGCTGGTTATTTGTTTTTGGTGAGTTAGTAGAACAAACTTTGATACGTGTTATAAATAAAATTGTTTTTTAACTGTTAGCAGCAAAGCAGTCTTAATGTCGTATTTGAACAGTTTGATTTATTGTCGATGCAAACTTTATTGCTGTTGTCTTGATATGGTTTTCTGCCTTAGATTGCATCCGGTGGACGTATACTGCTTGGCAGTCGGCTTGTGATGCGTGGCAAACAGAAAACGTTCGCTGTTGCTCTGTCTCGCCAGATGGCGCCAACTGCCCACATTGTGGCTTATGTCATCGAGGAGGGGGAGGTTGTAACGGATGCACTCAGCTTCTACGTCCGTGACACCAGGCTCTTGATGGTGTGTCTTCGTTGTTTGGTTCCTTATTTGTATTCCCCCGAACAACAATAATCGTTTGTATAATTATTTTGTTTACCTCAGAGATAGATCGGATTACATATAGCATTTGATTTTATTACTGGTGGTGTCATTGTGATTTTGTTTGATTTATTTAATGAATGTGAGCATACTGCGTCAGCGGAATGCAGACTTAATAATGACCAGTCATTCGGCTGCGTGACAGGTTGTTTGATGTTGGCAGTTCATAGATGTAGAACGTGCTGCCAGTGCCAGCTTTATTGCTTTTGGTGGATGATTCTTGATCGAATTGTTGCAAGCCGATTTGTTCGACCGAGGCAGTAGCATGTAGTGATTTTCTTTATATAAATTTTCTTACTTAATGTCATTTGGCTTAATTGTCTGCACTGAAATAACCTGTACTGCTGGATATGTGTATGTAGCCAACCATCTCCATCAACTACGGGAAAGATTTCCGTCAGGACTATATCGAACTGGTTGCAAACGGCCCTCCTGGCGGCTATGTATACACAATGGCCGTTGACTATGAGATGTTATGGCGTGGAGCTTTGCAGAATGTGTTTCTGACCGAACAGCGGGTTTGTGTCTGTCACATTGCTGCTGCTACTTGTAAACTGATAGATGTTGTAGTTTGTGAGATGTGAAGATAAGAAGGTGCTGGTTTGATGACCTCAGAATCAGACATGATGCATATTATTTATTTACAGTACAGTCAGTTAGCACTAAACATTAGTGTGCAGAACAGCAGATACAGAAGTAGTTTAATATGTTGTATGTTGCTAATTGAATTCTCAGTGTAAATAAATAATTAATGTAGCAAAAAAACATAAATTGAAAGTGCCTTTATTGATAGTAACTGTAGCGATAACAGAGACGATTTAATAACTGCAGGTAAACTGTGATTAACATGAGTAGTAAAATAATTGTTAGTAATTGAAATAAGAATATCACTGCACTTACACATGTGACGATTGATTGGTGAATTGCTTTTTTTACAACACCCACTGGCGATTACTGGCTCATATGTGTCGATTTTAACTGAGTACTCTTTCTGTTCAATGCAAAAAAAGTTCATTGTGGCTTGTTCTAGGTGTTACATGAACTGATGTCCTACGACAGACTGGCACATGGCCCGTACCAGCACACCTGGTGGATTAACGACGTCAGTGGCCAGTGGGAGAAGACTGTGTTCTTCCCAGCAGCCACAACGGGAATGGACACCAACACTACGATTGATGTTTGTATTGCTATGACCTATAATGTGTTTGGCGGGACATTAAACCTTACTCAGTCAGTCTGTATTGGACTGTCAGTGCTTCTTTGCTGTTAAACCCCGTTCTCCTCCAGTAGACAACATCTGAGCTATGATGGTTGTGTGGAGACGGGAGATTATCAGAACTGTTCTGTGTTGTATTGTGATGTACTGAAGTTGTACACAGTCATAAGCACACTTAGATGAGCAGTTCTTACAGTTCTCTGGATTAGGTTTTGTCACACTTGGCCCATTTCACTATGCATAGATTCATTTGTGTATGTGTATTTTGTATTTTGTGTTTTTTACTGTATTATTGTAAAACAGTGGGGTGGACCTGATGGGGTTGAAACCTAAACCTTAGGACCCTATACTCCTTCTACGCTTTGATACTGTTGGTTGGGTCATTTGACCCATAAAAACCCTCAGCCAACTTCTTTGATGTTAAAACTACTGCTATGTGTTATGGTTGGGTATTAACAGTTAATATTTTTGTGTGACCTGTCAGCTGTCTTATTACTTTTAGACATCTTGTGCTGGGCTTGCTGGTATCCAATGCATCATTGCACAACCTTGGGGAAAAACCACTGATTACTGTCTCTCTGAATAGCAGGCAACATTTGTACACGGTGGGCCATAACAAAATGTGCCCCCACTGCATCTGAATGTAGTTCTGGCTAATTGTAACTGATTTTTATAATTTTTGTATCAATTTATTGAGAATGTATATTGCTTGCAACCATAGTATAATTGCTAACATTTAAATGCTGCGAGCACATGCATGCACAGTGTCAGTAGCATTCTTATTACTTAGTAGCATTCTACTGAGCATGTAGTGATGATACAGTACATTACAAATCTGACAAAACGCTGAATTTTTGCAGTTTTAGATGTGCAACTACGTCGCTGCATGCAATGCAGACGCGGTCTAGCGATGAGAATTCTGTCTGTCTGTCTGTGTGACAAATGAGTGCTTTGTGACAAAACGGTAGAAAGGTCGGTCCAGATTTATATACCATACAAAAGAACATTTATCCTAGTTTTCTGAGAAGAAGAATGGTTGGTGGGGGCGACCCCTTCTATGTGAAATTTTGGGTCAGCCGACCCCCCATTGGAACGAAATCGCCGATTTTCAACCAATAATCGCTCGTAGCTCCTCAGCCGTAACACCTAGAGAAAAAAGTTCAATTAACGCTAATAGGAAGTCCACTACGCGCTTTCCAAT
>Ga0049105_1000028_pt1 | contig 24570 bp, 18 predicted proteins | sample WorMetvaBAHAMAS1_FD_61260 | JGI IMG/M metagenome (GOLD analysis project Ga0049105, IMG submission 61260) | Worm MetaG Olavius vacuus BAHAMAS.1 | ecosystem: Host-associated > Annelida > Digestive system > Unclassified | place: Germany: Marburg | collected 2013-04-09
TGATTTTTACCGCGCTGCATTGAATGCAGGGCGGTCTAGTTAGGAGAAAGCTGTCTGTTTGTTCGTCTGTCGAACGCGTGGATTGTGACAAAACGGAAGACAGTTCTGTCCATATTTTATACCGTACGAATCAGCACTTAGTCTAGTTTTCTGAGAAGAAGAATGGTTGGTGGGGGCGACCCCTTCTACCTGAAATTTTAGGTCAACCGGCTCCCGTTGGAGCAAAATCGCCGATTTTCAGTCGATATTCGCTCGTAGTGCCTTAGCGGTAGCACTTAGCCAAAAAAGTTCAATTAGCATTAATAGGAAGTTTACTACGCGCTTTCCAATGAACTCAAGATGAACATCTTAAGTTGTCCCTAAGCCCCCAAAGCGGGCGGGGAGGGGAGGGGGGGGGCTCAAAACGCAGTGTCCAAAATTTAAACAATAAGCTGCGGTACGAGAAGGATGTCAGTTAGTATTAATCACTAATAGGAAGTAGCACACGGGCTTTCGATTTATACCGACCTCGATGATTTTGAATGACCTTGAATGACCTTGAACGGCTTAATAGCCCTTATTTTGCATTCTTTCACTGAATTCGTTTGCGTTACTGGCCAATTACGTTACTCACAGTGGTTAAAGATAGACCTACAATGTCGGTAAAATATTGTCGCCCAGTTCCAGTCTTCCACTTTTGGCCAAAACTAACGCATCCTACAGCGCGGTCTCTCTGCGATAGCTGAGCTACTTGTTGTTGTTAAGTTCAGTTAAAAGTGAGCACTAAACAAGATGTTAAATAATTACCTCCGCCAAGGAGGTTGTGTTTACCGGGCTGTTTGTTTGCAACGCAACGTCAAGTAGGAACTGCTGATCGGATATCCATGAAAGTTATACCAGAGATATTTATAGACAATGAAGTTTTAATTTATTGTTTTTTTGTAAAAATTTTCATGAAGATACGGTCAGTGGTTTTTATGTGAAGGTGGTAACAGGCAGACACACAAACAAACAGAAAAACAGGCAAACACGTAGTAAAACATAACCTCCTTGACGGAGATAATGACGGCCTGCCACGCATACGCGTGAGCGACCATAGAAAGTACATGAAAACAGTATGCACAACTACAGACGCAGAAAGATAATTATACAAGTGCATTGCATTAAATACACTATTAATTATTGTGTAATCAACCATACATGAAAAGTAGGTAGTCCTACATGTAGAAGCATAGATATCATGTTTTGAATGACAGTAAGATATTTCAGTTAGTTACATGTTTCTAATAGGAATAGCTGTTTTTCAGTTACTACTAGGTTAACGTTGCAGCTGAGTTGAAACGATGCGCACTGATTTGATTGATGCAGAGAAGCGTCGTTTCATCAAGCGTGAAACGGTGCCCGAGCCCGCCGACCTCGACGCTGAGCCTGCAGGCAAGATTAACAATCAACGCACGGCGATAGTTGCTGATGCTGTCGTTAATGACAACGCCAAGTCTGTAGCTGCAACGTCGTCATTACTTAACGGTCATACGACAGTCGCATCTCAGCTGAGACCAAGTGAGGAAACTATAGATATGAACCTATACAGCGCACGTTCTAGTTAAACCGCCGTAACTCTCCGGCGCATTTGATTTGTTAATGTTTTCACGGACACTTATTTATTAGGCTGCTACACGCGGTTAACTGGTGACGCCTAAGACTGTATGGTCTATATATTCGAAATATGAACAGTTGCATAGAACATTATTTGATCATATATTAATGGTATTTAACATTCGCTGTAGGTGGATACGCAGGGAAGGAGCAGGGAGAGGGGGCAGAGTATCGGCTTCTTAGTCCCAAATTGCCCTAACTTAGTTAAACGTGCACAATTTTTAAAAACTCAAATGGCTTTAATGGCCTCAGTTTGCTCTTTTAGTAATCTCGTAATGCACCATTTAACACTTGAAAATCAGATAAAAATCCCAGCCTTCATGTGGAAGGGAAGCCACAAGCCACATCTTCCCCTACGGCGCTTCTGCTGGAGCTCTACGCGCCCCGTTTTCCTCTTTTATTGTTATCGGCCTGTCTGAAAAGAGGCTGGGATATACTTCATATACTCATACAACAAGTCTGCATCTTTGTTGATTTATTTCATGTCATTTATTTATTTACAATCAATGACAGAAGGACCCGAGGGCCACTGACACTGTCGAAGGTACACAAAAATATACAGATATACAGCATGTGGAAGCATACAAAAAGAAAAAAAACAAACAAACAAAAATGAGATAATACAACAACATCATCATCATAAACTTTATTAAAAGTTGACAAACGCAACTGGACAATAAAAGACGATAAAAGTAATAAAACATAAAATTAAAATAGCTAAGCTAAGAGCTACAACAGCTACACACATGACGGGATGAATCAGTAACAATTTTTGTATAAAATCCGTATGAAGAAGTCATGTTCATTGAGGTAGGAAGTCTTTGTTATCAGTGACCTATTGTGAGAGCGTTCTCTGAGATTATATATTAGACAACGTCTCTCAACGTCTCAAACATAATACAAAGCGGCATACAGTCCAAACAGAAGAATACGAAAACTATTTCAGTATTAAATGTACAGCTCAAACTATGACAGACGTCTGTTGAAAGATGATGACACGGTCGGCGCAGAAACTATATCATTAGGTAACGAATTCCATACTTTAACGGTTAGAACAATAGTAGTAGTGATTCTATAGTAAATTTTTATTGTGCAATTCTGCAAGTAACGTCAACTGATGTGCGTTTCTTAGCGACTGATTGATCGAAACAGACAAACGTGTTTTACTTTGTTCAAAAGAGTCGGCTTTCGTGCGAGTGAAGCCGGAGCGTCGTGGCGTTTCGTATCCGGCGTCCACTTGCGGTCCTATAGCAGCACCGCCTTCCAGCCTCCGACGTGTGGCGTTGTCTGATGAATCAAGTAGGAGGCGTCTACCGCGGCGGACAACCACATTGGCAACTACTGCTCACGATGTCGTCCGACCAACACCCATTGGGCAAGTTTCAATTCTTGTCTAATTCTTTTCTTCAGATTATCGTCATCATTCTTCACTCATAGTCAATTTGCACTCGTTTTTGTTTATTGTATATTTTTGTATGTATGCATTTTTTCTTTTGATGCTACCATTTTGGTGAATAAAGATACGTATCTTTTTCTGATCCTGTCATTATAGTTGATTGGCCTCTGTCTCTTAAGGCCGCGCCAGACGAGCCGATCCAACGGCCGTAGCATCGATGGAGATGTCAGTGACAGGTGATGGGTGACGGGTGGCACTGACGGCTGACGGGACGGGTGTCGATGATGGGCCGCCCTCGGTCTGACGCGATGGCTCGTCGGATTCGGCTTGTGTATCGCCGCCACCTTTAGTCCGTTTCTGTGTTGACCTTTTTTCCATATTTATAGCTCATGTTATAAATGACGTCATTGTCGTATCTGTCGTAGTTCGATAGACCAAGTCGGTTATCGCGTCAAGTTGTGAACTCATCATTTATCGGCATTACGGCTGACTAAGCAAACTGTATGCGTCTGAGAGCAACCTTTGACTCAGATTTCTAGAGGACGCCTTTAAATAACCAGCTGTGCTTCCATTCTGCGTTGTATAATGTTGAACAACTAATATTCACGTTCAACAAACAACTCACTCCGATTGTTCAGTTTAACAGAGTTTAACAGAGTTTTTACTACAACTAACACAGCGACCTCCGTGTTCGGCAATGTTTGCCGTCTTTACCGTTTTCGTCACGCACCTGCTATACACTATGAGCAAGTATAAAAATAGACATGATTAAATTGAAGAGCATGTTTTAAATCGTAAATAGCTTTGTAGTTGTGATGCAATGAAGTGAATCAAACCGATATAAATAAAATGCACTGCTACGCAAGCGACGGTGCTTACAGTCGGTGAGTGGTCGGCTATTGAACTTTTGTTATAGATTACATCCGGCCCACATTACATTTATCAGTGGAAGAAAAGTCGCTAGTCTTGGAACGTTACGCACCGTAACGTTCCTTTCCACTACTCAATCACTGAGAACCTCTGTAGAAGCCTACTCGTATTAAGAACCCCTTACGCATAACGAAAATGTGTAGAACCTCCAGGTTGTTTTGGAAAACCTCAAGGTGTGTTTCTCTACCTTGCTATAACTCACAATAGTTTACGGTGTAAAACTGAACTTATTGTGCATTACAATAATGTTGTTTAGCTGGGTTGTGGTAGGTTTCGACCGATAAGACGCGACAGTGAGAGCGCCGAGAGTCAGTCGTCGGCGTCGTTGGCTGGCAGTACTCACGACGTCGATGTTCTACCAACGAAACCGCCGCCACGGGCTGCCGCAGCTGCAGCACCGAATGTTGCACATGTCGCCGCCGGTGCAACAGCGCGGCATCGACGACTCAAGCCGACGTGGTCATCGAACGGCAGCGCTTCCAGTTACGACAACGTCGACGAACCTTCCACACCGCCGAGGCACGCCCGTCTGCAGCCGTGGCTGCCACATCCTCGATCTTCGCGCATTGTTCACCCCGCCGCTACAAAAGTGGAGGGCTCTGGAACAGACGAAGCGCTCGATGAAGCCGCACAGCGACTGACGCCCGGTGATCCATCTAACGTCGATGTTAGCACTGGCAACACGAGCGTCTGTCGGCGTCCGACTCTCGACGGTCACCTACAGGTCATTCCACCCACTATGATCGGCGTCTTCGATCCAACGTCGCAGTTATCTAAGTTCGCTGCGCAGACATCTGTTAGAACAACATCTCCTGTTGCAAACTTCCAGCGCCAAACTGTCAACACTGCTAACGCGTCAGAAACTGCTCATAGAAAACCGACTCGATTTGATGGTGTCAGACAGGCAGGCAGGGTACGTAATAATAGGACGTTTAACACTGTCAGTGTACACGAATCTCCTCAACGGCCACTTGAGCAGAACAGTCAACCACTGGAGACCAAGAAAACTACTGATTCCGAGCATTGCTCACCTTGTAGCGAACCGTCCAAACTTGCCACGTCTCAAACTCCCGAGGTATGCGAAACAGCCTGCGAAATGACGGAGCCGCCGGCAGAACCGACGGAGCCGGTAGAACCCATAGAGCTACCGGGTTATGATGGTAGACGTAGCACGATGTCGTCATCATCATCTTCGTCGTCGTCGTCGTCGTCGTCTACTGATGATGATAACCATGACGATGTAGAAGAAAAGAACGCTGAACGCGCGAAAGCTAACAATGACGATGAAGAGTCGGCCGTCTGCGAGGACGTTCAGTCACCGGTGTTAGAATCCGAGCAACGTCGAACTCCGGCGACGCCTGCTTCTGGTAGTCGGTCGTCGTCTGACCGTTCTTCTGCCGCCGTCGACGTCAGTGATCGAAAGTCAGAACAGGCGGCGACACCCGACGAACGGTCGGCAGCAACGTCACCGGTGACTCCGAGCCGATATGAAAACGCCACCGGCGGCGATGTTGCCGAATCGCCACTTCAGCTTCCGGCATCGGCGACATCGCCGTCAGTCAATGAAGCCAGCATTCATGGCAGCAGTGATGTCGAGATGGAACAACTGCCGGACGTCGAGAAGGAGGCTCCGTCATCTTCTTCTTCATCAGAGAGCAAGTCCGGAGTTAGCAGTAACGATGAGCAAGATGATAATTTCGTCGAACAAACAGAATTGAGAGTTTCTGCAACAGACCAAGGTACTTTTTATACTAGAAATACGTTTTGTGGAACGTGGTATCTGCCCTATAGCCAGGTCCACAATGAATGAACTGTTCATACATATGGCCGGATGCATTACGCATGCACAAAACGGCCATATTTCCACTTTGGCTCTCAAATCTGACGTCACAATTGTGTTCCTCGACCCCGATTTCCTACAATACGCAAAAATTTCGGCAATTCGGCCAAAAATTAGGGTTATATTGCATATTTTTATTGCGCATGCGCGAAACGGCCGTATTTCCACTTCCGGTCTAAAATCTGACGTCACCATCGTGTTCCTCGACCCAGATTTCCGAAAAACGCGAAAATTTTGGCGATTCGCGTACATTTAAGGCAGATATAGGATCACTTAATATTTGCACGGGTTTTCAGGACCTCTTGGTTAACTGGAGGTTTTGAGGGCAAAATAGGGGAAGGGATAGTGCGATACAGATCCCCTAACGAACTCGTTTTTCCTTTGGGGGGTTCTTACGTCTGTGCCAATTTTGGTGAAAATCGATCAAGAAATGCGATCGTGAGAGTGCCCACAGACAGACACACACACGCTGACACACTGACAGACGCAAACCGATTTTATAATCTCTCCCATGCTGTATGCTATAGCTATGGGACAGATAATAACACGAATTTTATAGCCTAGCAATTCGAACTTACGGTGATGTAACAGTTGAGCAACTATTGGAGTATCTGATGCTTGAGCCTAAGCTGCGCCTTTGTTTCATTACAAGTATGTTGACCCTTTTCTCAATTATTTCCCTTGATTTTCTCCGGGTTAGACCTGGTCGGATAGTCGGAAGCCCCAAGTCATTGGAATGTTGACGATCTTTTTATATGTGTACAGATATAATGTACAGTCTGTATAGAAACAAAATCACTCTAATTTTCGGTATATAAAGCGTGATACTAACGTATGTCTCTTTACAGTATTAAATAAAATAAATCTTAGATAAATATCAAATAAAAAATATTTAAAAATATAAAAAAATGTACAGGTATAAAGTGCACGTGTCCTTGTGCTACACAGACGTAGCCGATAACTCGCCGGAAGCCGAATGCGACACCATACGCGACGACGTAACGGAAGACGTTACATCTCAACGAGACGATATTGCTGCGGCTGAGTCCACTAGCGGCGTAAGTGAGGATGATGACGTCACTCACGTCTCAGAAACGGAGAATCATCCGTGCACTCAGACAGCTACTGTCGACGCTTCCTCGCGTTCGCCGGAGCCCACCACGGAGATAGTGTGTGCTTCGTCGCCCGAGCGGCCCTCTAAGCCGACCAAGTTCATTGACCGACGAACTGAAACTCTCATTTCTGCCTGCGCCACCGTCTCCACATCCGCCGTCAACGATGCTGACGTCACGCGCGATACCAGTGACGTCATCGATAAGAGCGAAAGCAACAAGCAGATGACGTCACCAGTTTCGCGACTGGCAAAACACCGCGACCGAAAATTCGACGTCAGTACAGCGCGCGACTGTCGACGACTTGGCATCGTTAATGACGTCAGTGTTCATAGATCGATGTTGGCAAGAGTTCCAGCAACGACGACGACGGCGGCGCCGACGACGACTTCGGTCAACGTGTTGCGCGCTCCTGCGTCTCTGACTGTCCAGCGACCTGACTGGCCGCAAAGAGACACAAATGCAGCGGTCACGTGTAGTGCCACGACGCCAGTCACGTCCCCGTGCAGCGCTGAGTCTCGCCTTACTGTCACGTTAGCAGAGTCGACCAGTCAGCCGTCGCATAGAAACTGTCGTCTTATTACTCGTACCACCCCTGCCCCGTCGAAGCCTCTCGATATTGCTGAATCTGACTCGGAGGGCGTTAACGATGACGTATCGTCTAGACCGGCAGCTGTTCAGTCTCCTGTTTCGTCACATCGACCCCGTCTACGCAGTCGTTCGTCGTCCGAGCGTTCCGCCGTGGCAAACGGTGATGCAGAGTCGTCCAAGTCGACGCGACCGAGAAGCTCGGTGTGCGTTCTTGCTCTGCTGTCACCAGTTACTGTCCAGCCTACCAGTGCGCCAGTCCAGTCAACATCACCCGCAAGACAAGTTCCAACCACGTCGTCGGTGTCGTCGGCTGCAGCGGCAGATGCAACGTCGTCGACGACGATGATATCGCGACTGGAGTTGATTACGTCACCAGTGCCGCTGTCGCCGGTCAAAGTCCGCTTCTCATCGGCGTCCACGTCCGGCCGACAACCAGCGACCGCGCCGAGTCCGTCAAGGCACGAGCTGGACCCGCGTGCCAAGACGGACGGCGTTTCGGTGATGACGGCGCTCGATGACGCGCTGGCGATGTTGACGTCCGTCGTCACCGAGGACTCTCAACCACAAAACAACCAACCTCATCTGCCGTCGACCGCTGTACACGACGAACGCGGGGTGATGACACCGACAGCGGTTCAGGCACCTTGCGTCGGTAAGTGCTAGTCGTGTACGCTGTGCAGTATGCTTCGTACATTCAGACACGTTGCTGTGCTACTGTACATCTGTTCTTTGCAACTCCTCGTCTTTGAAATCACCTGTTTCAGTGTTGAATGTGATGTAAAACTCTGCTTACTCAGTACACGCTACTTACTGTATTAGGAACTGTCTTGAGCCGTGTTTTTAAACTAAGTTCTACAGCAATTCTCCGAATGTAGGAGTTTGTCTTTTTTGTCACACTGATCAGTCAGTTACACAACCGAAGTTACTTTATCCGTAAACTGTCATGTAATGTAAGCATGCATAATACCTGGTATTTTTTTCAGACTAGTGTACTATAATAATCAGATATTTTTGACAGTAGTACTACTTTGTCATAGTGTCTTATGCTGGCGATATGAAAGCGCATGACTTTGAGAATTCAGAAAGATTTTAACAGACTTTAAAATACTTCTTGAATATTTTACCGTTTCGCATGTTCTGCACTGTTGTTGCGCGTAAAGACATTGATTATATCGCGGATGATCTGCGTTCTAAATTGTATCTGAGTTACTGAGTGAATGGCGACGTATGTGCGGTATTTGTGATACGTGTTGTTCTGTGAACGTTGTTCATCGGTGAAGTGACGCGGAGTTCTGCCAGCAGCAAGCAAGCGGGCGTCAGTCCGTCGTCAGGCGGTGACGTTGCGTCCAGGCGTGCGACGGAGGCAGAGACGAGACGACGAGAGATCGCCGCCGCGGAGATGCGCCGGCGACGCTGGCAGGACAGTCGACAGCGGAGCGACGACGACTCGTTTAACCGTCCAGACACTCCGCCAGAAGCGCCGTCACGGCCGTCACCGCCGGCCAGGTTCTCGCTGCCGACCGACTCGGTCATTCTTCGTCATCGTCGTCGTTGTCGTGCGGCTATGGTGACGCCGCATTCTAGCAGTAGCAGCAGCGGCGACAGCAGCAGCAGCAGCAGCAGCAGCAGTGCCGGTGATGGAGACGACGAGGATGATGATAGGCGAACAAACAGGCATCATCGCGTCTTATCACGTGGCAGATACGCCGTCCGCGCAAAACGCGCCAGTGACTCCAGCAGCCGGTTAGTTCAGCTTCAGAACAAGATACTTACTCCAGCGACTAAGCTGCAGTGTGTTGTTAGCGTTTTGTTGGTGGTCTGGCATAGTGGTTAGAGGGTTGGCTTCGATCAACGAAGTTAATCAACGCTGGGCCCGGTTAGTACCGAGGTGGGTGACCGTATCGGGTTCAATTCCCGGTGATGGACATTTATCTCGGTATGTGACCAGCCATCCAGGTCAACTCAGCCTGGCCATCCTTTCGTGGGTAGGCGCAATGAGTACCAGCCAAACGGCGGTGATGCCTTGCGGCTGGGGAGTAAAGGCAGGTATGGTTCGTGTGTGGGTGGCAGGTGAAACTGTGTGATCCCCTCGTTACACGCGGGCCACATCTGAGCGCTTCAGAGATAAAGAGCTTATAGAACGCACTACACAAATTCGCCTTCTTTACTTACTTTACTTTACTTGCACTAAATAAAGACGCGTTACTAGCCTTTTCCACTCCCTAACAACTCAAACAACAAAGAACCAGGATGTCTGAATAATTGGTGCAGTAATAATAATAATAATAATAATAATACGACAATTTATAAGGCGCCGTAACATGTCCGTAAAGTCACTACGAGTGTGCTTCTGCCCTTGGGGCGGGGTTAAGTAGTGCAAAATGTCCGTCTTTCCATACGGGTTTGTAGCTCGGAAACGGAAAATCGTAGAAAGGGGCAGAAATATTTCTTACAAAACGTTTAACTGCTGGCGAAATTTTAAGGTCAAAAGGTCGAAGGTCAGTCATGCTGTAATGTACCGCTAACTACATGTACATCATACTGGTTGGTTACTGAGAAATCCACTTTTCGATGCTGCACTGCTACCTAAATTTTACAGGTAACGTTCACTTACACTTCTGTCGATCATTTAAAAGTAATAATTCTATACAGTTCATAAATCGTGTAAGACTTACATTTGTACAAATGTATGTTCAGAGTGTTTTCTTTAAACGCCGTAGGTAGCATCACAGACACAGTATTTCGATGCTACGCTGAATAATAGATGGCAAAAATGTGAATAAAATGTTATCGTTCGATAGTTCAGCGGTTGTGTGTGTGCGTGTGTGTGTATGTGTGTGTTAGTACTCTGGTGTCATCGCGGTCGGTCGACCAGCTCTGTAAACAGCACGTGACCAAGTCCGGAGTCGTCAGCCCACCGTGGTGCACGCCGCAGGCGTCACGCAGATGCCCGCTGGAGCCCGCTCCGACCGCCGCGATCGCTACCTCGCCGACAGCCCGCTCCACGGTGGCGGTGGCCGCCAGCGCCGCGTCTGGCAACAAGACCAACAAGACTGACAGTTCGTGTCGTCACTCTGTGACACCACGTCACGTGATCGCCGCCATGCTCACTAAGTCATGACGTCACGTCATTGCGTCATTGACAATATCTATAACGATCAACAATAACAACAACATAATCTTATCATGTTCTTTAATAAAAATAACTATTCCGCAGTCCCACGGTACTGCGGAAGTACCGTGGGACGGTACAATAAGTATCAGCTTTTGGCTTGAAAAATAATGCTAAAAGGCGATAGTGGGTGTAGACGTTAACAGCCTATAGAAGGACTCAAGATCTAAGTCGATGGTCGGCAGCCGCTTGGCGCTGTTCTGAACCGGATGAACTCTGGCAATGGACTTCGTCATGATGTCACCATAAATTATTAGTCCGCCCGACGATAGTGGCGCGAGATCTCACGCTTTACTGATGTTCCTTTTTAACCGTTAGACCAACACTTTTCCCGCCCCCCCCCAGGTTCGCCCGTCAAAGTATATCACAGGTTGGGTCCGAAAAGTGTGATTGGATGGAGCAAGGGTGAACGTCCCACATTATAGGTCATATCGGGGACGAGTTTTAACCAACAGTGTCAAAGCGCTGAAGGAAGAACTTGAGAAATAATGCAAAATGGGGGGATGGCCTCAAGTTTCTACCACAATGGCCTTTGAGTTGCTCTCTTTTCAAAACGGATCAATATATTTTAAATGTATTTGAACTTCGGGAGCGCTGATGATCATTCTGTGTCCTTCTCAGAATTGGTCTCGTTCGGTCGTTCGGTCCACTCGCCTCTAAGAACTACATGTATTGTCTGCTTGGAGGCCGCCTGAAAAACGGGCTGGAGAAACTTGCTCAGCCATCAATAACTTAGCCGTGCATTGCCCGATTGTGTTGAAAAATTCGATACGCAGAGGCCACGGAAGTGTTAAAATACACTTCCAGCCGAATCCAGCCCCGTTCGATTTCGGTAAATTTACTACGTGGTTGCATTGTGAGTCCACAAAAGTTGCAGAATTGTTGAATTTATAGACATTTTGGCCTTGTAATCAAAGCCAAACACGACTGGCGCAACAGGCGACCTCGAGTAAGTAAGTAAGTGTTTTTCTGAGGCGCCGCGTATCAGAAGTCACAGAGCGCCGTGTTCACGCTTCCCGAAAAAGGTGTCAATTCAGCTGTCGTCTGAACAGTCCATAGGTGATGTTCTGGTTGCACAGCATAACAATGCATCGCTAATTGCCATCTTTCTAGTTCTTATTCTACCACCTGATGAGAGTCGGGAGCACGGCTCTGGTCGGGAAGTCTTCTATTTTTCTCTGTCCTTTTTATGCTAACCCACCTCTAATCTTCGTAACGGTCCAGCGGCGTCCCGTCAAAAGTATATTAGTGGTTGAATCTTAGGCCTCGCACTTAAAATTTACTCGGACATTTTGCCCACCCCTCCCCTAATTTTTACAGGGAGTCAAAGTGCGAAATTTGGCATCGATTTTCGACCGTAGTCGCCTTTACAAGCGCTGTGATTTCGAAACGGAGCAACATATAAAAAAAATCTGAACGTTGCAGCAACAGCGTAGATGATTGCTCTCAATATTGACTCGGAAATTTTGCCTATCCCTCGCATAATTTTGCAGAGGGTGTCAAAACGTGCAAAATTTGGCCTTTGAGGCTCTCTGCGCGGTTTCGAAACGGAGCAACATACTAGTATGTAAAACAAACTTGTTGAGGGTTTTTGGGTGTTCTATGATCACCCCAAATTTGGGGTCTCTATCGCTTCACTCAACTCTGAGAACTAGGGCCTACAAATTCACTCCTAAAATATCTCAGCGATGGATTGTCGGACTTTGCTGAAATTTGGCATATTTGGTCCTCGTTGAAATTTACCTACCTTGAAATAAAAGATGGCGACGCCGCCAAATTTTCAATCTTTAAATCGCTATAACTCAGCCGATAATTATTCAATTTCGCTGAAATGAGGTATGCTTACAATGATCGTAATCCCTCATTGTGAAAGGTAAAGGTAAAGGTAAACGTGGATTTGTATAGCGCCTTGTCGTGAACACACCTCTAAGGCACTCAGGTATGTGAAATCCAAGGTGGGGGTCGACCCCCAAATTTTTAATGTTTAAATCACTATAACTCCACTGTATATTGTCCAGTTTCGCTCAAATATGGTACAGAGTTCGATCGAACCTCAGCAGATAGACTACAGATGCTCGAGATCAAGGGCGTTTAAAGGTAAAGATTACAGCGTGACATAACGTACTAGCAGTATAAACGTTATATATAGTCAGGAACGGATGGTTTGACCAAGTTAAAACTTGGCGAAAATTTTTAAAAATACTGATCAATGCTCATTGATTGCCGAAACGTCCCTTGAGGAATTGTTAAGTTCGTAGGCTGGTGCATTATGGGACACGTAATTATAGCCCAGAACGACTGGCACGACGTAGGGCGGCCTTCAAGTTGCAATGCATCGTAATTGCCACCTTCTCTAGTTATTATTATGGTTATGTTTATGATTATGACTATTATGATTATTATGATTATGATTATGATTAGCATTATCATCATATGCAAGCCACGCATCTATTACTAGTAGTCATGGTTTCACTGCGGTACATTTTTCCGGTGCGGGCTTTTCATCACAACATAATTACCTTGCAATGCATCTATTTTGCTACCAAAATGTTTTAAAATGTGTAACTCTGTTATTGTTATTCGCTGAATTAGTTTTTAAGTTTCAGTATTCTGAAAACAACCCACAAACTGAACATCTGCTAGCTTTGGCGATATCATTTGGCTCAAAATATACACAGAGATCAAATTCAGAGATTGATCAAATTCCCGTTCAAACGTCACTCAAATCCCCGTTCAAACGTCAACCACACTGTCTTTGACCACAATCATGTTCGTCTGTCAAAATCACGAGTTGCTTATTTCCTTATCTGTAATCGCAGCTTTAGAATCGACTTTTTATTTCTAGATTTCGTTAGAATATTACTTACTTAGGTACATTACAGAGATACAAAAAACACCCGCTTTTGTTCTCTTTGATATCTCCTAGAAAATGATTAAATTTTCACAAAAATTTCAGTAAATGTAGCTGAGTAAATTTCTATTCTAGCTATGTAAAAATTATTGAACTGAGAAATAAATGTTCTTTGGTATCAGTGACATAGTTCTGACATCGTGTACATCTGTTTTACAACAATGGGATTTACCGTTGAAGAGAGATATTTACGCCTAGCAACACAGAGAACGTTGAAGGTCTTGCACTTAGCCAAGAAAGAAAGCCACAGACTCACAGACACATGACGTACAACAGTCAACACGATTATCAAGTACGATCTGCAACTAAAGTGCTTGTTAGTCTGTTGCAGACACGCACTACCTGGGTCGTTCAATAATGCCAGTGCTAACAACTTTCTTTATCAGAGCTTTTAGTCCACTATCGTTAATTTTTTCTCAGAAAATATCTTATACAAAAGTGTAGCACCATAATCTCTGCTGTCTCGCAACTTTTAATCAAATGTCTGTATTCAACGGTAAATCCCATTGTTGCAGAACAGATCTAGATGGTGCCAGAACTAATAAGTCATCGATACTAAAGAATATGTATTCATCGATTGAATAATTGTACATAGGCCTAGGTAACACCAGAGTTTACTCAGCTATGTCTACTGAAATTTTTGTGCAAATCTGATCATTCAGTTAAGAGATATAGAAGAAAACAAAAGTGGGTGTTTTTATTGAACACCGTGTATTCTTAGCATGCACGACTTCGCCTTTACCGCTGTTGTTATCTGTGGCATCTTGTACGCATTTTCTGTTTAAACGCGTCTCGTACGTTTTAAGTCTTAACTGATATCCGCGAACTGCTTCTATGGTGACTTAGGTCGTTGTATCTCTTTCGGATTTACTCAGAACTAATTATAATCACACATTTTCGCAGAACGTTATTTACGAGTACAGTTCAACTGGCAATGAATGAACAAGGCTAGAAGCACTTACAGCAGCCTGACCTACTCATTATTCTATCCTTCGGTTATTGAGACGAAAATACAAAAATAATATTAAATATTACAAGTTGCACAGACAGACAGAGAGGCGAAAAAGAAATAAATCAAAAGAACACCACTGTAAATCCACAAATGCAATTAAATTAAACAAAGAAATGGTAATGAGTAAAAATAATTATGCCAAACCATGAACACAGACGTATAGCATATCTTACTGTGAATACTGTCAAACAGATCGCTGTATTCCACTAACGGACACGTATACATGCTACATTTTCATCGCTTTTAGCGAACGTGACGTTCACTATATATCGTCGTACGTCCGTCTGTCTGTTTGTCTGTCGTCTGTCGTCTGCAACGTTGGTGCACCCTACTCAGGCTATTGAAATTTTTGGCAATGTTTCTACGCCATTTGGTACCTTGGCCATCTGTGACATGTCGATAAAAATTTTGCGGTAATCGTTCCAGGGGAACCCATCCGGCGAGGGGGGGGAGGGGTCTAAACCAAAGAGGTGTAGCCAAATATAGTTTTTCAATGTCGATATATTGTTTGACTTTTAAAAGTTTCAACGAAAAGTCTCATGTTATAAGACCCTTTTTGCACTTTGACGTCTTTTCGTGCCCTTTAAAGATAAGAATTTTCTGTTTCAGACTGAGCTGGCTATCGGGTAGTCTACTGAGTGCATGTTGCTGCCGTCGTAACCATAGAGTATCTGATGTGTGAAGACACGACACAACAGCAGCGGTTCAAAGTTTTTCTCTGTCATTAGGTGATTTCCCCAGTGAACATGCCGGGCGTCATTACGGTGTTAGCCATCAATAACGTACGCATGAGACGGACTGACATTACGGGAGATGTGACGGCTTCAGAGAAACAAGGGCGTGGGCATACGTACGTAAATTCACACGGTTGCTAAATAGTGCAACTGTTCTAAGTCAAGAACAATAGCAGTCAGTATAGCAGAGTCGCAATAAACATTGTTTCGCATATAGGCTGACCTAGTATTATCATACGCTATATCGCTCATCATCATTATGATAGCACTGTTCAGCTGTAACTGGTTGGTGCTTTACAATATTTAACAGTGTACAGTAATATTTATATTAATAACATAAAATACATAGTCGATAGTGGTGCTCAAGCGATATTGCTGTGTAACGCCAGTTAACAGATTGTCGACAGATTGTTAACAGATAGTCGGATTGTAACGTATATAGTTAATTTTTACAGCGATTATGACAAATTACGTAAGTACATAAAGCTTCGGTCACAATAAACACAGATAATAATTTTTAAAAAATTAGGAACAAAAAAAATTCAACGATCTTTTAGTTAGACTCTGGTAACTGTTATTATCAGAGTTTTATGGCCATTTATATTCCAAAGTGCCGTTTGAAAACTCAGCTGATTCGTCCGTCTACCCAGTTCTCGGAATCTTGTAAGGACACTTGTCAATGCCTGACGACTTAAAATCGTCAATACATCGCTGTCGACCGGCGTCTGGTAATCAGCAAATATTTTCCAATTGCAATACATATAAACTTGCCCGTACAACATGGCTGCCGCTGATAGAGTCGAATTTAGTGACATCACTGCACCTATGCACTAACTAGAAAACGGACGAGCTCGTAAGAATAAAAATGTACCAAGTGATATTCTAAACCGGAAGAGACGGAGACAGAAACAAATTTACTAGCGCCTTGCTTACACGCACAGCCTGTTTCTCGGCAAATCTATCTGTCTGTTCGTCTACTGTGTCGTTTGGTGTGTGTATGTGTGTGTGCGAAGTCGATAGCGGTGGTCGAATAAAGTGTTCTCTAGCGTAGCATACACAATCGAACTTTCCGAAACTATTTGGCGGTTAATCGTGAATGATATCAAATGTACAATATGCAAACAGAGATGTATACAGTAGTATTTGGCTGGCGGGATCCGGACGTGTCCCCACGGACGTTTTCCTCCTGACCATCCTTCTATACCAACGAATGGACCTGCTAAAACTCCTACGTCACCAGAGTATGCACTTTGCACAGATGTCAGTTGTAACCTATCTATAATTATTTCTCCAATTCTATATGCACTTCCGGCTTAGATCGGAAAATTTTCTGAGCACTGAACTTGTTGGTAAAATCAATGCATTATTCAGATGTCTAAAGCGATTTGGTTATATTAATGACAATATTACTGTTGCAGAGTTATTGATTGACCGTGATCTTGGTTTATTTCATAACATCCAGTTTCCCTACATTGTTTGCATCACATACTCTTTCCATCTAGAACATGTGATCACTCCCGAGAGCACGAACACTTCCAACTATAGTAGACTACAGCACTAGCCTGCACAAAAAGCTTTTCGGAGTTTCGGTGTGCTTATTTTATACAGTTCTGTGTAACCCTTGTGTGTTTTTAATGTCTGTAATGTTTTGTGCTATTATGTCGCTGTCATTGACTCGTGCATTCATAATGTCACATTTCTAATAAAGATTACATGTAAAAATACGTGCTAATGATATAAATTTAGGGTGAGATTTAAGGCTAGAGTTAGCAAGTTATTTTTACATTTAAGTAATGGTAGCTAGGAGAATGTTGGAGCGGGAATGTCCAAGGGGAATGTCCTGCATTCCTGCTGGCTACCGTTCAGTTCGGTCAACATTGCGGCATACACACGCAGCTCGTGCATTTGTGACAAGTAATAAGTCATCGAGCCTGCGAGACACGGTCGAGTTAACGTCATCACCAACGACTCCGGCGGAGTCTCATACAATTCACCGGCAGTGAGTCAGAGACGGAGACAATGTTGTCTGTTGGTCATCATCCGGCGGAAGCCATTAGCACATCGTGTTAAGTCAAATATGGTCGTCACGCCGTGACTCCACTGCTCTTGTTGTCATGACGCCGTGTGTACTCCGTGCCCTCGGTGCGTCGGATGTCAACATCCTCCTCTACTGCCTCCTCCCCCTCCCCCACAGTTCCCTCACTAATAACACAAACACACATACCACACGCGCGCATTTAATTTCCTGTCCACGTTTCACGACGGTGTCGATTATTTTATTTGCCACATACGTCGAACGACGTTTTAATTGGCGCGTCGATATAGGCGGGTAGGCCTATAGCTGTGTGAAGGCTGCAGACCGTGGAACTGTTAATGCGACTTTATTAAGACTGCACGACGTAAGTCTACAGGCCTTTATGTTTTGCTTTTGTGCATTTTTGATACCCACGTAGCTCTCACCTCCCAGACGGTCCGGAGACGAAAAAGTGTACCAGAGGTTTGATCGTAGATTGCACTTGTAAAATTAACTCAGACATTTCGCCCATCCCTCCCCTAAATTTTACAGAGGGGGTCAAAAAGTACGAAAAGAGGCTTCGATTTTCAACATCAAACGCCTTTGATACGTTGTCGCTTCAAAATGAAGCGGAAAGCTAATACTTCCACGTGGAGCGACGATGACAGAGCTTCGTTCCGACTCAGACTCTCCTGTTATCTCACCTGGTGCGGCTGCGCCACTGTTGATTCTGCACGTGTCCACACTCGCCCAATCCTGTTTTCAGCAGCCGATGGATTTAGCAGACTAATCATCCGTGAAGAAATCCATCTAATTGATTCTTAACTTGTCAAGCTGGTTCTTCACGCAGTTAACAGAGTTGACTTGAACTACTGACTGTAACAGACTGTTACAACGGTTAGAACTCTCACAGAAAAAAAGTGGAGTCATATAACAAATCTGCTGTGATCTTTTACCAGTTTCCATCTGTGACCACGTGTACGGCTCCCATCGGCTAACTTGAAAGATCAACCCGTCCCGTAATGTTTACGTGGGTCAAATATTTTGAAATTTGGCATAATTTTGGACTTCGAGGGGCTCCAGTTCCGAAACGAAGCAACGTACCTAATATCACAAACTCGGGGAGCATTGACGAGGGATGCTGCCCTCACAAAAAGCTCGGTCCCCATCTCCGAGCAACTGGGGAAACTATGTTGTACCCATTAAAATTTGTGTCGGAAAATGTTTTAATCTCCCAGGTCGCGCAGCTGCCCCGCGTAAAAAGTATATCAGAGATTAGATGTTTGAAACCACGACTCACGCATTTCACCTACCCCTGCCCTAACGTTTACAGGGGTAAAAATTGCAAAAAAAAATTATTAAACGATCAATAACTCTAACTCAGCCATGTTCGATTTCGCTCAAGTTTGGTACACAGTTTGACCACATGATATACAAAAAAAGTTCAAGGTCAGCGGTGAAAAATCAAGGTCATAACGTGAAAACGTCGTGTGATCGCTAAATTATTGCTCCCTTCAGGAAATCGATGTCGTTGAATCTAATGGCGATGTCAGAATTTTGATCGGAATCCGGTAATTAGCAGTTTGTGCGCATGTGCAGTACGAAATTGGCCAAAAACAGCCTAGAATTACTGGCGCGATGTCGTGCGGCCTTCAAATTGCAGTGCATTCGCAAAATTGTCACCTTCTCCAGTAACATTTGAATTTCATTCTGTGAGTGCATTGTCAAATATACCAGTCGATTTTCATGTATTGAAAAACCTCTTCCGTGCTTGGTCGACCGCTGGTATATCGTGTCGTAGAGAACACAAGATGCCGCATATAGCCAGTACACAGTCGTGACCGTTAATCGAATTATTAATTAACAACGACTTGCGTGTTGTGTCAGATATCTCTCTCCAGTCAGCTACAGCGTGATGTCACAAAAAGCAGATACCCGTTTTGACTCAGGTGTATCAGTGATACCGAGACAAACCCACGTTAATCACACGTGCCGTGAATACACTGATCTATTTTAGCGTGGGTCGTTAAACCGCGCTATTGCTAACGGAGGTTCCTTCTGTCCGTCCGTCCGTCCGTCACACTCGTAAACTCGTAATCCACGTCTAAATGGTTCAAGATATCGAAACGCATTTTGCACCGTACGATAGAACGGTGTTTCTAGTTTCCTAAGACTAAATTTCGTGGGCGGAACGAGCGTGTTAAAGAGAGCGCAAATTTGAGCAATAATCTGCAATAATTTGAAAACGGTGAGAGGATGTAAGTTAGTAAATTAGTACTAATCACGAATAGAAAGTCGCATATGGGCTTTCGATTTGTACCAAAATCGGTAACCTTGAATGACTTTCAACGTCGTAATTGTCGTTATTTTGCGTTACACAACCGAATTCGGTAGCCTTGGGGGCCAATTATGTAAAAGCGATTAAAGATAGACCTATAATGTCTATGATGAAATGTAGTCCAAAAATCTGGTTTTTAGACTTGTGGCGATATTCTCAGAAGTTTCTGAGAATAAATTCTTATGACAAAGGCACCCGCTCTCAAAGGCGATATCTGGCAAATGGTACAAAATGGGATGTAAGTCAGTATCATTCACTAATAGAAAGTGACCTTGAATGACCTTGAACGGCGTTATATGACCGCTGACGCTCGCTATCTCTGCGGTAGATAAAGTTCTTGTAATGACTTTGACAAATGATTGCATTCTGCTATGACTGTGACACTGTAAAATTGCGGTTAATGTTTTTTCGCAGATCCAACTTTAGTCGTTTACTTTGTATCAGTTTTAAGATATCTACTTCACTCCGAGCATTTCTAGTCTGGCACTTTTACTTAAACGGCGAACATTTCGCTATTTTGTCTATTTGTTCATTAGTTTATCATTACCAAACAGTAAATGAGCGAGCATCAGTTACTCGATGTTGTCGACCGCATCGTCGTCTGCCTGACTACTGTTTTCCTTTACTGCTGGGTTTTCTGCAGCAGGACTCTCTTGACTCTCTCTCTAACTAAGATCTACACTTGGAGTTTCCACTTTGTTGCTACCGTGCGCGTCAAGGCAGTATAAGAACAACAACAACAGCATCTCTTGATCAGTGGACTCGCAACAACAACGTCCAGTCTTCGTTCGAAGATTCCTTGACACTGTCGACGCTGTTTGATGTGCTAATACTACAATATACACTGTTTTTGTTGAAAACTCTAGTAAAAGTTTCATCGTAATTTTAATAGCATCAGTTTTGCTGTTGATAATAATGTAATCAGAACGATGTAAACAAAACACAAGAAAAAGCTGAGCTTGGAAATGTTACGTGTATATATTGAGTGTGTATTTTAAAAATAAGAAATAAAAATGACCAAAGCCAACGTAAAATTTAGCATTTTTCCGGAAAAAGTGAATTTATATACCTAAAATTGACGTATTTACTATTTAAAGTCGACAACATTGATAAATCAACGCAGTGCTACTGTGACCGCCCAACTCTCAATTTAGATCGGCTTTGCTCTTATACTTTGCTGTTACGCATGTCGAATAGTAATTGGAGATCTAGTACTCAGTGATTGAATTTACCCACAATTAGTAGTTAATAATCTACCATAAAGCCAAATAACATTTTTTTTGTCATCAAACAGCAGTAAAATTTATCGCGTAGAACGCAGAGGTCAGTTGTTGAGCATTATAAAGTCGTCCTTCCTGTCTAGACGCGTGGGTGTTGTCTGTCTGACGGAAATTTAATACTAGGCTTTTCTCGGTCTGTTCTGATATACTTGCGTGTTGGCTGGACAGCTCGATCTGAAGAGTTGAACGGTAACGAGGACAGCGGTAATACCGCGCTAATACCGCGATAACTTGGTATTGAGGACAAACTAGACGCCAACCTAATGACATTGGGGTTATAAAGTTAAGTAAGCCTACAATTTTTTTGCAGTGTATGCTGTGCTCCCGTGTCTGTGTTTATGAAAGTCTAGCTACTCGGCAGTCGAGCAATGTTTTCAATGAGGTGTGACCTGTCGTCCTTACAAGCGAACAACTCCATCACAGCGTAGGTGTTTACAGCAGCGGCTGCAGCTGTTTTGAAGTGACACTATCTATATAATACAAAGAAACGTCAACCAGAGCAAGAATCTAGACAGTTACTCCGTCGTTCTTCACTGTGCTCTCTAGTCAACGTCAAAATCTTCTGTGCATTTGTGTGCAGTAAATTTACGCAGTCTGTATACCCCGTCCCTATACTCTCAGCCATAAAAGTGGTGGCACCGTCCTTGGACGGTGTTACTGTAGTACGTGGACTACGCATCTACGGTGTCACCGCGGAAACGGAGACGGTCGCTTGCGATTACAGTATAATCATCAGCTCAGTATCGAGGCTGCTGGTTTTTAATTTCACAGCTGGACGGTTTATTGGCTTCATAAACTTTGGTGGACTTTGTTCACTGTACATGTATATAGCTTTCGCACATTCGACAGACTCACATGCTTTTGCTGCACTGAGCTTTGTATGTTCATTATACTCGATCCTCCCGGCTGAAACCAGTATTTAAAACATGCAATTTTCAGAACAAACATTTTAAATTACAAAAAGTAATAATAATAATCTTCGTTTATTATAGTTGAAGTCAAACGCTACAACAGAACCAACAGCTGTCACGCAGGACAGCACTGATACAATAGAACACAAAGCAAGTATATAGAACGAAACATAACACAAGGTTTAGCACGGGTATCTTAAGCTCCTATATACAAGCGCTAGGTTCACCTCAATGCCGTAACTTAATTAATACAAACCGAAACAACGAATAGGCACACATACTAAACATAGGATAAACTCATAAAGGTAAATATTTACAATAATTCCATCACTGCCCTACTTTCGGCGCCACCGGAATTCGAACCCGGGACCTCTTGCACCACAATCGAGTGACTTAACCACTCGGCTACCCGTACCCCAGTGGCAATTGCGCTTGAGGCCGCCAGACGTCGCGACAGTTGTTCTGCTCTCTAATTACGAGGCCAGTAATGCATCAGCCTACAAATTCAACCATTACTCAACGTCCGCGTCTTATTATGCATTCACTCACCAAATTCCAAAGCAATCGAACAATCCCCGACCGAATTATAGCGATTTGTCCATTTAAAATTTGTGCGCCGACCGCCATGTTGGATTTTAGGGTAAGTGGATTTCAATTACTTTGCGGCCTTCGGGGACCACAATACACCAGCGTGTCCAATTTTGGCAACGCGACGGAGTTATTGATAATTCAACAAATTTCAGAGACTGTTTTCCGGGATCGATTTTCTACCGGACTTAAGTAAACTGAACAGTTCGGGAAAACATAGGCCCACATCGGCGCTCCCAATGAAGGTTTCAGATTTCATCAGGTGTTTTGCTTCGTTTCGATACCAGAGCGCGTAATACGCGACCCCAGGGTCGAAAACTTGAGACCAAATTTCGTACTTTTCACCCACCCCTGTAAAGCCCCAGGGAAAGGGTGGGCAAAATGTCTGAGTGAATTTTTCAAGGTGAGCCCATGACCCAACTCCTGATGTACTGGGGGTTGCTTGATGGGCGGATAATACACTCGATTTAGCTCTACTATTTGTCAGGGCCGGGCCCCTTTTCCCGAATGGATCTCAGTTGCAGGGCCTGAACTGTACGAAATTTGGAGAGGTCGTAGGCCCATCGTAAGCGCTATTCGGGTTTGATAGATTTCCGATACGTTGCTCCTTTGGGAAAGCATATGGGGCCTCAAAGACGACTCAAGTAAGGCAAAATTTCGCTATTTTTACCCCTTTCCTGTAAAAATTATGGGAGGGGTGGTCAAAATGTCAGAGTCAGTTTTATCAGCTCAGCTTATAGGTCCAAACCACTAATATACCTTTGACGGGGCGCCGCTTCGGCCGTGTGGGAGAGCAGAGGTCCGTTGTCAGAAAAGTTCAGCTGTAAAATTATACTGTTCATCAGTGTTGGGATTACTCAGGGATCGGGACGGGAAGGGTAGGACTAGGAATTAGTTAGCGATCGGCATAGAAATACTGAATTCTCAATTTCATTCTTTCAGCACCGACGTATTCGGCAAAAATTAACTTTTCCAAGATTGCCGTTCAGTGGCAGACGCACTAAGTCGATTACGTCACAGTATACTTATCCGTTAACTTTCGGGGCACGTTGTGACATAAACAATCTGTCTGCAATGTAGTTAGCCGCTTATCATCGTTGGCGGCCTTCATGCAGAATTCGCATGCTCAGGTAACGACCTTCAGTAATGTATCGCTACTGGGCTCATAAAGAAACATAAAGAACGAAACGCCGTTACGCCGCCTAGCTACTGGACCTTATTAGAGACACTTAGGGCAGCTATCGCAGACAAACCGCGCTGCAGCGTGTATAAGCTTTGGCAAAAATTTATAAGTGCGAAAAGCGTGCATCTAACATCGCTCAATCCTACGGCGCAAGAAATTATTCGAAATGCTGAACCGTTTAGGCGTGCACATCAATTATCGCCAACGTTCAGATAACATGAAATGAATGCAAGGACGCAAGCCCGTTTAACAAATAAATAAATAACGATTGAATAACTTCACTGTACTGTAAGTGTAACTTGGGTAAACTGAAGTGCAGCAAAATGTTAAATTTCAAATAGCTACGTTAAGCTAACTAAAACAGCTTTCACCTCCATTCAGACCAATTAGCGAACGTGAACTCATCTTCATGTTCGCTATATGTCGTCGTCCGTCCGTCTGTCGTGTCTGTCTGTCGTCTATCTGTCTGTAACTACCGTTCGTGCACCCTACTCAGCCGATTGAAATTTTCGGCAATGTTTATACGCCATTTAATACGTTCGTGATCTGTCGACATCCAGGTAAAATTTTACGGAGATCGTCCCAGGGGAACCCCTCCGTCGGGGGTTAAACCAAAGAGTGGTAGAAAAATGTAGCGATTTTGGACCTTTCCGAGGCTATATCTCGGAAACGGTGCAAGATAGGAGGTAAGTCACTATTAATCACTAATATGAAGTCGCATATGGGCTTTCGATTGGTACCAAACTCGGTAACCTTGAATGACCTTGGACGGCGTAATAGGCTTAACGGCTGCGTAATTTCATCGAATTCGGTAGCTTTCTGGACGGATTGCGTAAAAGTGGTTGAAGATATACGGATACTTTCTGCGGCAGAAATGTAGGCCAAACAATGTAGTTTTTAACGATATATTATTTATGGCGATA
>Ga0049105_1000029_pt1 | contig 24507 bp, 12 predicted proteins | sample WorMetvaBAHAMAS1_FD_61260 | JGI IMG/M metagenome (GOLD analysis project Ga0049105, IMG submission 61260) | Worm MetaG Olavius vacuus BAHAMAS.1 | ecosystem: Host-associated > Annelida > Digestive system > Unclassified | place: Germany: Marburg | collected 2013-04-09
AAGCAATTAAACTACATTACATACAAAATTAGACTATACACCACATACAAAACGTACAAACAGAAAATCAATATTCAGCTAGAATGAAAGGTGTAAAATCAAAAGTATTCAGCTTTCTTTACAAGTAGGCCTCCCTGTACTTTACTAATAGGTCTAATAATAATATCAAAATTAATACTCAGGACAGTGTTCATGGTGCTATCACCTGTCATCATGACGCAGTCGTAGTGACAGTTCACTTGGTTCATGTGATGAATATAGAACATGGCCGAACGGCTGTCGACCATCAGTCCAAGCCAACCAACTTGGACGGTGATTCCGCCTATAAACTGCTATCACCTACACCTACCATCGTAGAATTCCTTTGAGCGTAGTACTGACCATGTATTTTGGGAGTTCTCCAGAAGTACACTAGTACACTTGGGGTTCTATTTTTTGTTTCCGCTTGCATTTACATCAGCGGTTGAATGAAATGAAAGTGCAGTGATTTAAAGTGCATTCAAAAGCCAGGAGTCGGCTTAGTCTAACACACTTAGAGCAGAGTAAAATCGTTAGATGGTCCGAGAGTCCGTGTAATCAGTCCGGTAGTAAAGGAAAAGGTCTATGGTTGCCATTTTAAACCCTCTGTAAACTAATGAACATGAATTTGTTCTGGGACCGCTACCGCCATGCACCAACGGTCTCCGATCTCAGTACACATCGCCCTGTTTTGGAATCGACGTCTTGATTTATTTCTTCAGTCTAATTGTAATCAGTCTTTTCCAGATCACTTATCTTTGCACCGGTCACTGTCAGTTCATCAATCTTCGTTCTTACACCATCACTACACATCCTTCGTTTAGCCTCCTCTTTCATCTGCTCCATAAAATTCTTCCACCACAAACTGCCTTCACAGATCGGGGACCGCTTTACGATTACTTATCCAATCGGTTGTCGTTTTAAAAGTCATTTTCATTAATTTTATGTTTGGACCTTGTACAGCAGAGCAAACTGACGAGGCTATTTGTCAGCTTTTAGCTTGTCTTGCTGGCTTAACACGGCGCGCGCTATAAAATGTAAATGAACAAGTTACCATGCAGCACGGCTTAGGTTGTGATGGTTTGCCGGATGATTTTTCAGGGTTAACAGCGTACATTCATTGAGATTAATTTCTCACACAGGCTCAAGAAGGTTCGACGATGTCCTCTATAATCTGTGACCGCTGCCGCCCGGCGCTATAAACAATATATTGTTGTTGTCGTTGTTGTCGTTGTGGGTGCTCATTACATTACGCATGACGTGTTTTAATCCTCATTGACAAAAAACCGAGAACAGGCAGCACGGTGAAGCCTGTTTACAGTAAAACTTTCGACGTGACGGAAAACGATGAAAATGTGGACACGGTGTAAACCGAAGTTGGCTACATTGCACTGTGTAGAAGTTAAAAACACGCACGCACAAAACTACCAAAGCCGAGAGACTCGGAGCCCGCTATAATCCGTGTGAAATCAGCAAACATTCAGATCAACGACGGGCTTAGTTGCAGTCCGGAAGGAAGGCCGGACACCAGCAGAATTTTGATGTGGCGTGATAGACGGCTGACATTTCGCTTCGTCGACATCAGTTGCACAACAGCAAATGCAAATAGCATTGTACGGTTAAAAGGTAACGATAAACTGCATTTACAGCAAAAAAGAAAGAAAAATACGCTCAGTTTAAGTTAAAGGACACAACCAAGAAAGAAGTTCAGTGGGTCGTAGCACTCCAAATCAGAGACGATTTTTTCATACGAGCAGGGACATAGAACTACGGAATACTGTGGCACAACGTGTTAACAGACTATCCCGAACATTTCTAGTTAGGATTCCTGGTTGCAGCTTCTTTAACACCATCTTACATTGTAGTTTTCGTAATAATAATTTTAATTACTTCACTGTAGTAAAGCAAAGTAGTCTTTTCCGGAGTCACATGAGACATAATCTTTGTTTCATGCCTTTAACCATCAGCTTGTACTGCGACTGCGAGACGGATAAGTCTACGGAGCTAGTGCATCGTGTAATTATGTGTTTACATTTTATATTCGCTGCTGTCCGCTTAACATGCGCCTCTGTATCTTCGGACTTTATGGCGCTATACAAATGCTGTTATTATTATTATTATTATTATTATTATTATTATGTTGCCTCTTGTCTTGTCCATTTCAAAGCGTTGTAGATAAGCTTATAAAAGTTATCTACAACATTGTGCCACTGTATTCCGTAGTTCTCTGTCCCAGTTCGCATAAAAATCGTCCGATTTCGAGTGCTACGACCCACTGAACTCCATACATGTTTATGTTTACGTGTCAAATGGATATCCGCTAGGATTGTTTTGAGTTCCAACCAGTTGTTGAGATTGAATTGTAGACTGTTGATGTGTCCTAGATGATGACGACACAGATCATATCGTTTCGGTCCAGCTGGACGATGAAGAATCTATGGCGCAGTTTCTTGACAGCCATAACCCCGACGACGTACGCTGCTCTATTGTTTCCGTTTTCCGATAAATTTTAATACATTCTGCAATAATATTAATTCACATAACGCGTCGGCATAATTTTAATTAGTCGAGTCTGTGTCAGGAAATAACTGGCTATTGCACTAACCAATCTGTATGGTGCTTTCTATAGACCAGCAAACCAAAATATGAGTTGCCAACGCTTTGACATAACAAATCAATGGTCCTCTTTGAAAATCACTAATCGCGCCTTTCGGTACGCTGCACTCTGTCTATGGAGTGAACTCCCCACTGAACTATGCGAGCCTCATCAGATACAGTCTTCTTCGCTTTCACCTCTCATCACACATGGCAGTTCATCATCTTCCTCATCTTGACTACCATCACTTTCATCTTTTCTCACTCGTTCAGTCTTTCATTCTAAACTTAAGACTTGGCTCTTTTGATAAATGCTTTCTACTGTAGACCTTTTCCTCACCTACCGACTGATTCCACGGACTCTCGGATCATTTAACGATTCTGCTCAACGGCTGGATATGTTTGCACTAGTATGTTAGACTAAGCCGGCTCTTAGTCAGTTTTCGAACGAACTTAAAATCTATGCAGTTTCATTCAATTCAATCATTTATTAATCCATTTCATTTTTGATACAAATAAGCAAAAATTTACAGCAAAATATATACGTACTGCAGATTTAATGCCAGTAAGCAGCATCACACATGTCCTGAACGTGAAAAGTTTGGAATATTTGGCGATTTTTGGAGCGGTCTAATGCGGCGTATTAATAAACACATACGTGTAGAGTATGCCGTACATCGATGCCGTATGTCATACATAATACATTGTGTCCGGCTATAAAGTGGACCCCTAATAAAATTGCTGTAACTTAAGAAATTGTTCGCTTTGGTTGAAATTTTAGACATGTGAACTTGAAAACAGATCAACAAGAACTGGCATACTATAGTTGAGAGAAATACGCAACAACGCCTTTTTTATTAATATTTAAATTACATCACTGGAAATATAATTTTTTGAACACAGCAGCTTTGTTCATGATATGATCGATCTTCTTTAGCAACTTCTTCGAAAAGGACACAGACTAGTATCGGTTTCGAAACTTAGACAAACTTCCTCGCTCGATAGCCCCATTCCTATCGCAAAACTTTAATTAAAACCTTACGGCAATTTTACGGCAATTTACGGCAATTTTTTGTGTTCCTGTGTGTACATAAAGCTATATTAATGACAGCGTTTGTTTTATGCTGCAGTTAGTATACGACGTTCTATGGGTCCACTTTTGATTCAGACATAGTACATTTTCAGTGATGTATTTTAAATCTTAATAAAATTAAACCTGTCCTGTGTTTTGGAAAGTAATATGTAAATTTTTATTGACATGTTTTAAAGTTCGCATATGTAAAATTTCAAACAAATCTGACAAGTTTTAGTTGAATTATAGCAATTAACTTCGGGGTCCACTTTTTCCGGACACAGTGTAGTACGCATAGATACGTGTACGTGTATCCGCGTACATGTGGTCGATACGGGTATGCGGATACATATGTGACAACATCAACGGCTTAAAATGTCATGCATGATATCATTACGTTTACACTCCAATACACGTATGCGAATACAATGCGTACATGTACGACATAGGTGTCTGCGCGTGTAAACGCCGCTTAAGGCTACAATAATCTCCCTCAGTGTTTGCACGTATATTGTTGTTTGGGGCCTACAACTGACTGCTATGACCCGAAGCGTTCATTTTTGGTATGCAGTACATTTTCGGAATATTTGGGTCAAGTTCGTATATATTAGTGTCATCGGGTCTGTGTATGTGTCCGTGCCTGTAATCTGTTCGTAAGTGGCCGGCCTTCGATTGAAAGGTAAGCTTGTAAGATGATGATGATGGCAGTGATGATGATGATGATGATGATGATGATGATGATGCACAGCCGGTGAGCATCGAATCCGACGGTGAGGAGGTAGACGCATACCTGGTGGTCTACTCGGTAACTGATCGGTCGTCATTCAGTTATGCCCAGACGTGCCTGGCCGACCTCAAGCGACGACGAAAGACACTTCCGCCTCCGATCACGTCGTCCGCCGTCGTACTGGTCGCCAACAAGCAGGACCTCGTCCGCAACCGGGTCGTTTCCGAGTCAGGTCAGCTGCCAGAAACTGGATCAATCAAACCAGTGGCATAGCAACTAGGGTGAACAAGGTCCATGGCCTCCGAGAGGTTAGGGACCCCACGTTTTTTGAAAGAGATAAATCTGCCTACCTCCGATGCGCGTTAGGGCGACGTTGGCTTTTAAAACACCTAAGAAATTATCCGTTTGCATAAACGGATGAGAAAAAAGGAGAAGAGAAAGGGCCCCAAACGAAATTTGTCCAAGTTTGTCCAAATGCACGACGCCACTGAATCAAACACGTGTAACTCTGTTTAGGGTAATATTTCACCGACACTGACTTCGCGGCTCGTACTGTTTGTGGATTTTTTTGCTCATCGTTTTTTTTTATTCTAGAGTTATTCCTTCTATACTTCTTGTTATTATGTCTAGCTACCAGCATTTTACTTTCACACGCCTGCATATCGCATTGCATAAGTGCATGTTTAACTGCTTCGCGTATTTGTGCCATACAACGGCTAATATCGAATTGGTACACTGACCCTTGATTGGTGGGTTGTTGCATTTGGTACACCAAACAAGGGACTGGGCGGGGTATACTAAATGTACTAGCCCACCCATCAATTGTTGTTGTTGTTGTTGTTGTTGTTGTTGTTACTCTCACTGTATTGTTATTTATGTGTATTGTTATTTTAATATTCTTAATATTAATGTTGTTATTTTAATTTAATCGTGTGTTGGCACGTAGAGGGCAAACGCCTGAGCTCGAAGCGCAGCTGCAAGTTCCTCGAAGTGTCGGCGCTGCTCGATCACAGAGTCGACGACGTTCTCGTCACAGTCATACGACTTGCACGACAACATCGACCGACGGCAAAGACCTCCGAGCCTCGACGACCAGACTACAACGACGACGACGACGACGCCGAACTTCCACAGAGCTGCTTCCAGCGAGCCGCCGCCTTTGCCTTCTGCCGCAAACTATTCAAATAACAAATCGTCCGTCTTCTAGGAGTGGGTCATAACTGACAAAAATGCATAACTGAAACTTTACAGCCGTGATTACATGTGAAATAAAAAAGTTTTGCAAAGGTTTGCAAAGGTTTTTCAGAAATTTTAGTATTTTATTTTAATATGACCACGTCTGAAAACAGAAATAAAAAATTTAGTCGCTAATAAAGGTTTCCCAATAAAGTTTTAGCCGCTCAGAATTTTTATAACTCTTGAAAAACTTTTTAGACCGTGGCTACATGTAAAATATTTGCAAGAGTTGTGAAACTTTTTAACGATTGAAACTTTTTTTATTTCTGTTTCAGACGTGGTTACATGTAGAAAAACATCTAAAATTTTTGCAAAATTTTTGCAAAATTTTTGCAAAATTTTTTTTTATTTCACATGCTATCACTACTTTAAATAAACTTGGCACTGCTATCATACACAAACACAGGTAATTTTATGTAGTTGTTGCATTATTATAACTAAACTGAAAATTTAATTACACTCAAATTATGCCAGTCGTGCAAACTTCTTTTCACAGTTACTCACAACCATTGTTACTACTTTTTGTTTCTACGGCGTCGAAATCCTGTCATCACGGGGCGTAGATCTTTGGGATGATGGAGTGACTGCGGGACTGTCCTCGTTCGATTTTGGAAAGGACTGAGTAAGATGTCTCTCGCCGCAAGCATATTTTACATCTCTTAGGAAGAGACGACTGAGTCCTCACTGGAGGCGTTCTTAGTATACGTTTAAATGCATCAAATTCAATTTCCACCCGCTTGGGAGCTCACACCTCTCCCGTGAACCTTTTAACATCTACGTGTCAAGGTAGAACGGAAAGGTAAGTAAAAAGGAGAGAAAACAAAATGAGAAAGTGGGGAGAGAAAGAAAAAAGATCAGAATGGAAAACGAAAAGAACGAAACAGAAGAAGAGTATTTGCTGTTTCCTTGTCAAGTTGCTGTTGTTTTAGTGTAATGTACAACAGTGAACTAAAATCACTGAAAGTGATGATTGTTCTCTTTGCATACGCACAAATGACTGGCCGCACTTAGCGATTTTCTCATATCACTTAAATCCGTTTGCATCAGTTGCTTGACAGCGACGTCAGCGCCCGCCTTGTCACATCGCGTTTTTGCCTTGCAAGTTGATATACACGGTGGTCCATAAAAACGTGACGGTCTATATTCGGCTGTAACTCTGACTGATCTTAATCATTTTCTTAATTTTTTGTATCATTTTATTGTAGATGAACTCATATCGCCTTAAATGCGTGCGTACATTGCTTAGTAAAAGTAGAAAAAACACTCTGGCTGAGGTCAAGAAATGTTTGACTATAGCTCGGTCAAGTCTTGACCGATTTCAATAATTTGTGAGTAAGTAAGCAAGTAAGAGTTTTCTGTGGCACTGTATGTGCACTGCTGTACCGGAAATAAGTGTGGAAAATAATTCGTGCATTTACTTTCATATTATCATCGAAGAGCCGTCTTCGTTACGACGTTATTGTGAAAGTGTTGGGTGTTTTACAGTGTTCGTTGCAACACTAGTTGCTATTAGCAGTGTTGCTCTCAAGCCAGATACCGTGACCTGTATAACAGCAAGGGTCGCTGGCTGCTGTTATGCTGTAAATTATTAAGTTGACGTATCGTCGTATCAGTGGGACTTGACGTTCATCCACCCGGTGTTTGCATTCTTCGGTCAGTGGACGTCATCAAAACTGCGAGCCGCTTTCGATGCATGTTGCATAACTGTCGGGGGCGAATCTAGAGGGGTTCCGGGAATTTTACCTCCCTCCTCCCCTGCGATTGATGCAGTACAAATGAACACTAGGGATATAGTTAAACCTTTTATCCAGTCATACCCATGGCATCTGTTTTGCAACTCAGTGAAATCCGAGTGACAAAATCGTCATCCATTTATTTTTTGTTTTTATACATTTTTATTTTCGAGTGAAAATATGCAAAATCAAGAATTTACGAAAAAAATGACAATTTCGGCGATTGGCTCCAGCTTTTTTCGTGGGTTCCCAGTCGGCAGACATTGGAGCACACAGCTAAAGCCCCTCTCAGAAATTCTAGATTCGCCCCTGCTTATTTGTACAGCAGGATGCTATTTTCGTAATGGACGATAACCTTGTTTGCTATTCACTGCGTAATTTTTGTAACGTTTGTGTTTATTTACAGTGTGGCTTAAGTTTACTGTGACTGTCACTATAGCTGAACAGTGTTAATGATAACTGCAATTAACTAACTGAAACATCTGACTCGCGCTGTTGTAATTTCCCATCAGGTTTAATTTATTTCACTGTTCACAGTTCAGTTTACGACTGGCCTCTTCGAAATAGTGCATGGCAGTCAATGATGATGTGTTGTATATACTCATCGTTATTCGCCATAGCGGCAGCAAGAAAACATAATGACAGTACAGAAAAAAATAGAACAAATTAACTGACAATTAAACAGAGGTACATGCTAATTTCTTAATGAATTTCTCATACCTTGTTACCAATAATACACTGGGCAACTCACAACCAAACGCAGTTATACGTAGACATAACAATAAATGAGTATGTACTGTTTCCACTTGAAAACGAGAAACAGAAACAGTGAAGAAGTAAAACTGCACATGTAACTATTGTCCTATTAATTCATTCAATTGTGTCTTGGGATATAGACCAGCGGGGACGGTATGGGGGTGGGGATGACTGCTGCGGGTACGGGGTGGGGATGGGGACTACAACCACGGGGACGAATGGGGACAGGGACGTAAATGCGTCCCCCTGGAGCTCTCTAGCAGCTAGCAGCAGCAGCAGCAGCCGACGAGTCTGTTTCACCGTTTTGTCATCATCGCTTCTTCTGATTCATCCACTTCTTCCTACGCACGGAAGTAATTAAGTTTTGTCACAGCGCGGCTTATAGCTGCTCGCGCGGACATCATTCGTCTTGCATCTTGCCGGCCACGTTAAGTCGCGGCCTCCGGTCTCATAATTCAGTTTAATCCCTGTTAATTACCAGGAGAGAAGAAGCATGTGGTTAGGAGCCGGTCGAATGGCGACGGATCATCAAAGAGTTGACTGAGAAAATGGTTCAAATTAGTTGCCTATACGGTGTCGCAGAACTCGGGTCACTTTAGGTAGGCCTAACACTGAACGTTAACAGTCTTCTACAATTTTGTAGTGTGCTTTTTGCGACAGTGCAGTACACTCCGCAGCAATTAATTAAGCGCTCTAAGTTTCGTGCGTAGGCCTGTGATACGTATTTTATCCACAACCTGAAACTGAAACTCGTATTTGTACGTATGTTACGTTTTATCTGCGAACTTATTTTTTTTGCTGTTATTTAACTCTCAAAAATCCGAGGACAGAACGTTCTGTCCGCATTCCCTGAAACATGCTCTTCTAATTCTTATTTTTTTTTCTTTTTATTCCTTCTCATATTTCATTAATTAATTGTCACATTCTCGCTGGTGTCACTACTCACTGTCAAACCTCTTCAACACTTTTGTAATACACTGCCCGTATCGTATATTATTGATTTAAGGAAACTTATTTTCTGGCGTTCTTTGCGTACATCTGAAAATCCTGTGCTGAGGACTTTGGCTTACTTAAACCATGATCACTTTGTCGGAACGGCATCTAAATATGGTTTTGATAAGTACATGGTGAATGTTAAGTTTGCTGTTTGGTGGAACTTTTGTGATTCTCTTTTGTGAATATGTGTATTTTACGTTTTGTTTTTATGTGTTGTCTTCTGTAGTAACCTATTTTATTGTGCTTTTATGATTTTGTGCTGCTTTGTTGGAGTAATAAACGATGATGATGGTGATGATATCGTGACTGTAGGCTTACAGCGCCGGTGCCGTATCACACAGGCCTATTTTGTGACTAGACGGCCACTATGGAACCCGTTGTGGACGTACCGTGTAACCTACAACGCGTTGTAATTATTATATAGCGCGTTGTAGAAATAAACCAATCATTCCACATCTTCTACTTATACGTTACAACATGGTCCACAGTGGATTAGACGAGTGTAACGAGTATATTCCACTGTAGACATGTTGTAACGTTCTTATTTCATGACTGTGACAAACTTCGAGTTCGGTCGGTAGCAGCGAAGAGAATCGGTGTTGGGAAGACGCTATCAGAGTACGAACTACAGTTATCGAGTTGGGTCGTGTTGGGACGACTGTTGTTGTTCATTGTACGCTTATTAAGCATCGTGAAAATTTAATCTGCAGTTTAGTTTTTCTGATATATCTGACGATAAGAATACGGATTATATTAAAATCTGAGAGCTGTCTACCGCCAGTCACCGCGGTATGTATATGACAGTTCGTTTTTCATATGGCATAACAGGCCTACTGCTTATGAGACAGATCGAAGAATACCGATTTATAGGATGAATAAGATTATTAGGCCCACAAGAATGATGTGCTTCCTTATAGTTACTTATATAACGAGTTTGCTAACATTTGTCATTGAAAATAGGCCTACTCTGTACATCGTGAAATAGTTGTGATATAAGCATAGGCTAAAGCTATATGCAGAAATATTTGACTAACTATAACTAAATTTCACATCCTGAGAATTCCAGAATTTATCAAGTCTAGTTTTAAAGCAATCAATTGTATTAGCTGTCACTACATTCTCAGGCAAACTGTTCCATATATTAATAATCCGAATACTAAAAGAGTACTTTCTTAAATTATAATGAGTGCGGACACTTTTTAATTTTAAACTATTTCCCCTGGTACGAGTGTCATCGTTTCTTGAAATGTTGAGCAGCACATTTTTATCATATTTTTCATTTATTATTTTATAAGTTTAGTATAACTAAAATGATTTTTATAACTATAACTGCATTTTCATGCTCTCACATTTGGTCCGTCATTTTCAGGTCCTGCATTTTCAGTCCACCCGGTTGCTGGTATTCAGCTTTTTATTCGCGAGGAACATCAGTGAATAAATTTGCTTAGCACATGTTTGCTGCCAACATGTTGAAGATTGGCGTGTGACTAATGTTTGGTTTCGTTATTTGTTTTTTTATGTATGTATTATGTTTCTGGTGAATTGCGTTACCTCTTGACCATACTGTTGGCGCATATGTTTCGCCACAGTGTCTGGAGTGTTATAATCGCCGATACTAGGTGCAGTGAGGCGTGACCGTTGATCACTGACGACTGTGGTAGTTTATGGGCGGTTATAACACTCCAGACGCTCGTTGAAAATAACTGCTATATACATACTGTATGTCCCCCCCCCCCATCTCAACGAAAGAAGACATACGTTCACACAAACGATCGAAACAAGGCTTGTTTTCGTTAACAATACAGTCAGCAACAGTGCAACGTTTACAGCAACACAACAGTATACGTCGTCTTAATTACCGCCTCCAAGGATGTTATGTTCTTGGACACGGTTCATATGCTGTCTGTCAGCATGATTACCCAAGAAGGTAGAGATGAATTTTCATGAATATTTTGTAGCTGAAAGCTTTGGAACAAGAAAAAAATAGGTTAGATTTTGAGGATGATATGAACCTTGATCAGAATCTATGAATTTAATTTCACTTGAATTTGAACTTGATTTAACTTCTTAACATTGTGAAAGAGTTCAGTGAAATTGACTGCTATGATTGCTATGGGAAGTCCCGCTATTATGGGGCACGTAATTCAGCGGAAAAAGCCACAACTGGAAATTCCCGTCTTGAGATAACTACTAACATCGACATGCGCACCATGGCCATACTTGGCGGAGGTCTGCGCTCTCTGCGTACTTTCTGGTATTCACGGCTACAAAATCAGATTCAACACTGCATATACATAAAAACAACAGTTAGTAGTAGTAATAATAATAATAATAAATACAATAATGTGCAAATACAATAATGTACATGGAAGTTAGAAAAGGCCACTACACAAACATTTTCCTATTTAATACTGACAGATTTACACAGTTAAGTCTTATTCTTCGTCATGTTCAGACAAATTGACGTCATCAAGCGGCTCATAGATGTTATCGTCTCCTGTAAGACACTCGTCTATTACGTCATTTCCGGTTTGCGGGGAACCGTTTCCGGTGGCGACGCGGTTGTAGATATTCATCGGTACGTAAGCGGCGGCTGCGGCGTCCTCGGGCGACGGTCGCGGAACGGTCGGCGGCGAGCTTCGGTCGACACGGTGTAGGGTGCCGTCCATCGGGCAGTAGACGGCGACGGCCGGTGGAGTTGTCCCTGCCGGTGGCGGTAGTGGCACGGGAGGGCAAGGCAGCAGGCGGTGGGTCGGCGGCGTCGACCACGGCGGGTTGACGTAGTAGTTAGCGGTGACGTGGCGGCATTTCATCGGACTCGATTCACAGCTGGATGTCACAGCTTCGCAGTTCTGAAATCAACGAGCAAACATACTCACAACACTCAACCTTTCCACTCGGGCAGAGGCGGATCCAGAAATTATCGGTGAGGGATGTTGATGGTCACGGTCCAAGCCCCGAGTGTGTTCCAGGTGTAAATCTCCTGGTAGGAATTCGGGGTTGAAGTCCCGCGAAAACTGAATGCTTCTTCATACCTGGCAATGAATTTCGTCCGCAATTTTGCACATGAACCTCCAGAACCTGCAAGTCAGTAGACCTACTCTATACTCTTACAGATACCTGTAGGAGAACATGCATTCCTTCTTCCCCTTGGATCTGCCACTGCCCCGGATTTATTCATTTTATTTAACTTTATTTGTTCGACACAGATCAAAAACAGAGTACAGTGAACAAAGACAGAACAAACAACTATTCACGTTGAAATTTTATGCGCTTACATCAGTGCTACAGCGTGAGTCCGTGGTACTGCTGAGACTGTGAACTACAGTCGTCGGTAATGACTCTTTCTGCCTGCCAAACCTGCAACATTTTCATATAACGATTTTACAAGATGTAATAAAAACGTAGTAATAAGTGCTAAATTCTTATAACAATATCGACGCGACGACAACAATATTCCAAAGACAGTAAAGACACGATGTTTCTAGTCAGTCAGCTTGCTTACTTCTAGCGACACCACTAGGCCTCTATTTAAATTATGTGTTGCATAAATTATTTATTAATGACTTATTTTCTATTTAAGTTCGAATTTCATACAAGTGACACGCATAGCCCTCCTATATGTTCCTGTTCCGCAGATCATACGGCAGTGCAAACTATCGGCCACCGCCACAGCAGCATTGACATTACAGCTGTAGTGTAATACGTGACACATAGCGGCCCTGAAGTTTTGTTTCAAGACTTGCGTCGCGATGAAATTCGTGGATGATGATGATGATGATATGACAAGATTTTACCCTGTGAGGGTTGTTCGTAACCCACGGCGTTACTGGCTAGTTGGGACAAAATCTAGTGGCATGACACATGTTCTCTGACTAAGTATAGTAGCCTGGCTAGCTTCGAGCCGAACAAGTTGATTGATTCGAGTAGTACAGGGTGGACCAAAAAAGCAGACCAGGTTTGTAACTCCTGTACATGTGGCGTTCTGTAATCTGTATATCAGTATGATCAGTTCTTTATCGAAAGTAAGACTGGTGTTTCGAATGTCATCAATTTCAAATATTCTTTGCACAAGTTCAGAGAATACTACTAACAGTACTACACAAAAACAGACTGTTAATTTAAGTGACAACAATTAACTGTTTGTGTAAATTCCCGCGAAATTCACAGTCAGCTCTCATTATAAACATCTGTCACCTTAGACACAGCGTGACAGCATGTATCACTATGGCCGCTCTTTTCATGCAGTCGATCTATCCTGTCGCCCAATTTATCATGTCCTAACTAATCTTGCCCGGCAGTCTAAAAGAACGTGCTCCAGAAGACAGATGTCTCGAATCTTTTGATGACACAGATTGTGTTGCCGAGCTGTCCAGACTGAGAATGAAACCATACTGAGGTCTGAACTACTTGCTGGCTGGCGCTGGCAAGTTTTTCATTTCGACAAACTCTGGTACACGGGAGCACAGGTAAGTGACGCGAACGTGAATGATTATTTTTAGAGACAACGCCATTAGGCAGATCGTGCCAAATTCGCACCGAAATCTCCCTCCCACAAACAGTTGAAAGTTTGACAGCTGGCACCGCATTACTAAGAGCCAGTGTCGGCGCAGCGCCGTATGACACAGCAATAATGATATCGAGAATGAAAGTGAACGATGCCGACCTTCTCCAGACAAACACGAGGACGACAGAGACGGCTGCGGAGGACAGGATAACACCGCTCGCGACTACCAATACCATCACCGCTGCACAACAGTCGCACAACTGCATGTTAGCCTTGTGCATGATTACGCAGCGAAATAAATATATTATTTACCCAGATATCATTACAACCTTACCAGGAAATCTTTTGTTTTCGGAAATTTATACTTACGTAAGTAATAAGTTAATTTATTGTCCTTGTCACATGTTGTGTTAGTGCTTATACTGTTCATATTAAATGCCTGTGATACGTTGATGAGGTTTGTGTGATTAGTCTATTAGTCTCTTAAAGTGCACACATTTGTTGATTTTTCATGTTGATGTTGCTTGTAACACAAATGCGTCAGACGTCTGTGAAATAAAGTTTACTTACTTACTTACTTACTTACTTACTTACTCACTTAGTGTGAGCGCTGTAAACTTCCCATTTATCCCCAATTTTGTCATATAGGCTAGCAGCACTGTAACTGCTTTAGAAAGAGACCAGAACCGTGGCAATCCTGGTGAATGGCTCTGTGGTGTGAAAGTCCATGCGAAACCTAAATGTGAAAACTTGAGGGACACGGGCAGTGAGACAGGTGCCCCAGTGCCTCTTAAACAGAGACGCCACAGCAATACGATCTGCAGATACTTATCGTGCGCTCGACAACTGAAAAGTAAACAGCTTCGTGTACCGCAAGACACCAAAACTAAACTCCGACTGTTTCAATATTGCTTTTTTCAGCTGCGATCTCTTGAACCAACCTGCAGTTGCTATGGACGCTTGATTTGGCATCTCTTGGTCGCTAACGTCTACTGGCGCAATTTCCGGTCCGTAATCTACATAACAGAGACACAGAATGTGAGAAAAACAGCGTTCGGCAGGCAGTTCTTGCTAATAAACTTGAACCAATCAGCTAGCACAACAGCGTTTATCTTCATTGTCACATTGTATAAAGACACCAAGACACTTGGCAAATCGCGCAGATAAAGACGAATACAAAGCTACACTCAGCACATCAAGTAATACGCCAAGACGCAGTGAATTATATGCACCAATTAGTAGGCAGCGGCCGTGGACAGCCTTGGCGGAGACAGCGATAATCACATGGTCCCGGCGTGAGGGGTGAGGGGCGAAGGCCGGATACTGGAGGATCATACAGCGGTTTGCGTATTATGACTGACAGATGAGAGTGATAATACGACGATCGGACGGTATAGCTCCGTGACTGTTTAAATAGACCGGCGTATCATAACGCAACGCTCATGTCATCCACCAACGACGAATTAAATGCATGTATATTCATATATTGCACCGGCAGGCACTTTCCCGACAATTTCTCCACACAGCTTACAGAAGCAGTAATTCACACGACGGTTGATACATCTACGCAAGACTGACCATCAATTTCTTCATTTGAACTCGGAGACAACACCGGTAGTTCCGTTTCTTGTGTGACTGGTGAGTCGGTCGTTACTGGCAAGGCACCTGACAACAAACAGCATCGTCACTCAGTGGTGCTGTTGGCTTCATATTAAACACCAGCATCGTGCTATTATAATTGCAGTGCACACTGTCCAAGATGCCTCTCTTATAAAAAATAGAGTTTAGCAGGCTAACAGCAGTCCTATAGTAAGTAGTTAGTAAGTAAGTAAGTAAATGTCGATTTGTAGAGCGCGATTACGTAACACCTCTAATGCGATAACGTGTCGAATGTCCGGCGCACCGGCGAACAGATGCGTCTTCAAGTCCCGTCTAAATTGTTCAGAGTCAACAACTGGATCGCGCAAATGATCAGGCAACAGTGAATTCCAGACTGTTCGTCCGGCGACAGAAAATGCACGGGTCCCAAAAGTGCTGCGGCGAACTCGTGGAACTGACAGTCGATGACATCTGGCAGATCGCAGATCGATATAAGCCTTGTGGTCGGAGCGGATCTACCTTGCACGCATGTAACTGCGTCATAAATCTGGCGGTATAGGCTGCCAGTACTTCCTGCCAGGCCGCGGTTACCTTCCTGCCCTTTTGGTCAGTACTAAATTACACTGCTTGGTGACGAGAAACATGTGTATGCAAACAACTTGCCCTGAGTCGTTACATAAGAGTGGAACGGCCAGAAATCGACCCTGCGACCTCCTACACGGTCACGAGTCGGACGCTATATCTACTGCAATAGTACACAACACCAACGCAATAAATACAGGAAAGCACTACAGAGAACAAGATTACCTTCTAATCTAAGACCGACCACCGGCGAATGCGCGCACTTAATTACGCGTGGTCACTTCCGGTCACGTGACAAAGACAACGGTCACCCCATTCGATCCGCCGTATCCGAGAACCCCGTGTTGCACGCAAACTTCATGGCTCTATGTTTTATTTATAGAACTGGAGTTATTGTTGATCGAAATTTTACATTGTGGGAAAAGGGATTTTCTACCTTCTTTGCTCCTGTGACCTTGACCTTGACCCGATGACCCGATGACCTTCCTATACGAACTCGATCCATATCCCATCAAGATGTACCGGAGGTTGGACCGAACAGGAACTTCCTACATCAAAGCTTTCGAAAGTTATCGTACTATAGACAAACAGACCAGACAGATATATGCGACACCGCTTCGCTGGTGGTCAACAATAGGCCCTACAACACGCCTACAGCGTAGGCCTATTATATTATATTATTATTATATTATATTATGGTATTATAGAAAACCGACCGACACTGATAAGCATTCTAACAGAGCGGAACGATAACGATTATGAATACTGACAGCGTTGATCAGATGATAAGGTACTTACTGTACTGGCAGATGAAATAATATTTCCAGGCGAACGAGTCACAGGGCGTCTCACGCCATAACCACAGTCCGTTCGACCTCACCATGCGCACACAATCTCTCAGCTGATGTAGCATTGCCCCTGGCTGACCTTCAGCCCAGTTTGCCCACAACAGCAGCTCGCCTGCATCACGAATAAAACAAGCGAAACATCTGTTTATGAACAGGGAGATAGTATGCGTACAAGTTTAATATCATCCTCAAGTAAATAGCCGCAGCTTACAGTATTTACAGTACATACACATTAAATATCTGCGTCGGGAATGGGACTTCTCGTTTCACATGATTCCCGTTGGAACATGGGCGGCGCCACCAGAGGGCTTGGGGGTACAACATACCCCGCATTTTTGCAGCCTGTACCCCGCAGGGGGTACAACCAAACTCAAATTCGACTTTAGCACTTGGAAATTCTGCTTCCTGTATAGTTTGCTACTACCATGACACTGAAAATTTGACATACTGACTGATGATGACGGTGACAATGATGTTGATAAATGATGACGGGATTATTTAGTTACTCACCTTGCCATCAGGTAATTGATCATAGGCTTCACAACTATTACGATATAGTGTTTTGACGCTGTCGTTGCTAGATTGATTTAATAGGCCTAATGAAATTAGCGAAATTGATGTTGAGATATCTGAAATGTTGCCGTCGGACCTGTACAGGCTTTGATGCAGTGTTTAGTATTTGGCTTTCTGTGCTGCGCAGCATTCTTTTTGCCTACTGTTTGTGCTATATTGTAGGTCATTTGGATTTATAGGCCTATAAATGCATGACCATATTGTAGCAAGCATATCCCTGGAAACGCTGTCCGATAGGCTCTCCGTATGTCTCTTTGCAGCTGTTGTAACCCTCCAGAATGTCATATGTAGGGTACAGCCCCCAAAATTTTTCTGCTCGCGTCGCTCGCAGTAATCTTTGTACCTCCAGTCTTAAAATTATTGCGCCGCCCCAGCGTTGGAATGCCATGGGAAGGGAATTGATACGGTACAATTCGGGGTCATGGGAATGGGAGAGAATGGGAGGGAATGGGGATGAAAACCCCCATGAAACCTGTCGCAGTCCTCTACATTATGCTGTGCTGTCGTGAGGCCAATTGGCCAAGCCTTACACTGTGCGATACAGAAAGCGGTGTACAAAACTGTAATTATAGCAACTACGGTGAAGAACATCGACCATTACTGACTGACCACTGTCCCAGTGCCAGTTCTGTTCGCGATGGCGGTCGTTGAGACCGATCCAAACCCCGTTGTTCTGCCACCACAGACCGTTCAACGTGGACACGATGAACTCGTTAGTCGCCAAGTCGCTGATCGTCGCCAGCTCGCCGCCGTACTATCACAACCAACAACCTCACGTTATGCATCCGCCAACAATGCACCGTGGAGACATTACGTTTTCCGGTATGCCGTCCAGCTGTCCGTCCGTGAACTCGTATTTCACGTGACTCGATATCTCTGTACTTAGTGGGTGTGGTCGTGTGGGGAAGATTTCAATGAAACCTGACATAATATTCATGATGCGAGTGGAAATTGCTGAAAAGGTTTTCAAGGTCAGAGATCGAAGGTTAAGGTAATGAGCAGATCAAATGTACAGTGGCGAAGGCATGTGGCGTCAAGGCTGGCTTGGTCGAAAATGTTTTTGTTTACCTTCGTGGTATGATTCAAATTAAGAATAAACGAGTGAAATATAATGGCCAAAAATGGCGAAATTTGCATAACGTGAGTGTATTATAACTGTTGAGGGTGACTCACCGCGACATTAGCTAGTTGCCAAATTAATGCACAGTCCCTTCCGGCACACAGCCCTGCCGCAGACGACATCTCCTTGATTGGCTGCACAAGCCACGACCTGACAGCTGATTGGTTGCTAGCCAGTACCCATTTCGTTGACAGCCAGTACCCATTTCGGTGCTCGTTTGGGTTCTTTTATTGATCCAGATGTTTTGAAAATGTACCGTTCGACAATACCACTCCGATTTATCTGATCAATCTGCTCTGGAAATTAGGGTTAGGAATTTAGGTTCGACTCAAGAGTTGCACTATTTTAGCATTTTTCACGGAGAATAAGGAAAGTGAGCACCTCATATTCCGCGAATTTCACGGACGGTAACATCTTGTTAACAGAACGCACCCACGCAATTTACGTATTCTGGTAGTGTCCATGCACAAAATAGGCAACTAGCTAATTGTTTCAGAGTGATCGGGCTGGTGGTAATTATAAAATTTGGCATTCGGCCGCTTCGACACCGAGTACGAGAGCATATTATTCAATCGTCGTGCGATATGAAATTGTCAGCTTGCCTTTAATTGCTGCGTTTACGAGTGACTAATGAATGAAGTGTATCACTGTAAGCAGCAGCAGACCCAGCAGTGCGGAGAATGTGCTTTATGAAGTCAGACGTTGGTGACAGCATCGTACTGTTGACTAAATGACTAACAGCTTCTGATACTCTGCATAACGTAACGTAGTAACGTGTCAGATGCAGGGGCAAGCGTTTCCGAGCAGCGAGTAACGCACCGGGCGTAAACAGGATGCTTCGAAAGCAATTTTGTCTAACGCTTGCCAACTAACTGTTGGCCGTGAAACCAGTACGACTGACGGCTGAATCAAATGTCGACTTTGCCCTGTGAAGCGACTACTACGCGTAATCGATGGAGAAATTACCGCAGGCAATCATTGCCAGTTGAATGCACAGAATAATCCGAGATTGCATGCAGGGATTCATTCTATACTGTAAACTGACAATTTTCGGTGGCGAAAGTGCGGTGTACTGAAACAAAAATGTATACGCAATAAATACCTAAAATCATTAGCATGTTATACGTTGGTTGTGGTTAAAAAATTGAAGTTTATTTTGGCTCATATTATAAACATGATTGTATTCAATTTTCCAACGGGCGGTTTTCAAGAGTCCTGTGGAAATCTTCGAAAAACTTATGTGCTTTGTTTAGTGTATATCTTTCGTACGCAACTTGTATCGCAGTCAGCTGTTGCTGAGATGGCCGTGCAATGTTGCACAACTTGAATAGTGAAAAGATGGGTGTGGGTCAGTTTTCAGGAAAAAATTGGAGAGAATTGCGCGCCCGAGGTAACGAGTCATACGACGCCTAAAACTTTTCTTTGTGCTATTTGTCGCCGACACTGTGGGTCTGCCTTCAGTTTGTTTAACGTAGTTTGCTCGGCTGAAATGACGCAAAATGACGGCCAGTACGTGATTCACGGTCATTCAAGGTCACACATTCAGTACCGATCTAAAGGCCGTAGGTTATGTGACTTCCTATTATTAGTGAGTAAATTACATCCTGTCTCGTACCGTTTCCAAGATATCGCGGAGTATTGGTTAAATTTTCGCTGTTGACATGGGATGCCTGTCTTTAACGAGGGTAAACCCCTAAATTTGGGACTGCAACATTTGGCCTCAAGAAACTAGAGACATCGTTCTATGGTACGATGCAATGCACATTTCGATATCTTGAACCGTTTAGGCTTGACTCAAGCATGTAACAGATAAACAGAAGGACAGACAATCTCTTAGCAAATGCCGTTCTTAACTACGTTGCGCGGCCAAAACGTATAAAATTTACAAGCTTACTAGTAGACAGTAACAAAAAAAATTATAGAACGAATAATTTATTTCATAATTTCGCCGGATAAGCATTCACTGTGATGAAAATAGACTGGAAAACGGAGCTTATAAGCCTACCTGAATAAATTACATCCTATCTCGTACCGTTTCCAAGATATCGCAGATTGGTTAAATTATGCGGTGATGCCTTGCGGCTGGGGAGTAAAGACAGGTATGGTTCGTGTGTGGGTGGCAGGTAAAACTGTGTTATCCCCTTGTTACACGCGGGCCATATCTGAGCGCTTTAGAGATAAGGAGCTTACAGATAAAGCGCTATATAAATTCGCCTTCTTTACTTTTCTTTTACTTTACCTGACGGCAATAGCGACGCGCTTCTGGCCAATACTTTTCCACGGCAACAAACTGGAAACAGCCGTCTCGGAACGTTCGGGCAACAGTCGTATACGGCAGTCGGGGCAGTGCGTGTTCGCATTCAAGACTTCCGCTTGTCAACTCCAAACTCACTGCTGCACACAACAATGTCATCACACCGACTTACGTAACGCGATGTTCAATCGACTTCAACTCAACTATGACAGCGATCAGCATCATGGCGCGAAAGCGAGCTAAGTTCACTCAGAACTCTTCATTAGCAGTGCCGTGCTTACCATGACTCTCAAAAGATATATAGTAATGACGTGGATAACAATGATATATACATCATACATGTATTTCTATCCATCCAGAGCGTCTTTACGTTGGTGGCGGCAACGGTAACAGATTGTAGAGGACACCGTCCAAACCCTCTTGCCAGCAGTCTGAGAAGTTAATCTCAAAACATGTGCACCAGCATTCTTGATATTGTCTGGAAACACCCACAGACGGAGCTGAACTCACGCGAAGCGGATAACTTGTACGACTCCTGTGCAGAGTGACCGTGTTAAGCCACGACATGATTGTTAAAGCCCAACATTTGCTATCGAATCTATAGGCCTATTCATGCCTTCCCTGGCAACACGGGACCCGTCAGCTTGCTGACACTCAACTAAACTCAACTCAACTTTATTATAACATATTTGCAGCCCGGAAGCTGAATTGCTAAATACACAGAGCAGTAAATCATCTTTACGCGACTTTTCACTACACGCATCAATAAAATTGTAAATCATACCAAGACAGACGTTGACGAAGATAAGTACAGCGGTACTTTCAACGACAGCGGTCAGCATATCACGTGTGGTCTTCTGACAGAACGCCGATCAGCACGTTGGAGAGCTCCTAGCTGGGTGGTCTGGCTCGTCTAGCGACGTAGTCAACGTCATGTACGCTCGTCTGGGCCAGTTTAACGAGCACTTGTGGTGGCGGGTCGTCGTCTGTCTGAACAACTCATCCCTGGCTCGCTCAGCAGCTGGGCGTGACATTACTCTCACAGACCGAGCGGTGAATCAGCTGTGAATAATCAATGGCCAATGGCGGGCTGGCAGTGCCGCTCAATGCTGCAGCCGTCACTGGCACCGGCCGGGCATTGTAGCAGCAGCAGCAGCAGCAGCAGCAGCAGACTGTTGATGCTACAGCCGTGCAGCGCCGCTGACTGAACATCTGAACTTCGCTGAATCGGCGCCGTCTGGCAACAACCGCACCGGCAACCGCATTTCCGTAACCGGCGGGGTGTTCTGGGTGTTGAAACACCCCCGAAATAAAACGTAAAAAAAATAATTACGTGGAATTTAATAAACGAATCACTCACTACACGGTAACGTACAATACATTCAGAAACAACCAAATTCGCTTCTATTTTAAGATTTCGTTCAACAGAAATAAGACAGCATCTGCAGCCACAAGACACATTGAATGGACTCCAAAATTTAGATCCGATCTTTCTACCGTTTTGTCACAATCCACGCGTGTGACAGACGGACGGACAGAATTCTCATCGCAAGACCGCGTCTGCATTCCATGCAGCGCGGTAAAATCGGACAACCAGTGTTACAGCTACAGCTGAAAATGTCGGGGGTAATTTTTTTGGACTTGCGGTCAATAGAACGGATACGGATATGATATGGATAGCAGTTAACAATGTCTGAACGGATAGGATACGGATGCGGATAGTTTTTAACGGATACGGAATTACGGATAGGATGCGGATATTAACAAGATGCTTAGCTATCGCAGAAAGACGGCGCTGCAGGGTGCGTTATAATTTTCGCCGAAAGTAGAAGACTGGAACTGGGAGACAATATTTTAGGGACATTATAGGTTCATCTTCAACCACTGTGATATAATCGGCCTGAAAACCTGTCGATTTCGGAGAAAAAAAACGCAAAATAAGGGCTATCACGGCGTTCAAGGTCATTCAAGGTCATGGAGGTCGGTACCAATCGAAAGCCTGTATGCGATTCCTATTAGTGATTGATAGTAACTGACATCCTATCTCGTACCGTTTCGGAGTTATTGCAGCTTATTGTTCAACTTTCGGACACTGCGTTTTTGAGCCACCCTTCGGGGGCTTAGAGACAACGTACGATGTTCATCTTGGGCTCATTGGAAAGCACGCAGTGGACTTTCCTATTAGTATTAATTGAACTCTTTTTCGGTAAGTATTACGGCTGAGTCGCTACGAGCGAAAAGAGATCGAAAATCGGCGATTTCGCTCGAACGCGGTCACTTTGATCCAAACTTACAGGTAGAAGGGGTTTCCCCAATGCCCCCACCAATCATTTTTTGCACGGTTAGTTAGGCCAATGAATGCCTTACAACTTTGCCGCTGACAGTTTTCATACAAGGAAACTTTGTAGCAAACTTTCTTCAAGCGAAGTGCGACTTTTTACGTTTTTGAGACCCCTTTGGGGGAATTAGGGGCCACGTACGACGATCATCTTAGGCTCATTGGAAAGCGCGTATACTTTCTATTAGCGTTAATTGATCTTTTTTTCGCTAGTTATTACGGCTGAGGCGCTACAATCGATTATCCGTTGAAAATCGGCGAATTTGCTCCAACGGGGGCCCGTTGACCCAAAATTTCAGGTACAAGGGGTCGCCCCCCACCGACCATTCTTTTTCTCAGAAAACTAGGCTTAATGATCTTTCGTATAAGTAAGTAAGTAATCCTTTTATTAGATGACAGACAAACGCCGTCAATAACAACAGAAAAACACACAAAACATAGCAACAATGCTGTAAAGGGTGAAAACATCAGTGTGTACTTCAGTAAAAGTCCTTTACCGGAAAAAGAAAATAAAGAAAAAAATCTGGACAGATCTTTCTACCGTTTTGTCACAATTCACGCGTGTGACAGACAGACGGACGGACAGACGGACAGAGAATTCTCATCGCTAGACCGCGTCTGCATTCCATGCAGCGCGGTAAAAAATGGCATCCGCGCATCTCTGCCATTGATGTCTCACTGCTTGATTAAATATTCTATGAATTTGGTGGAACGATGTGAGAGTTTTTGTGGATTATATTAAAACGTCTCTCACGATTATATTGTTATTCAATTTGCATACAATATTTTGTGCTTACTGCAATAATTGTGATTGTTTGCATTTCGAGAAGACTGCTGTTATTCGCACTCTGGAGTGCCAATAAGCCCAAGTAAAACACCGCGGATAAGAATGCCGAAATTCGCTACTATTCGCACTCTGGAGTATGAATAAGCCTGAGACATGTTTTATCCGCACTCCAGAGTGCAAATAAGCCTAAACGAAACAATGCTCACTCCACAGTGGGGCGTAGTGCATTTTCGCACCTTAGTCACCCTAACCCTAACCATAACTTACCCTAACCTAACCCTAACCCTAAATCTAAGCCTAACCTAACCTTAACCCTAATTCTAACCCTAATTCTAACCCTAACCTTAACTCTAACCCTACCCTAACCCTAACCCTTCGTAGGGTGACTAAGGTGCGAAAATGGACTAGTCCCCCACAGGGGCGTAGTCTAATACTCCACCGGCCACACCGGCGCCGGTGGGCGTGACCTAATACTCCACCGGCAGCCGGTTATGTATCAGATCACGCTGTTCACACGTCACCATTGCGTAATCAGTAGCGCGGCCGGTGGAGCGCAGGCGCACTGTCGTCGTTGTCTCGCGACGCGAACGTCGACAGGTTAATCAGACGCTTTGATTAATGGTGAGGTGTACGCGTCGCGCTAAATGGTGTAGGCTTGATAATTGCTCACTTATTACCGACTCGACTCGTAATATTACGTTTCCCAGATAGTGGGTGGTGGTCTTTCCCACGCTCAGCTAAGAAATTACTGAGAAGAAGTGGAGTA
>Ga0049105_1000030_pt1 | contig 24331 bp, 21 predicted proteins | sample WorMetvaBAHAMAS1_FD_61260 | JGI IMG/M metagenome (GOLD analysis project Ga0049105, IMG submission 61260) | Worm MetaG Olavius vacuus BAHAMAS.1 | ecosystem: Host-associated > Annelida > Digestive system > Unclassified | place: Germany: Marburg | collected 2013-04-09
TAAGAACTGTATTATATCCGCGGACTTGAGTTGATGAAATTAATTTTTGCCGTTTTAGATGTGTCACTAACGATGGGCCTTACACGTTGTTATAAAACAGAAGGTTTTTTTACATTTATACCTAGAATAAGTGAGTTTGGTATTTCCATATATTTACAGTTTTCTCAGATCAAAACATACCAATTAATGTAATCAGGAATGTTAGCAGTACTCATCAAACACATGCTACCATTGAGTTTTACAGAAAGATACTACAGAATTTATCACATCTCATCTATGGCCCCCAAATTCACCAGATTTGAATCCAGTTGCTTACAGCGTGTGGGGATTATTGCAACAGAAGGTGTACAAAATACACATCACTGATCTCGACGAACTGAAACAGCGACTGAGAACAAAGTGGGCCAAGCTGGGTCATGTCGTCATTTTTGTAGTCGTTAGTTAATGGCATCTTTGATAGCTCTAGAGCAGTGATGCGTGTTTTGTACACTATCTGTTGCAATATTTCCCACATTCTGTTATCAACTGGATTCAAATCTGGCGAATTTGGAGGTCACAGTTGAGGTGGGATAAATTCTGGAGTTTCTTTCTGTAACAACTCATTGGTATGAGCAATGAGCATGTCAAGTTTCTCAAGGTAGTGTAGAGACATTATTCAAGTGAGGTGCAAAACGTTTATACTTTTTTGTAGCAAATTTATCCAGGAAATAGTGTACCACATTTCGTCTGCATCACTCAAGTTTTGTAGGAGATATTACAAAAAACATTTTGGTCTCTATTTCTGGACACAGTGTATATTTGATCTGTAACTCATTTGGTGAAATTTACTTCGTGGAATATTGGATGCAGCTTATTATGATACATTTCTGCATAAGCTGACTTTAAGGTGTAAAGTTCAAAATTCAAGACTTGCGTATATGTCAGTCTCGCGATAATGTCGCATAACTAACATAGCCACTAATGCACCTTCTGTGGTATTTGGTATTTAACAGGTTCTGCGGTACCTGAAACTGCTAAAAGTGGCCGAGTACAACGGACAAGAAGAGGAAGACCACATTTTTTTGACTCGCTAGAATATGGAACACACATTCGCAGGGCAAGTTAATGCAATGATTACAATTTTGTTTTGCCGTTAAGCAGTAATTTTCAACAGTACTTCAGTTTAGTTAGCTAACCCCAGATTTTTCAGTGCTGTTGACTGTGTGCAATGGACGTATAAGCAGTTCGGACAGACTTCTGTGAGATGGAATGTGAAATACGCACGAAATCATATGATGCTAGATAAAACTATTTAAATGTGTATTGCTGATGTACAGAAACGAGTGCAAAGTTCAGCTGTCGATCAGGCTGGTTCTAAAGTCCACAGATGGTCTCGAGCATCACCCACTGCTAGAGTGGCTAAGAACAAGCTTGGTATGTTGTGTCGAGTATTTGCTACATCTGTGGTGTTCTGTGTCAACTGGTTACTGACCGACTGTAGGCATAATCCGAGTTGCCAGTAATTACAGTTGTGTGCAGTGAAGCTGTTAGTGTTAGAGTGTTATTGAAATTGAACTGAATCATACTTTGTTTTCAGATTATGAGCAATGTTGGTAGTATGTTTTCAGATTATGAGCAATGTTGGTAGTGCGTGTGGCTAAAAACATATACCTTGAAAAAAATACAGTTTCTGTGCTGAATATCAGTGTTGGTTTGCATTAATCTTGCAGTCTTTGTGAAATTCTGTTAACCTATGTGCAGTGGCAAGGACTGAACTGGAAAATACAACTGTGCATAGGCGTAGCCCCAGGGGGTTGCACATGCACCCCAAGGGCTAAATTTAGAGGGGTACGTTGAAAGTGCACCTCCAGGGAGAGTGAGAAGTGTAATTTTGAGGAAATTTTTACTCGGCGGGGGATGGTTGGAGATGTTAATTATGAGGTTAGCCTGTATATTGAGGACAATGACTAAAAAGTCAACTTTAGAGGAAAAAGAGAGTTGCACCCCATAGAAAATCCTGGCTACGTCTATGGAAATTTGTAAAATTACAGCTAGAAATGCATGCATTATTTTCATATTTATGTGTTATACAGATATTTTGAAGAGACTACCAGCTAACTATAACTCCAGCTTCTATACTATAAATTTTTGTGATTGGTGGACTGAATATGTTGCCTAATAATTTGAACATCTAAACTCATGTAGTACATCAAAAATGCAAGATAATGACGTAGTGTGCCAAGTGTACAGAACCAACGTAAGAAAAAGTACAAAAATAGTCTTCTGCAATGGGCATGTGTCAAAAGTTTTGATAAACAAGGATAGATAACAATGTGCCATTTGGGCGTGCTTCAGTGTGCTTGCACGATTTAGCAAAAGCATGCACGTTCAGTAAAAGAATACACAAGGAAAAATTTGAAGTAAAATACTTCTGTTTATGATAAAAAATAGTATTTTCAACAAGATCTGTTGTTGGTGACTTGCAAACACTGTTTTACTAAATAGCACGTATGTTGTAATATTTGCTGTCAGGTGTTCGCAAGTTCAGGATTGGCACTCAGTCCGACAGTGTGACTGCAGCAGAGTCAGCAACTCAAGCTTCAGACTTCACTAATGCTAGAGACATGGGCAATAGCACCGGTGGCAGTAGTAGTAGTTGCAGTAGTCGTGATGAGGATGCTCACTGTGGCTTGTCGTCAGAGAAGGCACTGCACTATTCCATCATTCTTGCTGAAATAAACCGCAAATATTCTTCAATTAACTTTCGTCCAGGTTGAGTTGAACAGCTGTTGGGAGTTCTTGCCACTGTTCGGTCAACAACTGTTGCTGAATCGCAGTATTCTTAGTGTATCTGTACATATATGTGTGCTGAGTGATTGTCACTTATTTGTAGAAATGTTCACAATATTCATTGTGTGGCTGACATTTTGCTAGGGATAAATACAGTGTATAGTTCGCAATAATTTTCCACTTCTTGGCAAAAAAAAGTTAATCACAGAGATCACTCAAACAAGGTTTCATTATTCTATGCAGATGTTAGAGTCGCCAAACTAACTACAAAGTGTGTAGTAACACTAAGTAACACAGCCAGTGGAGCACCCTGAGTAATCCGTGCAGTTACTGCATTCATAATAACCTAGTGACGAACACTGTAACATGTCAAAGACAATCGGGTCTACACTCTGCGTAACAGTAACACTTAGAGCGCAACAAATTCACCATAAACAGCAACTGCCACCCAAAATGAGCAAGTCATATAGAACAATAATTAACAATAAGCACTATTTTGTCACTTTTTCAGAATCTCGGCTGAAGTAACCTTGAAGTAACACCGCCCAGTTTATATCTTGTTGAAAGCAGCTATGTCGACAGACTGCACAAGATCCTCGTATTTTGTTATTTCTTCCTCCAGAAAGTCGACCCCCACTTTATCGTCTTCTACAACGCAGCTGATCTGCAGCTTGTGAATGCCATAAGCCAGTGGAACAAGCTTGGAGGCTCCCCACAGCAGCCCGTCAGTAGTAATAGAACGTACAGCTTGCTCCATGTCAGCCATGCTAGTTTCATCATCCCATGGCTTAACATCAAGGATGATGTTCGACTTTGCAGTTACAGCTTCCTTTTTCTTCTTCTTCTCTTCATACATGCGTATGCGTTCTTCCTTGAGCCGTTCCGCTGCAGCGCTCTCTTCCTCGTCTGAACCAAAAAGCTCAAAGTCCTCATCCTCATCCTGACCATTACATGAGACTGACTGATCAGTAGCACCGTGAAATCCAAGCTCCGCCATCGTCTGTTTAGGACCTGGGAACTTGTCGATGTCATTTCCATAGGAAGAGATATGTCTATACCATCGCATCAAATGAAGAAACTCGGACGGTAAGGTGTTACCAGAAACTTCCCTATAGACAGTTGTGTCTGCCTGTGAAGGCTGGTATCCGACGATGAAACTACGGTTTGCCAGATGATCATTTATTGCTAACAAACATGACTCGCTTCCATCACCTCCACCACCCGATGACGGCTTAGCAACATTCAGCTTAGAAGCAGCATATGCAGTGGCAAGTTGCATGGCACGAGACAGACAATGGATGTTAGTGCCAGTTGCTTGCGCTGACGTTTCTTTGCCACCGCCTTTACCAGCCATCAGCTCTTGTACTTGCGCAACCCACTCATGAGCCTTCAGTCCACGAGGGAGCAGCTCCTACACATCAGAGACATAATGGCAATTAACGCAAGTGCAACAAAGATTATGGCACAATACCATCACAACATTAGATGATATCTAAAACGAGCTTTCTAGTAGGCTTTTATCTGAACATTTGAATTTTATAATTCACTTGCATCGACATGGATATTCGAATTTTTAGTCCAAATATTTAAATAATATACCAGCTCAGCAGTATGTTATCAAGAAGTCAGTGTCTTGTACAAATGTCACAAAAATGGATGGATACTGGATTTCTGCCACATACTGGATTCGAATATCTCGTGCCTAAAATGTGCAGTTTAGACTTGCTTTATTCCCAGAACAGAAGTGCTTCAGTACTTGTATGACCGAGTAAAACAAGCACCAGTTTGTGCTTACTTGAATGATTAATTAAAAATGATAATAAATAACACACATGCCACACTGATAAGCAGAATAATAAAAAATAAAACATGCAACCGTCTTTACAACACAAACACAAAGCACATGTGATGCTAATCTGCACTCAAATCTGAACAGTACAAACCTCCGGCACGCAGCTCATGCACATGATTTTACCGGCATCATCATCGACTGAGAAGAACATACAAGCCATGTGAGGAGCCTGCATCTTGAACTGCTTCATTGCAGCATCAAGTGCCTACAGTGCACACAAAACAAATGAACAAACCCCAATGCTGAACAGTGAATACATGGCCCAACTAACATCATAATTGACTACTGCAAGTGGTTTGTAAGATCTTGTAGTTACACACTGTTCACATATGATCATGCAAGCCTACTCCATGGACAGGCTGAAAACCGAATGCCTCCGGTGGCTAATTTCTCGTGCAGGAACAAAAATGGAAAACAGGGCTATCCAAGTAGATTACACAGGAAGCTTAAAATAATACACAGAATACACAAAGCGAAGCCAAAGCAAACTGAACGATTCTGAACAAAATGATAAGATCACGCGAACCTTGCCGTTGGACTGTGCAGCAAGCAACTGAACAATAAAGACATCCTTGGAGTGTGCTGCAATTAGACGTTTAGCTTCATCAACGACCTAACGACAACACAACCATGGCAACAACAGATAAGCAATCTCATTACAGAAAACATTAACTTGCAAATTGTCTAATATTATGACTCAAATCTGGGTACAATAAACATTGTTTGATCAGCTGATATTTAATTACTGATCAAGTGCTTGATAGTGAAATACTCCATCATACAAAATCATAACTCCAAAATGAACATAATAACGTACATCGTTTACTATGTTGGCCTTTCTTTGCCTGTCAAGATCATCTAACTTCTTCTTCAAAGCTTTCAGATTGTTACGTAGGTTATCACGCCTCCAGTATGGAACGCTTGCCTGTGAAGCTTCCTACAACCACACATATGCAAACTATTATTTTTGTAATGAATGTTAACCACAAACTGCAGGAATTAAAAAGTTATTAACAGTGCGCAGCTTTGATCTAATAAGTCTAACAATTTATGAAGGCTCTCGCTCCGTTCTGCTGTCACACGTAACCAATCTAAGTTTTTTGACTGAGTTCTCGGTGCTGTATCTGTCAAGTATACAACTGACACAGGATATTCTGCTTATTGTTCTGTATAACAGAACACATGTTCGAAACACCAGTAAGTAAAAAGGAAGTAAGTAAGAGTATTTGTACACGGCACAAAAAAAGCAACAGTTACTATGCGCCGCAGCCCTACACAAACCAAAGTGTCTTCAAAAGTCTCTTAAACTGTACAAGTGAGATATCTCTTTCAGGTAATGCGACAGGCAGAGAGTTCCAGAGACACGGTCCATCGACAGAATAACTGGTGTCTCCGAGACGCGTCCGTGTTCTTTTTGTAGCACACGTCAAGACATCGGCTGATCGCAGTGATTGGCAGCTGATGTCGGTCAAGAACTGACAATGTTCAGCCAGGTACTGTGGAAGCTGGCCGTGTAAAGCCTTGTGTACAAGAACAGCTAGCTTGAAGTCAATGTACTGTACCTCGGTGAGATCTACAATGGACTTGCTCAGCTCTTTCTGTGATGAGTGACTCGACTTCTGCCTCATCTCTTCCTCTACCTTGCTTTTCAGCTGTTCATACGCAGTCTCCAGCAACTCCGCTTTATGCAGCGACTACATTCACACGCACACACACAGTTAGTTAATAAGGTTTAACGTCCCACTCGACACATGGAGACAAATCTTCCCAGGTAATTAACTGCTCTGGTACTGATAAAGAATACCGTAGGTAACGAACTGAACAAAACATGCATGCACCGAAGCCACAACCAAATAACACAGAAACATGCCCTGTCTAACACAATCACGTACAGATCATCAATAAAAAGGAGAAAGTGTTGGTGAAAAGGTGTCAAGATCTCTTTCGTATTTCTGTAATACACTGCATGTGCCGATTGCAGAAAAACTGGCCTTTTGGCATCTGATGCATTATTCTGAGAATTCAGTGCGACAAACTTGGTTACATCTGAACTATAGCCAGTTAGCTGCACTGTTTTGATTCCAGTTGTACGGCACAGCTGATTTATAACAACATTCAATTTCATTTGTTTCACTTAGTTATCATTCATACTCTGTTTCATCAATTATTATTCGGTCTTTATGTTTTGTGGTTGGTATTTTGTGTTTTCTTTGTGGTTTAACGAAAATGTTGAGTATAATGAAATGACTTCTCAAACAATATCATGTCTGTCGTATAAACATTTACAGCAGTAGCAACAAAAACAGCAGCATTACAGGCTTTGAAGTCAGGAAATCACATAACAGCAGTGCAACTAGCAGATACCCGAGTGGCCTCTGCACCAGTGACGGCAACCATGCGGCGAATGCCTTTTGCAATGGCTTCTTCCGTAACAATGACCACTGAACCAAGATCACTGCTACGCTTTAAATGCCTGCAGCAAAATCCATTCATCGATCCATCACTTTGTTTCAGACACAATGGTCCACAGTCGACAGTGAAAGATACAAAACACAGAATATCAGATGGGAAAAACTTACAAAAAAACTGTGGTGAAAACACATATAATCCAGCTGCAACTGTTGTCGAAACTGTTTTGACAGTAAAATTCAGCATCATACGAGAAAGAAATATCAGGCATCATCAGACAGAGGAAGAAGACACATGACAAATGGTTATTATAAGACAGAGTGGTAATGCACAAGCATAATCATATTACTGCAAGAGAAACAATGGTTTACTTTAGCAGTGTTATTATCATTTCTTGAAAGGCACACAAAGACATACAGCAATTGGCTATTACAAGACAGATAACTGGTGCACATGTCTGGTAAGTGTAGAAAACTATGGCCGGTCAGCACACTGCCCAGGCTCTACTTGCCATATGTAAGACATGACAACAGGAACACCATGCCATTAATAGCCACTGTACCAAACCATGATATGTAACAAAGTATGAGTCAAAATACATGTAAACTTAAATGAAGGAAAATTGGAAAACATTGTCATTGTGCTAAAAACTATGACAGTATGGTGCAATGAGACAGGAATATGTAATCAAACTGATGTATAAATGACGGCACTTACGTTCCACCACAGAACTCGACAGATGTAGAAGAGCCGCCTGGACCATCAGGATCTGTCAACAGCTCATCGATAGGAATTCCAACTGAGACAACACGCACTGGGTCTGGGTAAACCTACATAACCACAGAGTCAACATACCATCCATGAACAAACTGCAATGTCACGACCTTAGTCATTAACAACATACAACTGATGACAACTTCCTGTCACACAAATGAAACACAGCTCAGCAGTACCATATTTCCTGCAATATAATTTACAACTTGTTAACATCTGAAGAGTATACTTAACACTCTTGGTCGCTGGTCCTGCGCCTGGAAAGCACTTCCTGCTGACATTCGTTGTGCACCCAGCCTGGACACTTTTAAGAAGCGTCTCAAATCACATCTGTTTTCTGCTGCTTATGATCTATAACAACTTTTTGTTTATCTTATTAACTGTTTACTGTTGTGTATTTTATGTATTGTTATTATTTGTACAGTGCTGGCCACTTCTCCATGTAAGCACTTTCTGCATTGATTGACTGACTGACTGACTGAACACAACTTTGTACTCAGCTTGTAACATGTCAATGGCAAGACATAGTATCAGTGACTAACAGAAGAAATTTATGTATAACCGGGTCAATTTGGGCAAACACGTTGCCATGCCGTAGCTGTGTGGGGGTGGTAATAGTTGTGATTAAGTTTGATAAGAAAAATGGAAAGTTGAAAACAGCAACAGAGCCGTACCTCATCAAACACTGCACGCAGACCTTGTATAGACTTTGCCTGAGCAAGAGGAACGATCTTGGAATAAACAGTTTCGCTCATGCGAGAGTGGTCATTACAGATCTCTTCTGCCGCTTTGATCTGCGATGACGACATTGCACCCTGCCACAGCGTCCGTCACAATGCAATAATGCATCGTGTACACAGCTTAAATAACAAATAAGCTTTTGATCCATGGTAGAAAGTTACCCAGCAGCAAAAGTGGTACCTGAGATTCGGTATGAAATAGTCGGATCAGCTTGTGAATATAACATTAAATCAATACAGTATTAAATTGTATCGGTTACGACAGCCATAAAGTCTGCTTTTATCAGATTGATTCTTTTCTAGATTTTGTTAATTTTCATGTCTGTATTTATTGTTCATCCCTGTCCTGAATTTGCATATTAAATCAAATGAACGTGCCGCTGACACATGGATCTGACAGGAAGCTAGTCACCTTGGCGGTGAAGTCAAATCGGAGTCTGTCTGGTGCAACGAGCGAGCCTCTCTGATCTGCTTCACCAAGAACCTTTCGCAGTGCAAAGTTGAGTATATGAGTGGCTGTGTGGTTACTCATTATCATCCGCCGCCGACCCTGTACCCACAAGCATATTACATCAATCACAAGCTCCAAAAAAGAACTTAATGCCACAATAACATTACTACTAGCTACAAGAAATCTACTCCAGGAAGTTCCACTGAGGAAACTGCAACCGTTTGAACATATATGTTGACGACGAATGAGTAACAGTTGAAAAATCAAACTGCTTGTTACTGGTATTATGGAAAGCAAGAAATAAAGTAGACAGACAGTTGAACTTCAACCCACAGTGTGTGGCCATCCTACTACAGTGTATTCAACCGCTGAAGACACTAGCTAGCACACAACAGCTGAGCTACTCTGCACGAGAGAAAACCAAGCAGAACCAGAGAGTCAAAGAAGCATTGGAATCCAGTAGCCTGGTTTCCGTGCCCTATAGGCTATGGAGTCTGTGATGTATATCATTCCTTCTTCCCAGCCACAAAGTGTCACCTCTGTTGACAGTTAGCAAGTTATAGCTTGGCAACGGGAACTTGCGTGTGAACAACATGTCCAGAGGCATTATGCAACACTAAGACAGCCAGCAGTCAAATGATCCACCACCTATTCATTGCAAGTCCGATACTCTGCCTATTGCACCACATCACATATCACAATGGCTATGCGAGAACATCAGAACTTAACTTACCTCATCAATACAACACTTCACTGTATCACCAACTCGCAGAGTTCCTTCAACGTTGCCGATATGCAGAATGTAACCAGCACGGACTTGAACGTTTTTCACTCGAAATTCTGACTCCTAAATAAATATTTCTGAAACATGAATTACTGACCAATATTGTCTAATTATACAATTACAAAATCTACATATCATGTAATAATGTACACTGTGTCCAGAAAAAAGTGGATCCAAGTAAATTGCTATAAATTCAACAGAAACTTGTCAGAATTGTCTGAAATTTTACATATGCAAACTTTGAAACATATCAATAAAAATTTACATATTACTTTATAAAAACACGGGACAACTTTAATTTTGTTAAGGTTTAAGGTACATCACTGAAAATGCATTCTGTCCGAATAAAAAGTGGACCTGCAGAATGTTGTTACTGACTGCAGCATTAAACAAATGCTGTTCTTACAAACAAATTAAACAATATACAGTCAAACTTCGTTAGCGAAGACTCACATAAAACAGACCCTAGGCTTATGCGGACAAATTTTTTGGCCTGGTCAAAAGTCCTCGGTTTTATACAGAGATGTTGACTGATAACACAGACTCAGTTAGCATGGACTTTTGGATAACACAGACTCCATTTCTGGCCCGTCGAGTACCAAAGTACACACGTTAACATGAATGAAGTGGCTCAGACCGGCGACATGGCACGTGGGAGGCAGGTTGTTTACTGCTACATCACACACAGTGTGCTAGTACACTGGCTGCTGCACCTGGAGATGTCGGTCCACTGAGTTCACTACATGTAAGTGATTAGCGGGGGTGGTGGTGGCCATGCCTGGCTGTAAAGACTACTGCTGGTGATGGGATGCTAATGTTACAGGCTGCTGGTGCGTCAGTCGTGTACTGTACATGTACTAGTAGACTTGAAAAGAAACATGAACTATAATTTAGTTCTAAAAAGCAACTGTTGAGACTTACATGTGTCATATGGGTATTGGTGTTGCATTTACAGTGTGTGTAATTGAACGTACTGTAGCTTCGATTTTTTTTCAGTTTTAAGTAACACGGACCTCAGATAACACAGACATCCTTAGGCGGTCCCCAGAAGCCTGTGTTAATGAAGTTTTACTATAACTTTATGTACGACACTTCTTTAATAATACAGGAATACAAAAAAATGTGGTAAAAGTGTTCAACAGTAATAAATATTTAATTACTTCTTTACTTATCCACTTACTAACTCGGGCTGCCTACCATGTAGCTGAACTCCAATGTGTTGGTAGCAAGTTCCAGTAACATGATTTGCAGTAATACAAGAAATCTTTACACAGATGCTAGAATAGTAACCCAGCAGACCTCGTCTTTCACGAGAAAGCCTTCATCAAAGATCTGGCCGCCCTGCTCTGCGTAGAAGCACGTGGTATCAAGAAGCAGGCCACACTCCTGGCCCGAGTGAGCTTCGTCAACAAATGACTTGTCACAGCGAATTGCCTTGATGGTGCCAACACACGGCTCAAACACTACACAGACAGAGAACTGTAAAAGTCATTAAAAACCGACAACAATTCATAAAAAACTGAGCTAAGTATTACAACGATCCATAACTTTCACGCCATTGCAAAAATGCACAGCTTCACACACTGTAACTCGTTACAGAGATCCTTATTAGGAGCACAAACAATATAATCATATCCAGCGACTTCCAGCAAGAACACACACAAAGAATACACATATACATACAAATAGCACACCTTATAAATGTACTTACTTACTTACTTACTTACCTAATCACCTTCTCTGTACCAGTATGAACCTGGTGAAATGTCACTGATCAGTTTTCAAAAACTGAAACAATGCAAAAAATTAGCCTAAAAAAAGAAACCATGTTAGTACATCAGTCACATTGTAGACCAAGATTTCTGTACATTTAGTCCTGTTGACAGCTGGCAAGTTTGAAGTATCAGATGTATATAACCAATTTTCTGTCATGTTATTAGACAAAAGCATTACAAACCATAATCTCCATTGTCGTTGACACTGTAGTTATACTTCGGCAAATCATCAGTGACGGGCAGACCACGTTTCTGTAACTCACTGATAGCATGCACGTCGAGACCAACAAGGTCATCAATTGTGCCGACTCCAGCCTGAGACCGCAGCTGTTGTAACAAACCAGTGTCAGTAGCTATTAATCACAAGCAAAACTAAACATCATCAGAATCATCACTCTTCACTCTCAAGGCACTGCTGTGTATGTTGAGAATCGACCTGACAGCAATGTCTGTCAAAGTGTTTGCTGCATGTCAAGTATGTATCATTCACACAGGGGATGTTAGGTTGAAATCCTAAAACAGCTGTCAAGGTCATAGGTCACTAAAATGTAATCACTTTCAGGGAACACAATAAGTTCAATAACACATATTCGATGACAACAATTTCCGAATAGTTTTTCAGTTTTTCTGTGGACGGACAGACCGACAGACACAGACTGAAACAGTAAAACAATAACTTCTTCACACAGCATAGCTGACACACGGGTAATGTGATACTGCAACTGCATAACAATGTATCTTGGATATAGCAGACTCATTTTTAGGACACTAAAAGTACGTTATAACGAAGTTCTACTGTACTTCGCCATAAAAGCAGCAAATTAAGAGGATGAACACATAAACGATAATCACTAACTCAGTTGGCACAATACCAGTTCACTGCACAAACCTGAGCCATTTTCTTGGCGTCTTCATATCCATCCATGTCAATGGTCAGGTTACGTTCTTCAACCATCAGTGTCGTAAGATCAACGGGAAATCCATAAGTGTCATAGAGTCTCCAAGCCACATCGCCTGTTACAATGCATGACATCACTGTCAGTCACCCTCAGTAATGTTACACAAACAGTGAATGCAGTCATCTGTTGACACAGTCATAAAAATACTGCTTCTGGCTTCTTGGCTGATTTAGCACCAAATATACAGAAAAATCTGTAAATGATTCACTGTGAAAAGTAGCAATAATACTGCACTGTAGTGACTGTGCTCACTACTGAGATTAAGACATATCGAGTTTTGGACTTATAACAACATGATACACTTGAACAGCAACCACAACCTTAATCATTGATCTGTCGACCAAAACGCAGTCACACAAGTACACTATGGACAACTAGTGTTGTATGAAGTACAGCAGCTGTGATCATCTCAGTTTATTTTGTTAGTCACAAAGCATAAAATAGAAGTGGAAGCTTTTCTAGTGTTGACTGGAGACAAACAAGGTCTAGTCTGTCTGACACAAACTAAGCAACCAAATGAATGAATGAAAGCAGAAGTTTTGCAAGGCAGTTAACGAGACACTGAGACACGATACCTGGCAGTGTTTTAATGTCACCCATCGTCGCAAATGTTCTCTCTAACAATCGACGTCCTCTGTTCAATGTCTTCAGAAACTGCTGTTCTTCTTCATTTATAACATCTTTTATCTGCAATATGTATAAAACATACATAAAATGGCAGTAATAATAACCAACATGAAAGAAAATGTCAAAAAAGTGAACACTCTGGACTTTGAAATACACAGCAGTTGCATATCTACCATCACAATATTTTATGCTAATAAAATAAAATACAATCAGCAGAACATGTTACCGCATCTGGATCTTTGCGAATCTCAGGAAAGGCGTCACCCTAAAACACACAATGGCTGCCTAGATGAATCAGCTAGTAAACATCACCATGAAGAGCTATATTTTTAGACTTCATGTGACAGAAACCGACAACAAAACATAAAATGTTCATAAAATGTAAACAATAAGCTACAAACTTTAGGCACCAAGAAAACCATGTGTATCAATCAATCAATATCCTGCAAATATAAATAAATACAGACATTTCTATATTGCTACAAGGTCATGGATTGGATTGAGGAAGGTTCAACGTCCCACCAAACATATTGTAGGTCATATTGGGGATGAGTTTTTACGGGTCAAATGACCTAACCAACAGTGTCAAAGCAATGAAGGAAGATAGGTTCTAAGGATCAGGCTTCAATCCCAATGTCACACTTTTAACAGTAACAGATTATAGATGATACTGTCAAACCCGTGAAAGTTATCTTCAAACATGTGCAGCATTAATATGAGCACAAATAACTTGGCACACCCAGGAGCTGAACCAAACGGTGTTGCTAACTTGTTTGTGCCAGTGCACAACATGTTGAGCCACCAGGACACAGCAGAAAACACATAATTATTGTTGTTAAACTATAACATGACCTCCAACTAAAAGGTAACAGTACAGCCATACAGGCTGGAGCTGATCCCAGTCTCTAGACAGTTGGACTATAGCTAACATAGTCATAAATGCAGGCTACCATTATTTTCCACCAAGCCTGCTGCTACCATCTCAGCCACAAAGCACAACTACCAAATTATACTGCTTGGTGACAGAGGTACATTTCAGCATGTGTGTGAACAACTTGCCCAGGACTGTTACATAAAACTGGCATGACCAGAATCTGAATGTATCATCTCTCGAGTGCGAGTGCGATGCCCTCTCATTACATGACCTTGGCACACAACATCAAGTACAAAAACAAACGGTAATGTTGCTTTGCACTTATCACACAGATATGAATGCAAAGCTCGTGCAAAGTATCAGTAAATTTATGTGCCCAAAACTGAAAAAAAGGATTTTGCTACTGACCAGTATTACACAGACAGTATCAACCAATGACGCAAGCATGCCCGGCTTAGCATTCAACTTTTCCGTGGCATAACGCACAGCACGACGCAAAATCCTCCTCAGCACATATCTGTTAAATTGAAAACATGCACACTCACAATTTTAGACTACATCAACTGTAAAACTACATGGAATCCAGTCTCCACTGTACTCTAATAACAATTACATCCACAAATTGTGTAATAGTAGACAAAGGCAGGCTGACAACTGCTACACTGCATTAATCAAGTACTCTCAGCATGAATACACAAACAATGTTCCGAAAAGCTGGCAAAGTCATGTCATATTATCATATTTTGCTTCAGTCTACTAAAATAACTACTTCTAGACAGCATACCCGCGGCCAACATTATCTGGGCGACCTCCATCAGCCAATGCAATAGTCAACGTCCTTGAGTGATCAGCAACAACACGATAGGCCATGTCAACTCCATCATTGTCTTCTGCACCAATGAGTCCAGTGTACGGCCGAATGCCAGTCATCTGCCAACACAATTGAACACATGCACTGCTCTCTAAGTGCCAGATCAATAAAACTATAACTTACAACACAATGTGCTATCATTGTGTTCTGCTGTGAATATTTAATCTACGAAAGTTTATCTGATGCACAGAAATCATGTGGTGGTCATTTAGAAACACTGCTGTGCTCAAAAAGCCATATAAACACTTTGCAAATGTAGACTGCAGGATTGTTGAGAAGGCAAAGTACAAAAACAAACAAGGCGGTGTCTGATGCGACCACTGAAGCACGTGTTGTAATGTCATTTGCATGTGTTGAATGGCGCAACGTCACCTAGTGTTCACCGACTGGCCGTCAATCAAATGAGATAATTATCAACGTTCTGCATGTCTGTCGAACGGACTGCGTGTTGGCCTATTATGCGCGATCGTGTAAATGTTGCTGTGAATTGGATTTGCACCTGGCGAGCAGTGCACATGTGTCATGCACGATATCATACTTCTTTCGGTGCCGTGAAAATTGCAAGGTCGCCAATTCTGCGATCAATATCGTGATATCGCCTAATCGATATGAACTCTACACAAATGAACTTGAACAAACATCACAGGCAGCACAGTAGTGCTGACCTGTTGTAAGGGCGACGGTCAAAGTCAATGGTAAACCCCCATTTTTGGCCCCTCACAGCTCGGAAACCCCTTAACTGATTTTGATAAAATTTGAAACAGATGATTACGTCGGCGATGCGACCCCTCATGCCAAATTTGGTTTTTGTACGTTTAGCGGGGACGCGTCCCCGTATAGGTGAAATTGTCAACCCCGGTGTATTTTTTTACATTTTTAAAACTTTTTGACGTTCTTGCTCACCTGCACAGATCGCATCGTTCGTCGTAGAAACGTCGTTAATGGCTCATAAGACATGTTTCTGTGAATTCTAGTGCCTTTTATTGGTTTGATTAAATTTTTTTTAACAATTTCGACTATTTTTCGCAAAAAAAACGAGAAAATTGTCTATACCGGCATTGGTAAAGATATGCCAAACATTCAAAAAGGCATAACTTCATTTGTGTACAAGATATCGATACAAATTTTGCGTGTATAGTAGGGTTTTCGGGGTCGGTGATTTCAAATATGCTATCCAAAAATTCAAAGGAGCCAAGGGAGTTGCCATGGCAACCAAATTTGGGCAAAAATAAGCCAAAATTGAACAAAACATCCTGTCTAGATCGCATCGTTCGTCGTAGAAACATCGTTAAGGGCTCATAAGACGTGTTTCCGTGAAATCTAGTGCCTTTTATTGGTTTGATTAAAAACTTTTAACAATTTCGACTATTTTTCGCAAAAATCAAGAAGCGTGGGATAAAACAGTGATTTTTGCTGTTTCAAAGGTGTGACTTATGTCGCCCTTACACTGTGTTTTAAACTGAGAAGTTCTTTGCATTGATTCAATTAAGGTCACAAAGACTGAATTTCTGATTACTGAACAGTTTTGGTAACACGGCATTGTTCGGCTGTAATCAACGAATGGACCAACAGTACCTTATGAATTGACACGAAGAGTGGAGCAAACAGATCTGTATCGTAGTTGGACATTTTGCCCTGCATGACTGATACCACTCTCTCAAGACCCATTCCACAGTCAATGTTCTGCTTTGGCAGCTTCTGCAAGCTGCCATCTGGCTCCCTGCATGCACAGCCACCAGTGAGAAACTACAGAAACTGCAAGACATTATGTAGCTCAGTATCAGCAGTGTAACCGTAAAATCTCTTGTAATCTGCGTCTTAGACATTAGCATTTATTCGTAATTTATCAACATTTTCTAAAGTGCACTCTTTTTCAGTCACACAAAGTGTACAACAACGAAGTTGAATTTTCGTTGGCCTTTGTATTCCTATAACATATCATATCACTACTCATCCACGAACAACAGTAACATCCACAAAGAGGATATCTTTTGCCCGACATTTGTCAGTCTGCTTGTCTGTTAGCGACTTCACATGTAAACCAATCACAGGATCTTCACAAAAATTTTACCGGAGATGTAAGATGGGCCATTTTTAACAACTTAGCTTGTTGTCTCGGAAAAAATGACCAAATCTTGACAAAAATTTCATCATACATGTATCTTTGGACTAGGGAGTCCACACAAAATTTTGGAATTCATCCAGATGCAGAATGGATTCACCTTGGCAATGGTCTGTTCTCTGAGAGCACTTGTTTAATAATAATTTAATAGGAACATATGTACATAATGTCTTACAACATTAGCAGTTACTGTGCATATTTACTGCTTTAAATGTTCTTCTTAAATGTTTTAATGATTTAATAAGCACCACAAATAAAAATCAACAGATTACTCATACATGTTGAACTCCATGAAGACAAGATTCCATATTTCGAGCACTTCAGGAACATCCTGATTAACAAGGTGGCTTGCATCACGGCCACCAATGCGGTCGAAGTGTATTTCAGAGCATGGTCCACACGGCCCTGTGTCACCCATCATCCAAAAGTTGTCTTTCATACCAAATGGCAAAATGCGTTCAGATGGAATCCTGCCAAATAACATTTCTTCTGTGTATAATGCATGGTGACAGTTCACTTTGTTGCAAATGTTAACCAGATTAAAATACATACAACAAAAGCACACAAAAGCAAGCAATAAACGTACACAAAACACTGATACTACACTATGTGCTTGCTTCTTAAGAAGGTTAATTTGCTATGCAAGTATACAAACATGGGAGAAATATTGTTCAATCATCAATACCCAAGACTCATCCAGATGTCTCTTGCTTCCAGATCTGCTCCAAGTCCTTTTTCTGGGCAACCACCAAAATAAGTAATGTAGAGACGATCCTTCGGCATTTGCAGACGTTCCGTCAGTAACTCCCAGGCCCAAGTTATGCATTCTTTCTGTAGCACAATGACAAACTTACGAATTACTCATAAGCAAGAATATAAGTCTGGATGAAATATGCCAAATCAAATAGTACTGCTGTACATAAATTATGTGACATTACAGAAACTAGTTCAACTTTCCAGACTGTGAACAAACTGTGGAATTCCAAGATAACTGAAAAGGCAACAAAAACAAAAATTTTCAATTCATTTCCAATGTGAAGGCAATGTTACTTTATGCTTCTGAGTACTGAAAATTACATAAAGGATGATACACAGGTTTGTACGTATTTATCAACAAATGCCTGTGAATAATTACAAATATACACTGGCCAGACAGAATATCCAACAAAAAAATTTGGAAAAAAACTAGTTTAAACTCACACTGAGAAGAAGTAATGGCAGCATCGCCAAGCCGGCACCTTGTGGTGTCCGTTGTAGTGCCTGCTTCATGATGCTGTCATCACCAAGTAAGAGGACTATCAGGAAAAGAATCTCCAGAAAGAAATGTGGATGGCAGGTTTAGGGATGTTAATACCCGGAAAATGTGAATCCCGGGACCCGAACTAAATTTTCGGGACCTGTTCGGGTCCCGACCGACTTCGAGTTGTCAGTTCGGCCATAGTCTGGCCAAACAGGGTGTCCGCGCCGTCGTCTGCCAAATGCGGGTGTTGCATGGTGGGAGACGTTAAACTCTGCTCACTCGCTCACTCACTCACTGCATGCGTGGGCTGGAGATGTGTATCAGCACTAAGTTATGTCAAGTCATAAAACCTTAAAATAGTCTCCAAACGACCAATTTCCAAGCATCTCAAAGAAGGTATGATGATAGACATCTTTGCCAACGTCATCCAGATCATTGTGTTTGCCTCCTGCACGGATGCACTTCTGAGTGTTGGCAGCTCGAATCAAACGGCCCATGTCACTCTTAGGATCAACAGTACCCTGGAAGATTGGCTTAAACTGCACAGTTCAGAAAACAACACATTCTTGTTATTAGACCTCTGATAAACATTCACATTAGCAAAAACACTAACCAATGCAACACAAAACACGACATCACATGTGATCAACAGACAAAAGTCCAACAAATGTCACCAAAGTTTTAACACACCTGGTTCATGCCAGCATTTGCAAATAACAGTGTCGGATCATCCAATGGAATAACGGATGAAGAATGCCAATATGTATGCTCTTTCTCTTTGAAAAAGTCGATGAAACTCTTGCGAATATCATATCCAGTCAGAGAAGAATCCATTGTGAATGTTAAACAGCTGACGAAAAGCTACACATCACAAGCCATACATTGTGTTTAATAGTATAAGCTTTTTACCACGCTGCATCTATGCAAAGAGGTCTTAGCTAGGCTTGTTAAAACAGTAACCGGTAATCAGTAATCACTAAGTTGATGGTCTGTGTGAAGTAACCTGTTATGTACAGTGTAACCAAACACTCAGCAGACGTGAACTGCGCTAGTCGACAGCCTACCAGTTGCCAAAACAGACATCCAGAACTTGCCGACAACGCCGGCTGGAATTGCGAGAAAAATGGCAGGCGGCGGTATTCACAGCAGTGCAATGCAGGTATGCAGTACTATGCACTCACATGAGTGCGCCCAGGTAACGGTCGAACTCTGCCATCGCGTTGCCTGGGTCATGTCGCCAGGACGAGCGATAAATTGGGGCAGCAGATGTGAATGGCACTAGTCGCCAAAACGTCCAGAAGCTGCCGACGATGCTGGAGTTGCAAGAAAACGGTTGGCGATGGCACTCACAGCAGTGCAATGCGGGAATGCACTCACACGAGTGCGCCCAGGTGATGGTCAAACTCTGTCGTTGGCGTCGCCTGGGTTGTGTTGCCAGGACGGGCGATAAATTGGGACAGCAGATGTGAACGGCGCAATGCAGGTATGCACTCACACGCTCTGCTTTAGTTGCCTTGTATTCAGCTGTCAGATACACACATATGCTGATCTGTTGTTCTCACTCTCTCCCTCAGTCACTACTTCCCACCTTCCTCCTCTTCCCATGCTATGCAGTGCAGCAAAAGTGACAACTCAGACGGGCAACTGGACTGCTTGGTGCCTAGTAACCGGCAAACTAGAAGAGACGCTCCCCACACAGTGGCGCCGCATTTTATGACTGCCTCATGTACACAGAAGGTTCTGGTGTCAAGGTTAACAGTCTGACTGCAGCCACCGCGATGTCGTAAACCAGATGCTGCAGTTGCCGTTTCAATCCCAATAGTTCAGATTACAGCCAATATCCTATATCAATATCAATCTAACACTAGATATTAGTATCAGTTATCGTCCGCATCACTTGTTAAATATCTGATATCTGTCTGAGACTACTGTCATGTAACAAGTACTTTCAAACTGCTCACAGACGTTCCTCTGTCTGCAAGCAGCATAATTTGGCATATAAAAAGTACGGAGATAATGGCCCGCGGGTGATACTAAAATACACAGGCACCGCTGCTACTGGCATTGGGCGGGGCGAAGGCCTAGCCCTAATAATAACCCCACCAACAACCAACAGCAGCGGGTGCATGACCGCGCTCAACAGTTCGCACTGGCCATGCGTCACAATACTCAGCAGCAGATTCGCCTACGGCAACTTACAGCAGAATATTTTAAGTCTGCTTTGTACTGACTAACAACTATGCCTAGCAGGATGATGCAAAAACAAGCATGGATTTCAAAGCCATTAAGCAACCTAAACATGACATGTCATTACTCGACAAACAGCGTCCACTGAGTATGAATAGCAACATTCTTTTTATACGGACTACACTCCTACCAAAGTACTTACATCAGTAACTGTTTTCCAAATTATACATAAAAAAGATAACTGGCAATCGGCATGTGTTTTTGTGTATATGCCACAACGAATATACGTGCGCTGTTGGCACTGGAAAATTCATAAGATCCAACTATTTAACCGAATTCACCGAAAGCAACAAATGGCGATCTCGGAGCAATGTCGGCACACTCAACTGTTCGTCAGCGGAGCGGAAAACGAAAAGGAGCGAGCCGGATATCGAGTGAGCGAGAGCGGAGCGGTGAGGAAAAGTGGTAGAAAACGATTAAGATAGCCCAGAGGAGCACCGATCAGAAGTCGTAGAGCGGGCTAAATCGTGTGCTCAGGACCTAAGGTCACTCAGTAAGTATAGAATCTCTGACTCATATTTTACGTATTTCATAACGTATGTATGCAGTCCGCATTCTACAGCCTGCATCCTACTATTCAGTCTTCACTCTTTACTTTTCACCACTTTGTCGGCCGTTGTAATACGTTTAATCTGTCACCACTCACCATGCCGGATGTAGTAACTTTGATACGACAACTGACAATCTCCAGTGCTAGGCATAATCGTTGATAATTTAAGCATGATCCTCAGTTCGAAATGTATTGATGATGGTGTAATTTTCAGTTCTGGATATAGTAGTAAGTAAGTACAGGACTTACATAGTGCCAAAGTTTTAGAAGAATCAGGGCGTGTGGATGATGATATTCTAGGCAAGGTGGGCAGCTGAAAGGGGGTAGGCTGATATTCTCAGAGAAAAACAGAGTGGAGCAAACTGAAAATCAGATGAGCAAAAGCCAAACAGCAAGTGACAGAAAATGATCGAGTGGGAGCAGAGCTAGAGATCACAGAGCAGGGCTCACAGAATTTTGGTTCGAGCACTGAGCAGATGTTTTGCTGTAATGCTCTGCTCATGTGCTAGCATCATATTTACGTCATGAATAACATCACTAAACAGCTTATTTACAGAGTATTTATTCCTGTTTCCAGATATGTAAGTTATTAAAATCCATCGAGATTTTTGAAAGTTATGATTACGAATGTACTGCCAATGGTTCAGTATATGTTACATCAGATAGGCCTACAGTAACTTGCTGTTTGTAGCCTTCAGCTGCTACAAAATTCATTTCCTTCTCTGAATTAAATTAAATCATTTATTACTGCTTATTACTGACTTGAACTGAAAGTTACTATTAACCATCACACAATTCATTTTAACTGTAACTTCTATTTTCTGTATCATTACAGTTACTAGTAACTAGTAACTACCTTTCAACAATCAATCAATCAATCAATCAATCAATCAGAACTATTTAAAGTGGCCTAAATGATGAAAACCACTGCAAGGACCACTATAGGAGAAAGTAACAGTAAAATTTGGACGTGAACTGATAAATGTACACATATGTATTCAACGCTGGGTTCAACAGAAAACAGATCACTGCATTATCAAATGATACACAAATTCACCAGATGTATTGCTGTGTAAAAGCTTCGATACAACAGCTAATGCTCAGTGCTGATGACAGCACTAACTCAAAACAAGAATAACTAAAAAGGTGCATCTAGAAGCAATATATTAAGAAAGATCAGATCACGTAAGAAAATTCTGCAAAATTACTTGTCACATCTAACTAAAGTTTGTTCACAAACATGAAAAAGGACAACACATACAGATCAATTCAATGATTACAGTTTACAGTTCCAATTACTGAAATGTCAAAAAAACAATGTATACCGGTAAGTTGGTATATAAATTACACCAACACGTATTCAAAAATGCAATGCTTACAACTTGAATAGCAACCTGCATTTCGCGAAAGATGCAGGGACAGATACAGTACTTCATTTTTACGATAACTCAAGAGGCTGTATAGCCTGACAATGGCATCATGCCATCATGTATAAAGGATGCTGGGCAAGCCGTTCACACACCAGTGTACCCCTTGCCAAGCACTATATTTTGGTAAGCATGGTATGGGCCCAGCAGAGAGTAACCTTTGACTATAGCATCTGTGGCAAACCAGGGGCAAACACTCACTGATCTGTTGTTACTGTGTTCGACTTTTATGGGAATTTAAAAGAGTAACTTGAGCAGCAACGGTCAACAACCGTAAGTGGCATCGAAAATGCTTGTGTTGCTGTGGTCCTAATGTTTGTGACATTATGTAAGCTGCATTAGTAGCATCAGTCTTCACAACCAATCACTTGAATACATAATTACAAACACGAAATGTAGATTATCGCCAACACAAATTAACTCAACTACATGCAGTCAAATTACATCAGGCTCAGCACCTCTGATATCTGGCTAACATGACGGATATGATCGACTCAACACGACTAGCCTATGTTTAACATGCAACATGTGTTATTTTATTCGGTCAGAAATCCGTAGCTTCAGCTAACAGTTACCGCAGTGGTGTAATATCAAACAGAAATATTAATGAAACAGCAAGAAAGCAATAATAACTTGCAAAAAAACTTTACAGAACAATACAGGTTTCAAACACGTTTGTAAACAGACGATGTGATCCATAATCACTTGATAACACTTGCTACAGTATTAAGAATATTCTTAATTGCGTAATGCTATGCTATGTTTAATTCAGACATTGTCTAAATGAATTCAGACAACTGAAGAAATATGACTGCCCAAGACTGTAGCACATTAAAGACTTTACTTTTAGTGTGACATATAGAAATATTTTACTTACATGTGAACGAACTCCCTAATACGACAAAACAACAAAATGACACAATATACGTATCTCGTATACAACAAAATGATAAATACAGCATACGAAACTAACAAAAACGAGATATGAACTGTCAGCATTATGTGCAGAATGATAATACAATTATTGATTAATATACAACTATGACCAGCTGCCACTATTTTCAGCACACAGCAAATATTGCAATACCAGCCAGATGACTATGACCAATTCAAACAACGCCTTGCTATGAACAAAAGCTGCAGACTGCTAACTATTAGCAATAACAAAAAAGCAAATTATTTACAATCAAGATACGAGCAGCTAAGATGTAGTAGAAGTCCTGTACAGCGGTTACAAACTACAATAACAAATTAATAAATTATATACACAATATTATGATCTCCTTAGAAATGTGAGGTAAGTGGTCCAACTGCCATAGAACAGCTGTACAGGTCTGCTACATGTCGTCAGCGAGGCAACTTCATTGCCAGTTCTCGGTCAATGTGTCGTGCTGCTTCCTGTTGAATAGCAGCAGCCTGAGCCAACAGCTGCACACAACCAACGCAACATCATCCCATAACCAGTTTAAAGGCACTCTCTCATCTCACAGCACTTTACATAACTGAGCAGCCATCTATTACAGAATTCTGCTCAAAAATTTTTTGTTCCATTCTCCACCATCCCCAACACACCAGTTCCGCCCCACCCTATCGCCATAACCAACAGTCCCATACCCACTCTCCACCTGGAAGATTAATTCCCAATCCCACCCTATTCTCATGTGTCTAAACCTTAAATCAAATTGTTTTTCAGTTCTATTATAAATGCAATAACTTCTAACCATTAAACCAAACAGCTGCAAGTACAGTCGAATCTCGATATATCGAAGTTACCGGGACTGCCGTCTATAGTTCGAAATATCCGAGGTTCGATATAAGCGTATAACCACGGTATAACCTTCGTGCAGTTGCAGCAGCAGT
>Ga0049105_1000031_pt1 | contig 24182 bp, 20 predicted proteins | sample WorMetvaBAHAMAS1_FD_61260 | JGI IMG/M metagenome (GOLD analysis project Ga0049105, IMG submission 61260) | Worm MetaG Olavius vacuus BAHAMAS.1 | ecosystem: Host-associated > Annelida > Digestive system > Unclassified | place: Germany: Marburg | collected 2013-04-09
CAAAACACGTCACTGAAATCGACAGGCCTCTGTAGCTGTCTGTGAATGGACTGCGAGTCACAATTACAATTACAACAGCAATACAGAATTACAGAATTTGGTCGTTCCGCGGAATTTCCTATAATTCCGTGAAATTCCGCGGAAACATGGAAATTCCGCGGCAACAGCCAAATTCCGCGGCTCGGCTCGAAATTCCGCGGCCCGCGGAAAACTGTGGTCCTTGATGATGATACAACTCTTGGGAGTCTCTGACAGGCATCAAAGCTAGATCTACAGTTGATGCCATACAACTGAACACTAACGATGTAGTTAGGCGATGAGTGCAGTCAACTGGAGGGATGTCAGATTCTGCGATTCTGTGCATACAGAATTTTGCGCAGAATTCACCAACGTGTGCAGAATTGGCTGCCGTGGGCAGAATTAACAAAGCCACACAGAAATTATTAAATTTTGCAGATTATATTCAGCAATGTTGCTCTCAGTTCAGCACTGACAGCTGCCACAACCAGCACAAAGCGCTTTAGTGTGAAAGGAATAAAACATTTTGCTGCTATGTGCATTAATGCTGCAGTTATAGGGCTCACAATTTCCAATTGTAACACATTTTCAAGTGATGTAATTCCGCTGACATTTTTGCATCATTTGCTTATATTTCTGTCGTGTCAAGCAATTCAGCTTCTGGCTGTGAGCACATTTACTATACTGTCGTCTTGTCTAAAACATTTATCACTAGTTCTAACCCCCAACTTCCGTAACTTCTTATCTCTGCTGTAATTCGCACACTATGGATAAACTATGACAATGACTATGATAACTTTCTTCGTTCATTTGTGCTTCAGAAGCTGGCAGGTTATCCCTCAAATTTGTACAATCCAAATAAACTAAAAAACCGGATGTAAAATAAATTACATCATCGGCTTGTTTCAAGATGTCGATGGCGCGCTCATAAAGCTGCGTGTGTCGTCCAATCAGCAGGCACTTTGCAGCGGTCATGAGGTACGGTGGCGAGTGACTCAGCAGACAGTCAACGACGTATGAAACACACTGAAACAGAAATCACAGACAAACGGTCATCGTACTATGATAATCTCAGAGACATCATTGCTGCAAGTTAGCGCTTCACAGTTTGGCTGCAACGTTACTTAACGGTTTGCAGCGATGGAGCAGTCGGCAGATGTAAAAATGTTGCCACTCACATGACGACTATCGCACTTTAATAACAATAATCGATTTTTCGGTTCAACTGCACTCCGTGCTTAACATTCCAATTCAAATACGCTTTGTAAAATGTTGTTGTTCTTCAACACTATGTACTCAACAGGTGCAAAACAACCAATAACATTTCTCTGCCAACATCTTGAGACCAAAACATGCCCACTTGGCACTTGCAGCAATACGTAAGCTGCATGAAGCGATTCATGCAGTAAGGCACTCATTCATGCAGTAAGGCATTGAGTGCAAATTGCTGCATTGCTGCACTGCAGCGACGAGTAACTCAACGTGGTCCTGGCTGCTGGAAAAAGTACCAATGGGAAGAAAGAAGATGCCAGTTGCTTGTTGGTCCCGTTGCAAAAAAGTAACACCAAAAATGAACACGGGAGTGCGTGAAAAACACTCAAAAATAGGCCTGAAACCAATGAATAGATTTATGGGGGAAATAAATTACGCCCTGATTCTTCTAAGACTCTGGCGCTATATAAATCATGTGCTTACTTACTTACTTACTTAAAGGTCAGTAACCATGCTAGCAAACTTGCAAAAAACTCCCACAGGTTTAAGGGTAGCGAGAAAAATTAAAGCCTAAGAATAGATGGAACTCACGCAGCAATAAATCCCACACACAGCTGTGCATTCTTCCATATTTTACTGCACAAAAGACAAACAACTGAAACAACCAGAAACAGCAGCCGCCGCCCCGTCAATGCACATGATATGAATATGGATACGGACTGGCTCTGTGATGCGCCCTTGGTCTTCTAGTAGAGGGCGCAATACAAGTGCCTCAGTTACAGTTTCAGTTCAGTTACGTGAGCAGTTGAAATACCAACCTCCGCAGTCCAAGCATCGTCGTCATCCTGGAGCCGATAAAACATCTGCAGAATCTCCTGACACGCTGTGTCTGCATCGGCAAGATTCAACAGCCTCTCACACAGCTGACACCATGGGTTCGCCGCACCACTGCAAACACAACGTAACAACGGACCACGATGATAATCATAACGGCAGCAGTACCTGCTACTGGTCACGTGAAACTTTCATTTAACTGACTCGTTCTCTGTGCATACCACATTTTACGCCACGTCTTCCGACTTTACTTACTTGATCTATGCCTTGATGCTTCTAGTGAAGCACAGATCACAGAACACTTATCTCCATCCAGTTCTGTCCTGTGCTGCCACCTTCGTATATTCCAGCTGTACCTGAAGCTCGCCATCCAATTCCACATTTATTTCTCCAGATCTCTTTTCCAGGTATTCTTTAGTCTTCAGATATCTTGCAAAATCAAACTGCGGAAATCACATTTGCAGTAAAATAACAAATTTTGTAATAATCTAATACCAGGAGTACAGTGACCCATGCTCGGCACAGCTCTGCAATGGTATCAGCAGATCATGTCACAAAGTTATGTAAGTTATGCCCTGTCTTGTCAAAATCTCTTTTTCACTGAGAGTCTTTTTCACAATCACTGCAGTGACATCTGTGCTGATGTATTTCTGATGCTGCAAAATGATTGCAAAATTCAATAAGTAAGAATAAAGTAATTTGAAAATTTCCATGTACAACCAATAACTGCAAGACCACCAGACTCATTCAAAAAATTACTTGAGAAAATGGTAACTGTCTTCACTGGTGACAAATATATTTGAGAAGTTTTTATTAAGACACAGTGCACAGTGCACAGTGAACACGCACAATGTGTCGTGAAGTGGAAATTCAGTTCTACTTGTAGGCAACATGTTTGCGAGCAAGCACCATTTGCCAAACTCCCATGACACAGCACAGTAACACTACATAACACAGCACATCATACCCATCAGAGTCGACAATGAGTTGTGGCCATGCTGACAGCAGGATCGACAAGGAAACCAACTGATATGCTTTGTCACTTTCTGCTATCAGCCGCTCAAACAATGACCGTCGTGCTTCTAATGTAGTGACATCATCGTCTGAGATCTGAGTACAGATAAACCACAATGACAATATGAAGAACACAACAAATTAACAGTATACAAATGACCGACTTGTTATCCAACAATGAAATACAAATCATTAACACTTGACAATGAAACACAATAACTGAATCTATATATGATATTATTATTCATTTACTGCGTACTGCAGTCACAGATCAACCAAGAGAAAATTAGAATTCACAAACGCTAAATGTTAATACAATACATGGTAAAATACTAAAAATACATGTTTACTATTGGTAATGGCAGAGAGAGTGAACCATGAAAGAGTTTTTTTAAATTTTTGTGTATGTGAAAATGGCCGAGGGTATTTGGTATTGTTTGGGTGTTATGTCTTATTATGGAGGAGGTAATGGAGACAACATGAGGCATGAAGAACTTTGCGGAAAAAGTCTGTTGATAATTTATGATAATTCATAGCGACTGACCGCTCGTGTCACCGTGCGCGCTCACTGGCCCGGCAGTTGGCCAGGCAGCAGAAAATGCAGGTCAAGCTGCAGCAGACGGCCACAGGCTGAGCTCTGCTAGGCAAGCCACAATCGTGCATAGCGAGACTGTGGCTATATAATTGATAAGTTGAGGTAATTGAGAAATTAAAACCTGAAAACCGACGTCCATGGTTGATACAATTGCCTTTGAACGACTGCACAAACAACTGCCCTTTTCTTCTGTCATGAACATCTGTAACACCAATGAAAATTTCCAACTGACACACACTAAAACTGTGGTAGGTTAAAACCTAAGAGCCACTGTTTAAAAATATAAATGAGCTCCCACATATCAGTATTTAACTCTATTGCTCCAGTACTTTTACGCTATTAAATATATGACACAAAAGGTATTCAACCCATAAAAATTCCCAACCAAGTAATGCCCAGAGCATGGCCTACCATTACCTACGGTAATTCCAGAAAGGCGGGGTATATAAACAAAACATACAAGTCTGAGGATTTGATCCCTGGAGGCTTGGACCACAGACGTTCTGCTGCTAGCTGCTAGCCATGTGCCACATCGGAAGACTACTAAAGATGTCACTCTTTCCTTACTGTTTTCCTGAAAGGCAGTAACTCCTGCAGTAACCACGTCAATCTCAAACACAAGTACTAAACTGGCTTTTATGGTTTTTGCTAGGGCAACCACTATTCAAGAGTGCATTCACTCTTACGGTAGTTATAATATCAATCAAACTCACACGAAGGCAGAAAACAATTCCTAAATTCCTCCTTACATGTACGTTAAATATGAGCTCACTTGTTCCAATGTTCGTAAGATGGCGATGCGCTTGAAAGGATCGATGTTGCGATCCGAACAAAATGACTGAAGACTTATGACCACATCTTCACGGCTGATCAAGTCTCCGCTGTAATCAAACCAACGTATACAACAGTCACCATACAATATAATATGGTTCCAGCTACAGGGCGGTAATGCACGCACATTTTGCAGTCACATGTGAAGTGCACTTTCCATGAGTTGCGCACAATTTTACATGGATCCTTATCATCTCTTACGTGAAGTTGAACGTCACTGTCATCGTTTTGTTGCATACCGGTGTTTGGACAGTATAGTATATTCTAAAGTCATTTAATATTTTGGCATCAAATGAATACAATAAATCGATTTAACCAATCATTAAACAACAGTAGCGAAATTCACCACAGTAGCAGCATTAAGTCCGCATAAACAAAATGTGCATTAAAACTGTGATTAACATGCAAGGATAAAGGAAAATAACTAATTGCACAATTAATGTGATTTTAAAAAACGGATCGCTCAACAGCCCTAGTTTTTTTACAACCGAGGTTACAAACACACTACAACATAATATGAATGAAAAATATATCTAATCCTAATATTTTCACCAACAATAGTCAACTCATAGTCAAATGCAAACAAAAATCAAATACGACAGGTGGTAAAGAAAGTCTGACCAAACTCTAACACTTAAACGTTTAAAAATACAGAAATCGGCTAATGACTGCACAGCATAAAAACTCACCCAGCACGACGATGCCGTGAAACTAGCTCACAGATCGTGTTCAGCTCTTCTGTCTGACCACGGCCGTCCGACGACCTACAGTTACAATACATTACGGCAGCGGTGTCATCAGTACTAACAGGGACGGTGACAGTACCAGACAATGCAGTAATAAAAGCCAGCAGTTGTAGGTGCACAGTCTCAAGGTAGCAGTGTTGTTGGACCTTTACTCAGTACCAGCACAGGTGCCAAAGCTGATTTCAAACTCAAAAAAGTCGTCCCACAGCATGTGGTGGTAGTAGTAGTAGGAGTAGTAGAAATGAATATTATTTAGGTGGCATTATCACACTGCTGCTGCAGGACCACTGTACAATGTCAACAAAATCAGTTTGTAGCAACCAGTACATGGTGACAGATCAGCACTGAGCGATGGGTGTGCAGATAAAGCACAGTACATTGTCAGATCGCATCAGGGGAGGACGACCGGAAAAGAGAAGGCATGTTCCTAACGTGTTGCGGTAGAGCATTCCGAGCCTGTGCAGCAGCCACTGGGTGGGCGGCAATTACTTTCTACCAGGTGCATACAACTTCTCAGCCACAGAGCATTGATGCCTTTTGGCCAGTACCAAATTATACTGTTTGGTATATGTGTATGTATGTGTGAACAACTTGACCGGAGACGTTACATGAAAATGGTGGCAGTTAAACTTATTGACCTCTTGATCGCGAGTCTTGACATATTAAGCATTACAGCACCATGCCTAGAATTGCGGAGAGAACAATCAATATGATGTATTTATAAGCTGGCCATGCGTTAATGTGGCATAAGTCAACGAAGACTGCATTTCAAATGGCAAAATGTTCAATATCATGTGGAGGACACAAGCTGTGTCCAAATTTCGAACTTTTTACCTCCAGGAAAAGTTAAGGGACAAATTAGTTAAATATCCGAATGAATTTTTCAAGTTCAACCTAGGTCTCAATGGTTGGTATACTTTTTGTGGCGGAGAGTGCTCAGAAACTTGCACCATAAGTGTCTGGAATAAAAAAATAAGAAAAAGAAAAAAATATAACAATAATGACAACAATAATAAGCTGACCGACCGCAGTGTGATGACAACCGACGTGATTGCGTCAGTCATTAAGTCGTGAAGACTGCAGTCCGTGATGACACCTGCTGCCGACCGCAGCTCATTGACAGTCTCTAGACTCACTCCACCAACTATCATTTCGACCAGCAGCGTACAAACCTGCCACAGAAGACATGCTTATTGTGTCAGCCAATGTGCAGTGCATGTCAACACACAGAGAAACTTTTAACGGCACTTCATCACGATATATAAGCATTCGAGAACAAACTGCAGTTTTTTCCAATTATTTTTATTAGGAACACCAGAAATAATAAGTTACCGATGCAATAAACTCGAACAAATGTGCTGCACCATGCCACAAGTTACTCTTTTTGTTCATTTTGCCGCTGTTGTCATTATAACTTAACATTAAAAAAGTGAAGTTCAGCAATATCAGTTCATGACTGGGCTAGCTGTAACAACGCATGAAAAAATTAAGTCATGTGACTATTTTTGATCAGTATTCTGCTTTGACTAATTGCTTCATACTGGTCCAAAGTTACACCAACGAAGCTTGCGTCAATGATGACTAGGATATTGTACACACAGCAAACACAAATATTACTATATTACGACTGCAGATTATTCCAATTATTAGAAGTCTTAACAGAACATTTATTACCGCCGGCGCCTGTGAACGTGACTCGTCAAAAATCTGTGCGTAACATCTCAGCTGCTCATCGTCGGAGTTTCTCAACGTAACGAGTGCGGGACAGTCAAGTGTATCAAAGTGTTGGACTGACTGCTGAAACTGCTGAGATACGTCCTCCCATGACAGGGCCGACTTCCTGCACACACAGCACACAGAAATGTACAAAGCTAAAACTCTGTGAGGCTGCAATTACATTTCTTATTTCTTCTCGCATGTGGCATATTTTGTGAGCCCCATATCACAAAGTGATTAAACCACACCTCGATGACATGTTATGATGTGCAAATATTTAACGTGCAATTAGGAGACAATAAGTGGCCAGCTTTGTCTATCACACAACATAAAAATAAATATTAATGAAAAACGAGATTGCCTTTCAATCAATCCGCAAACGTGAAACACAGACACGTTTTTATGCTCCACCCCTAGGTCCACAGCTCTATGTTTGCACCACCATCCCAGTGAATTATGTACTTCACATTGTGTAGGCTACGTAATTCCGCGACTGCCAGAATTCTCCTGTTTCACTCTGCGGAGCTTGTGCATGTCGACCCCTCAATGACTGCAAAGGGCTTGCCATCACTGCAGCTACAGTGATGCTCTCACTGAAGCCAAAGGGTACCAAGTACCAAGCCAAGGCGTACCAAGTAGGATACAAGGGGTATCCCACTTCATGCTTTTTTTGCTCCCGTAACCTCGACCTTGACCGGATGACCTTCATACACAAACTTGACTGTATCCCTGAAGATGTACGTGCATACCAGAAACAAACTTTCTAAGTCACGTGTTTTGAAAGTTACCATACTGATATTACATACATACATACACACACACAGATGCCGCCAAAATTATTTACCAAGCCGCTTCATGTGCGGTAAAACTAAGTGGTAAAATAGTCAGAGAGTGCATGGAATCAGTCAAGTGGGTGGAGTACCAGCAGACTATGGTAGAAAGGATGAAAACAGAGTTTTGGCCCAAAGTAGAAGAGTGAAGGAGCAATGCATGATGACAGCGGTGATGATGCAGCTGGCATCTGTGAACTGGAGCAGAATTTTAAAAACTCTGTTTCACATTTAACAGGCATTAAAACGAAGCAAAAAATAAACCAGAGAGAAATAATTTTATACGCTAAAAGTTCTGACACTATTAACAGTCAAGTGACGTTATGCTGCCTCATCGGTGACATCCAAACCTCGAGCCTGTTCGCAAAATAAGATCTTCTGCATCATCGCAATATTACGTAAAACCAACCCGAGTGTGTCGGTAGTTTTCTTCTTGGCACTCTGCTGCTGTCTGGCATATTTCAATGCACGCTTCACTATAAGACGCCGACAATCGACCGACATCTAAATGAAACAACAACGTATCTATCTCTATGATGTAATCATTAGAGACGCAGCGATAAAGCACTGGCCGATTATTGGTCGGCTGATAATCGGCACCTAACAATCAGCTGATTAATACAAAAAGCTTATTTTTTTGTCTTATTTAAATAATTTATTTAGGCTCTGATTGTTATCCGAGGAATTTTACGTATTTGAAGGACTGCAGAGTGCAGACAAAACAAAAATGCACCCAAAAGCAAAGTTACAAAACAAACCAACTTTTACCAGAAAAGGAAGTCACTCTTATGTTTGTTTACTTCTGGTAATAAAAATTTTATAAACTTGTACTTACCAATTGTGTAAACAACAATCGGTAAAACGGCCGATAATCGGCCAATACCGATTATCGGCGCATCTTTAGTAATTATACAACACAGCAACAACGATAAAACCTGGTAGCAGAAATGCTGCTTCACATAAATGGCAAAAAAAGTCAGTGTGGAACCAGCATCCAACACAGAGAGCTGCTATAAATTAACAAAAAGTTAAGCATTTTTCCAACATTTCATACAAAAGGCATTCTTTTGTTGAATAAACAACTGTCTGACTCTTCTGTTAAGAACACATGTAACATCAAAGAAATACTTAACATACATAATGACGAGACCAGTGCAACTAGTTTCTTGATGTTTGTATGCTTTTTGTACGTTCGCTTTTCATCATTTCATACCTTTTTACTGTTCTGTAATTTCTGTACCTTCTGTACGATTCCATAATAAATAAGTAAGTAAGTAAGTAAGTAAGTAAGTAAGTAAATAAATAAATGTTTACAGCCTACACCAACATCGATGAAGGGAACCGAAGTGAAAGTTATGGTTGTCACTTGCAGTTTAAAGCCAATGGTCACTGCAAGTCTCTAATATTTGAATATATGAAAGGGCATAAATCTCAAAATTAAAACTCAAATTCTGCAAGAAACAACTTGACTTGTTAAAAGGTTTATGTTGTTCAGAAATGAGGAAGTATGAGTCAGTGTGGCTGTGACCTGTGAAATCATCTGCTTGGAGAATGTTACTGCATAGACGAACTCAAGGAAATCGTCTGGTATCATCTTCTGTATGTATTCACCACAAGCCTCGTACTGATGCAGCCACTCCATCTGAAACAGCGACAGACATTATCAATTGATCATCATCAGCATCATCATCGTTGTCATCATCATCAACGAACATTATCATCTAAACATTGGGCTTTTTGTAAAAAAAATCAAAATTATTCCAGATTATGCCGAGCCTATACATCTGAAATCAAACCAATGCAGATAGTTCTGATAAGCGTTTTACAACCACAAGCACTTCCTGTCATCCAGCTGACAACATCGTGTCTCAGTACAATGCATACATCTTAGTAAATGTTGCGGCAAAAATTAAAGAGTTCACTGACAAACTGTATCAAACAACGCAAATTTTAAGCAACAAGCAGCAAGCAGTCGAAACTGAGAGAGTAGTCAAAGCTGAACTGCGACAAAACATTTACACACATAGTAATAATAATAAGAATAACAATAAGAAGAAGAATATATACAGAATATATAAACATTTATTAATAAATGTTGGAAAGACTCTTTTGCACGAAACTAAGACCATTAAGCATTGTCTACAGTAAAACAGATACGGCAAGTAAATAAAAATTGTAAAGAGAAACCTGGTTGTCAGTTGGTGGTTTCTTCATCAGTGAACTGTCGAGGAACATTTGCATGGACCACACACAGTAGACACGGCTCGGCTGGAGAGCGACACCTTGCTGTTCAACCATACCGTAGTATACACTTGTAGACACACGAACATTCCTGTACTTTCCGGTCATTATAATTATTATACACAAACTTAATGTTAATGAGCAGAATTTGATGTCTCACTTGACAAATGATGGGTCATTCTGCAAATGACATAATGTGATCAATAAGTCGACTTTTTCTTTTCTGTTAAACAGCAAAGCAGATTTTACAGTGAAGCTAAACAGTGAAGTGAGAGATCATCAAACACTACACTGGCGTGAATTGTATTTTCACTTTGTGACACACAGTTCCGATGCCATCACGGTACAGCTGTACACATACATGCTTATACCTTTAATGAACGTTTCTTTATACCCCGTGCAAAAATCTCTCAGTATAAAACTGGCACAGTAATGAATTTATGACATTAATTCGGTAACCATACACATGAAATCGAAACGCAGAATGCAGTATGACTGAATGAATGAATGATGAATATGATTTAAGTGCCATCCTGTACAATGGTGTACCTTGTCATGAATGTATGGCGCAAGTTTAGCAACGGCGGAGACGTTATCGTGGCTGAGGATCGGTTTAATAATGTCCAACGGGTCGTGCTGCCCATCGGTTAGCTGCTTGTAGTCAACACCTGGACATATTCATCATCATCATCATCATCACCACAATCATCATTGTCATCACAGCATTCACCGTATTTGCAGAATCCATCAATGTAAAACACTGACAGCACGAGTAAGTGCAGGCTAATGCCACACGAGTAGGGATGTCAGAATTCTGTGATTCTGCGCACACAGAATTTAGTGCAAAAATTGGCCAGCATGCACAGAATTGGCTGCTGTGCGCAGAATTAACAAAACAGCGCAGAAATTGTAACAATTTTGCAGATTTTGTTCAGCAATATTGCTCTTAGTTAGGCAATGACGGCTGCCACAGCCAGCGCAAAGCATTTGGTGTAAACGTAATAAAATATTTTGCTGTTCTGTGCATTAATGCTGGAGTTACAGCGGTCACAATTTCAAATTGTAACTATTTTTTACGTTAGATGTGTTGAGTAACTTCGGTTGTTAGTTGGCATCAGAAAAGACAACTGTTTATCTAGCTGGCCACCTGTAGGAAACAACACCAAAAAATAAAAAAAACATAGAAATACACACGGTACAAAACCCCAATAAACTAAGTAAAACTAAGCATGTATACTAGTGTGGCAAACAGTCATATAGGAATGCCACTGATAATTTTAATTTTAAAGTGAAAGAATCTGCATGAAAGGGGCGAAGAATTAGCACAGAATTCACGAAAATGGTGTGCAGAATTTGCAGGTTACGCGTGCAGAATTTTCATTTTTTTGTGCAGAATTCTGACAACCCTACACATCACGCTCACCTTCCAAATTACTACTAACTTTACTGGGTTTCCAGTTCGGGCACAATGTAAATATGTGATTTAAAGCTATACAACAGGGTGGCCACAAAGCAATCACTGTGGACGGATTTTCCACAGTGGTAAATTCCACTGCATACGAGCAAGCATCATGGAAGAACAATTACTGCAGTAGGGAAGCCATTAAGGAAATCACAATATGAGAAAACTACTGACGTTGGCACGATGCAGGCTCGTACACTCCGAGTGCTTTCTGGTTATTGATTCAACATCAATCATCAGCAGCCAAATACGACAAGAAGGCCAATAACGACAGAGATAATGACAAAAATGCCGATGATGCTGACGACAGTGTCAACTATTACCTGCAGCAGTAGACTTCAGTTTCTTCAGCAGCCTGATGTGGTTCTGTGCCGAACCATCTGAAGCCTCCTGGCAGTCTGCTAGCAGCGAGTAGAAGTAGATGAGTCGATCGTGATCCAAGCCACTGATCAGCGGGTACACGTTCTTGTGCATCTGAGCTATAAACTTTCTCGATATTTCTGCAGAAGCGGATTCCCCGTTGCCGGTTAATTCTGGCAGAATTCTGAGACTGGAAATTCGTTCTTTGATTTGATCCACTGACATGCTGGACAAATTACCAACAAATTACCATACTTTAATTTATTCTTTGATATTCACACGTACGCGTACGGTACAGAGTGCGGATAAAAATTTGCCATCAAAAATTGTACTGTTTATTTCAGTCCTTGCTATTCCTACATAGATTAACAGAATTTAAAATAAAATATTTCTGATACTGACAGAAATAAACCATTCTATGATTTAACTCCTTCAGCATTTACTATGTAAAAATAACAGCCAAAACAACCAACAAATGCCACTTATACAGACTATTACAAAATAAAATTTTTTGTTGTTTTCTGTTTCCTTGTTCAAAGATGACCGACGTAACAAATGCAATCAATCATAATTTATTCTCTCATCCTTTTATTTATTCTTTGATATTCACATGTACACGTACAGAGTACGGATGAAAATTAGCGATCAAAGACTGTACCATTTATTTCAGTCCTTGCTATTCCTACATAGATTAACAGAATTTCACAAAAATTGAAAGATTAATGCAGACAACCTTGTGAATTACAGAAAATTGTGTGTAAAGAGATATTAAGTTGATTTTTAAAATGGTTTCAGTTGTGGTGCATTTTTAGCCATAACCTGTACGCACTGAATATGCAAATACAGTGTTTACTCTCTATGTAATAATAAATGTGGACAATACACATGAAAAAAACACACGAAAAGAGCAAAAGAAGTGCACTTCACACAATCAGACAATATTGTTAACAAAAGTTTTGAAAGCAGGTGTGCGTACTGGCTTTCATTTTCATCGAAGAGAAATTCGACGTGAACCATGTAAACATCCCACAGTGGCACATGGTATGTCTTGGCCAGTGACACCGAGATCTCGTAAACTTCACTTTCCACACTCCTGAACACACATCCTACTGTCATCACAATGAAGACTGTTTAATGAAATACAGCATAGACAATACATCAATCATAAGCCGCAGATATACAGTCCTCTCCAATGCAGTTACCCTTGAATTGGACTCCACGTAATGGCACCTTAGAAATTAACGCTTTATTATTGAGCACATTATTTTCTGCAAACATAAGATCTTTTTTCGTGCTATATACCAACTTGGTCTGTCCGTTACCAACAAGTCGTAAGCTGTACTATGTATAACGGCTAGAATAAAGGTTCTGATTCACTACTGCTGGGAAAGTGGACTACTTTTTCTACACAGAATCTACAGACTGTCATGTAAAAAGTTCTCCCACATCTGTAATACTCACATTGCCAGTCCAAGTATTGTCTCCAACTTGTACTGTTCATCTCCTATAAATCGTCCCACATCGATCCCTAGACACACAAGCAACAGTTGACAGCTTTCACTGTACTTATGCAATGAAAATCACTGCTATAATTGCTATGGTTAAAACGTGTTAATCCGCACATCTGAAGGCTTTTATTCTGTGTTGCCTACAATTGGAAGTGCTTAATTAACGACGACCGAATTCATCGTTGTTCTTATTGTAAACAGTGCACTGCAAGTATGCCACGTTACCGTTACATTACATACAACTGTTTAAAGGTCATCTTCCATGGGTCAGCCAGTCGACCCCAGAAGTCTCCCAACCACAGTAATGATGTTCGTCTTTCGATGTCAAAGATGACCATGACTAATCAGTAATGCTGACAGGTGGGTGTGTGCATAGGTGGCTAAGTAGACCAATACGGGCACGATAGACTTTCCCGCAAGTCGGGCATGTATGTTCCGAGACGGTGGTAGATGCGCTTCGGGCTCGGGCTTTACGTGCGTCTGTCTTCTGCATCACGTGCTCCATTTGTAATTCCGGCATGCCATGCAGAGCGGTTCTTTGCAAGACTTTCCCACGTGTTGTTGTAGATGCCGAAGCTTTTCACAGAAACCTTCAAACTGTCTTTGTAACACTTTTTCTTTCCTCCGGCTGAGCGTTTACCTTGGACAGTTCGCCATAGAGGAGCTGTTTTGATAGTCTGCTGTCTGGCATTCGCATCACGCGTCCAGCCTATGTAAGTTGGGCATTCTGCAAAAACGTGTGAATGCTCGGGATGGACGCTCAGTAGTAGATTTACAGGCACTTACAATAAAACTCACCCCTGTCAAGCCGACGCAGAGCCTGTGCCTGAGTCAACTCAATCAGCCGAGAGTTGTAATGCATCAGACGGAGTGCCATCTGTTGAGTGGAGGCCGACATCTGCGTACTGACAGCCGGATCGGACAGTGCCCGGCTAATGTACGTCACCACGGCAGCGATCAAACTTCCCGGAGATGTACGATACAGTCTGCTCAGAGAGTTAGCCTCAGCTTCGTCATCGAACCAGCGGAGACTGGATGCAAGCTGCAATGAGTAGTAGTAGATGGCAATTTGCAGCGAGACATCGGTTGATGGCAGCTTGGCAAAACACTGCTCGGCATCCGTCGGCTGCCGACAAAAACACACAGGCAAAACATGTAAACAGTCTTGTAGTAGACTGTGTAACCAGATCACTGTTCAACACAAATTATGTGAACATCTCCATTCAACATCATTGTCGTATAAATGTGCCATGGCACTGCTCAGCTAAAGCCTTATAATAATAAGAGCTGTGTAAAAATAAAAGTAAAGTTGCATGTACATAAAAATAAGTAAGTAAATGTGCAAAATTCTGAATATTCTTTTGCTAGAATTCAAAACAAGAAGCTCTGCTACCGCAAAGAGGACAGCGTATCCGCCATGTTAGTTGGTGTACATGATAAAATTTCTCAGGAGATAATCTACTGATAGCTAATTAATGTTAATTTTGTCTCGCAGCATATTAGAGGGCACAATGGTTCATGTAAAATGTACTTAATGTGGCAGATAATGCCATGAACCAGGCCTGTTAGACTTGAAATATAACTGACAGTAAATAAATTTTCAAAACTGGTTAACAGTTAATAGTTATTGCAAAAAGTTTGACTCCACACATTTCTTGAAACAAAGAAAATGGGCTTCATCTACTTGCTTTTACATCTATGTCAATGGGTATGGCACTAAATGGCCTTATTTGTGCTGAAGTGCCGTTAAGAAACTACTCACTTACTCACTTGATGCCACACCATTGAAGTATGTGCCTCTGCCACTATCGGTGAATTGGTCTGGTTGATCGTGATCTCTGGCCTCTGACCTTGAAAATTTTTATAACGCCTACTCATATACCGAATAATTGTGACAAGTTTCACTGAAATCCCCCCAAGAAGTAAAGAGCTATCAAGGTAACACATCAAAAAATAGGTGTTAACACATGAATGGAAAACGGATGTACGAAGGATCAGATGGATGATCCGAAAACATAATGCCGTTACTGCCTATTGTTGTCAGAGACATAAAAAAAACACTGTGCAATGTGTACTGTCTGCTAAAGCATAGTAAACAAAGCAGTTTTTAAAGCAAGTAAACACAAGTCCTTTCCGAGCCACAAGGGCTGATCTCTGTTTTACACTGTGAGACGACAGACATGGGAGTCACTGCATCCTGTGATGTGCTAATATGCTTGTTTATTTATCCCATTTTATTGCTAACACTACCAACATAGAGATGGTCAGAGCAAGTTCCACGGTGGCTAGTTACGTGGGAATATGTCCACCTGCTGCAGATGGTTGTCCAAAGCAATACCAGCAGCAGAAGCAGACATACATAACTAACATTCTAAACAATCTTCTACTAGTTCTTAGCACCACAATACAACATGTTATCCATCCTGCCGCCATTGCTAAACTCTCATTTTCGGTGTTTTGAACCTGTCGGACTTGAATCAAATCAGAAAATTTACTACTGCAAACGATGACAACGGTTCGACCAATCCATCGATGCAACTAAGTCAATCATGATCTGTAACCCAGAGAAGACCCAGTGGTGATGAACATGTATACTCACATTGGGAAGTGCCAGGAGATATGACAGTACTAAACTTGAGTCTTGCATGATTGTCTCGTCAGCCAGGTGCAGCAGAACTGCAAACATCGATGCAAACTTACACACCTCACAGCATGCAATATCCTTTGCATCAGTATCAACAAATGTTCTCGTTCTCCATTAAAATTTGCTACAAACGTTGAAACAGGCATTGCAGAACTTTTTTTTACGTTACAATGTCATACAACCTGACAGCACAATATCTGCACTGGAACTACCAGTATTAGTACTACCATTAATAATTATAACTTTAACACGTCAGCACTCTGACATGGCTGGCGGGCCCTGGAAGGAGCATATAGCATGTAAAAATCCTGCTCCAACGATGCTTGAACATTTCCACGGGACAAGGTCCTGACTAACCTGCAAGAGTAGCACAGATGACTGCTACAACTCAAAGGTCTTCCAAACTTCTTAAATGCCCATATGGTAATGACAATCTCCGTTTTAATAGTCCTAAGTCATCAGTGAGGTGAAGCTTGAGTGCTGTGGGTGGTAGACCAGACCTGATGTTCCCAACCACACATTTCCCTTCACTGCTCCTTGTTCAGTGTTAAATTACTGGCTCAATGACAGGGTGACAAAAACCAGCCTAAACTTTTCACACAGCGGTGCTGCAGTCAAAAATCAAACCCATGATATGCAAGTTACACCATCATGCCACTCAACTGCCTTAGACTAGTAAAAGCCAATCAAATCCAATATCCGTATTCACCACTACGAGAGCATGGCACTGCATGAAGCCAGCAGCCGCCAAGAATATTGATTCTAATCTGCTTCTCTTGCGTCCAGCAGCCCTATGTCAGAGTGGGACATGTCAGTACAACAGCAAGAGTGACAGTATACTCTATGAAATAATGCTTTAAATTAGCAATGTTAACACAGCGATTCACATGAATACACAAATAAACCTTCGGTCATAGCCTGTCCACTGAACGCCGCACGCTCGGTGACGACGTCCTCCATCTTGGCAGCTCTCAGCATACATTCACTTGCCGACGTCAGATAACCACTACTGCTTGGCTTCAGAGGTCGTACAGTGCCACCATAGTCGGCCTCAGCCTGCAGCCCAGATACCACGATCATAGTTGATTGAGCAAGGTTTAACATCCCACCAAACACATTATAGGTCATATCGGGGACAAATTTTACAGGTAAAACCAAACCAACAGTGTCAAAGCACTGAAGGAACTAGTTGGTCTTTCAGATAAGGCTTGAATCCCACCAAGACCACTCCACCATGTTACAATAAGACAACTCTAGGCAACAGCCTCTATGCATGGCGTAAGGGTCCCAATGTGACAAACCCAATCTGCTGGACCTGTAAGAAATGCTCATATGAGTGTGCTGCTGACTGTGAAGATTGTGTCCCACAACCCAGCACAGAGCAGTTCTGATAATATTCGCTCTTAACCTCCAGACAATCACCATAACTCGGATGTTGTCTAGCAGAGGGGAGGGAGGCTGACATTTATGGGGCAGAGACGCCACACCCTGAGATCAATAAGTGATCCTGTTAACCCCACGATCATAACAGGCTTGTTATGCTGATTGATTCTAATCTAACAGAATGTCACTGTTATACTGCTGCACCATGTGAACATTGCCCAGTCAAGCCTAAAGTCCAGGTCAAGGCCCGTAAATGAATGGGAATCGTATATTCGTGACGGTACTATGTTAGGCTTTAGTGTTCTCATCATCATAGTCGTCAATGTCATCATTAATCTCTGTAAAAAATTTTCTACTGAGTCAGTACGCTTGCACATGTCTTGTTAATAGTGATTATTAGCTTAATTAAAGAAAAGCACATTGAGCCTAGGCCTGTCTGCCTTTCTTTGCAGTAACACAAGAATCCGGTCTGGTCAGATAATTTTCATCAGGATTATTAATGTACCACTACGAAGTCGAGATACACGAGTTTATGCATTCATCCCATGATAGCAGGGATATGGGTGAAAACAATGTTGAATCATCCTGCTGATGTCAGATAACAGTTTCAGAGGGTTAAACTTCAAAACTTTGTGCCGACTTACAAACTGCATAAAATATGCACACACAGACAGTAACCAAAATGTTTGTTCACTGAACAACTCCAGTACTATTACTGCAAGTTTCCAACTGTTTGTCAGCAAACACACACACACTCTCATGTTCCGTGTTACACCAGTCTATTATTCCATGCTCATCACAGGTCTGCAAGCATTGATGCTTTTCCATATGCTCATTGAATGATTGACTGAGTAAGGTTTAAGGTTTAACGTCCCACCAAACACGTTATAGGTCATATTGGGGACACCTTTCTACGGGTCAAATGACCCCACCAACAGTTTCAAAGCACTGAAGGAAGAATAAGACTAAACTAAACCATATACAACGAAACACCAGAATCCACCTTAAGTAAGGAATACAGATAACACAAATTAAACACAACAAACTAAACCCAGGTTTGGTCACTTTCTACGACCTCTGGCCTGGAAACGGAGTGGGACTGTTCTGGTAGAAAGGGAAGGGACAGACAAAAAAGAAAATAGTTAAAGCCACCGAGAAAATGGAAAAGTAAAAAAAGAGCAAAGGATGAGAAAGTGAATGGACAAGGGGAGAAAACGGGGGAAAGGAGGTGCCCCGGCCCCACGCGGGGTGCCAGATGTGCAAGAAACGGTGTAAAAGAACTGAGGGTGTGGTGTACCATCTTCGTCAATTACCAAGAAAAGTATCTGCATTGTAAAGCATGCACACTGACGTGATTACCTTGTTAACGTAGCAGTCTGTATGGAGGCTCTCATAAAATGGATGACAGCCAAGCTGCAGCAGGTCCACATTTCGGTCATCCAACTCCACAGCGGCATGCTGTGCTGGACGCAGATTACCGAGTGTGTGTCTCCACCATGCTGAGTCACTGAGGTGCGACAGTGCAAATCGTGTTGCTCGGTTTGTCGACTGTAATATCTCTCTAGTGTGACTGATTGCACCGTGGGCAGACAGCAGGCTCGTCTCGGCTTCGGAGCTTGACGGACTGGTGCCACGGTTACCGACCTGATAGTGGACCCTTTCATACAGCACCTGTCCATCAATATATAACACATACAATTATTTACTACCATTGCTATTGCTGTTGTCATTATTATCATAATTATTCATATCACGGTCAATACAAACTTATCACTATCACTCTGACTTATTTTTATTACTAGTAAGATTACTAACACTTACAGCGTTATAAATCTGTATGAGAATTTAGAACACTTTGCTGGACAATACGGTTTCAGCATAGACACTGCCACTGTTCCGCTTATCCAGCTGCTCGTCCGTTCATTATTTCCAACACTATGTCCTGACTGTTTTATTTCTTTTTTATGTGATGACATTCTAGTGGACCTCACTATAGTTCCTGCTATTTACGCTACAATGAAATATTCTAAAACAGAATACGACAGAACAGTCACAGCCAATACGACACTGACAGAACAGAAAAATATAAATATGTAGATACAGAAAAATGTCGAAATGACAAACAGTCAGTAGATTAAATCTTAAAATTGTGACCAAACTAATATTCACTTAATTATGACAATGATTACTAATGATTACATAAATAATGAGCAAAACCAGTGACTACATCACAACAGTAACTATAATGACACATGTCACACGATGATCCACAAGCAATTAATGACAACCTGAGTCTGCAGCAGCAGCTTCGCACTCAAGATGCTGTCTATTAATTCTGGTGTACAGTACATGACGGCAAAAGTCAGCAGCTCAATTCTACAGAACAACATCATCATTTCACTGTTATAGTCATCAGTCTAGCTGTCTTTTTCTCTCACTCAACACTAACATGCAATGACGACAATGACAAAAGGCAAGGAAGATGCAATGCACTATCAATGAACAACACTCGGCCATTGGGCGTTCTCTGTCGATGGACCGTCTGGAATTCACTTCCAGAAGAGCTAAGAGATGAGACTAAGAACACTTTTCGGCAGTCACTGAAAACACTGCTTCCCAGACAATATTAGCGTGCTCTGTACATTAAAAGTTCTTTATGACATCGTGCTACATAAATCGACATTTTACCTACTTACTTTTACTTACTTACTAACAGTGATGACAATGATGACAAAATTACATCTTCACTTCCATTAAAGCTAAATGTAAATATCAGGCGTTCCATATTAATGCATAACAGAAAGTGTACTTTGCGTTGTTTTTTTGTGCTAAAATAGTAAAATACAGTTACAGTAAAATACAGATAACTTGCTTTGCCGCCACATCAGAGAAGTCGACGGCTTCAGCAAGAGCTTTACACTCAACCCACGCGGCTGAATAGTTAACTTGCATCAGCTGATGACATGCCTCGTACGCAGTCTTATAGTCTTCACACTGCAACATCAGCACACACACACACTGGCAGGGCTCGACAGCATTTTTCCAAGTAAACTGGGGTTAGCCAGTTGCAACCTCGATTTTTAGTGAACGTGCGAGTTCACGTTCGCTATATACTATCGTCCGTCCATCCGTCGTCTGTCTGTAATGTTCGTGCGCCCTACTCAGGCGACTAAAATTTTCCGCAATATCTCTATGCCATTTGGTACCTTGGCCATCCGTGACCTTTCGGTAAAAATTTTACGGAGATCATCTCAAAGGAACCCCTCTGTCGGAGGTTAAACCGAAGAGGGGTAGCCAAATATAGCGATTTTGGACCTTTCCAAGGCAATATCTCGGAAACAGTGCAAGATAGGAGGTAAGTTACTATTAATCACTAATATCCTCCCATCAAGTCTTCCTCAAAAGTCCTGTCTGCATAGTGCCATCTGTCATCATCGTCATACAATGACATACAATGCTAAACCCAATCAGCATCATCCTTATGTTCGACACCGTTCAAAGCTTCTCAACCCAGTCTTCTTCACCAAGCAGACCAGTTCAACTCTTGAGTATACTCCTGAGCTCAAAAACAATAGTAGGCAAGATTAAGACAATCAGCAGCATCAGCAACAACAACAGCAGCAGCCGTACCATAGTAGTTGTAACAGTAATCGTAGTTAACAGCAGTCATAGTAGTAAGTTCATAAGTTCATAAGTTCATAAAGTTCAACGCTTACAGTTGGAAAACATGACCAGTGTGTTACAAATGTCACACACAATATAAAACCGAAATAAAAACGTCATTAAGCAGCACACTGCACACGTGTTGCATAAAAAGGCATCGTGCTTTTCTCTCTTTGCACAGATCTCAAAAAAAACAACCAATTTGAATTTCCCAAGGCATTCACCATAATGAAATACACGTACCTTGACAGCGGCGCGGGCAACAAGCTGCATGATCTGGCCATGCATCTCCGTCGTGGAACAGCCGCCAACACGCAGCAGATGACCGAGCTTCTGCAGCTGAACGTACACGGCATAATGATAACTGCCAACTGCTCACATGTGTGTGCTTGTAATCGTTACACAATACAGCACACAACAGTTCGGACAAGCTTCACTCTCATCCTTCAAATAATCAGCACAGCTCAGATGATGTCTATTGGATGGTAAGTGATTAAAAACTCCCGTCATCATGCAGTTATTTCCGCGCCTACTGTGACTGCATACACTAAGACTACAGTAACTGTTCTTAGCCACATTTCATCTCAAAAGTGCACTGTTATTCACTGTTACAGTTAGTGCACTTATTGCATAAGTAAATGCAATCATGAAACCCTTTTTGTGATTGTCTGAGCTTTGTGATGACTCCTGTTGACTTTCACTTTTGTCTACGGGCACCAAGACATGGACTGACTCTGTGATGCGCCCTCGGTCTTCCAGTAAGTCAATCCTTTTTTTAACATGGTGTTTGCACGTTGCGTGAATGTATATATGGTGAATGTGCACACGAGCAGCATGTAAGGAGAACCCTAACCCTAACTCTAACTCACACAATCACTGCTTACTCAGTAAGTAAAAATGTCATACATGTGCGAATACTCATCTGTGCAAATAGACAAATGCAGTGTAGAAAAAGAGTTTAACCTTCTAGTAGGGGGCGCAATACAAGTGCATCAGTTACAGTTACAGTTACAGTTATAACACTAATGAACATTACTTAAAACAAACTGATCGGGGACGTTAATGTGTGCTGACTAACATCCACAGATTCACATGGACATCCACCAGCAAACTACAACGACGTATGACAGCCTGATTAAACCTAGTTTACTGACCCTAGACAGATTTCAACTATTAACACTGGTGATACCCTTTGATAGTTCTTGTATGTTGTTGATCGGGCATCAACTGCCTTCTGTATCAGCTCCAGCCGATTTGTGCACATTCGAACTAAAATGTAAAACACAAAAACACATTCATGTGAGGTTTGCATCGTACACTTGGTCTTATCCTGAACAATTCTAAATGACAGTATTTTACAAATCCCACTATTACTACAGTTATTACTATAATATACGGTAATTATTGGAAGACACATACTTCGTTTGTTGTGCTCGTCAAAACATGACACATACAATAGTTGACTAAAGAAAGAATGTTAAGAGTAATTCAACACAACATAGCCAATAGCAGTTTAAATACAGCATGTGCTAAATAAAATTAGTCAGTGAGGTGGCTTATTGAGGAGGAAGTTTGAGTTATGCCTGCGCTGTTGTAGTTTATACAGCTGCAAGGCTTGTGATGGAAAAGGCAACAGACTGTCTAACACATGATTGCAATTAGCAGTAACTTCATGGAACAATTTCTCAACAGCTGACTGATGCAAGTCCGCAATCTTCGGCAAATCTGTGGAAAAACGACTGCGGTCAATTCAGCAAATAAATGCGCTCAGTCGCCGCCGGTCAAGTATAATAACAAAATCGCATAATCACATGAAAAAATGAAAAAAGAACAGTTGGACCACCTTGTACTGGGAGAATACTGACACCAAAGCCGCTAAGTAGACGAAGAGACTCAATTAAATCATGTTCCTCAGTGATGGCCAGGTGTGAGATAGAGATCAGATTCAGACACGACCTGTCAGAAAAACACAACAACTCGAGTCATGAAGAGCAACGACTTCACAGATTCCCACTGATAAAAAACCAAGGAGTTTACTGTCAAACGAAAATCGATAGCACTATGCAGGGTTTTTGCTACCATAGTAATTACTCATTACCAACAACAGTACTAATGTCATGACTATTCTTTAGAGCTGCGGAAGTTAAAGATTAATTTAATCGTTAACGATTAAGGAATTTTAATGATTAAAAATTACTTCAACAATTAATCGAAAATCTTGTTTTGCTTACTTACTTGACATAACTGGAAGCAGTTTTCAGGCATAAAGTAAACAACAATGGCCAGCATTGCTTTTAGATAATTCGAGTTATTGACTATTGAACTATTTGAAAGTAGAAAAAATGTGCCAACCGGAGTATCTAATATTTGTGTTAAACAAATTGCAAGTAACAGATGCAGTAACACGTTTTGTGTCAGTTCGTTATAATTATGTCAGCATTATAATTATGAAATTTGTAGAAAATTAACTAAAATTAAGGATTAATTAATCGTTAATTTTCAAAAAGTTAACTATTAAAAAATTTTTAATCATTACCAGCCCCCAGCCCTACTACACTTGCCTGGCAAGTTCCAAGTCTGGATCATCGAGAGTGGCACAAGCATCGAAATACTCTCGCGCTGCCACTAGCACCAACTCCGCCAACTCATCATGAGAAAGTTTAGTTCTCAATGTCATCGCCACAGTATCGAAATCCTCCACGTTCTCGCCGGCAGCATCCCTCGGCAAGGTATTTGGGCTGGACGAGCGTGATCTCACAGCACCAGACTGCTGCGTCATACGGCTGGCAAGCTTGATGTGACTGAGGTTACCGGAGCACAGCAGACTCGAAATGAAAATCTGAATACGAACAATTAAATACCCATACTACAGCCTTAATTAAGACTGCCGCCTGCAAATTTCAATAATCATCAAACTGTTAAAACTTATAACGAAGCGATAACCTATATACCTATGAAATTAATTAATTTTCAAATTTAAGTAAGTAAGTAAGTAAGAGTTTAACACATATGACATTCGCACATGTGTACAATGAAATACAAACATGATGATAATACAAGTGAAAACACACAAATTATACATAATTAAAAAGCGATCGAACAATAAAGTTTCGTTTGTTGAATTC
>Ga0049105_1000033_pt1 | contig 23451 bp, 5 predicted proteins | sample WorMetvaBAHAMAS1_FD_61260 | JGI IMG/M metagenome (GOLD analysis project Ga0049105, IMG submission 61260) | Worm MetaG Olavius vacuus BAHAMAS.1 | ecosystem: Host-associated > Annelida > Digestive system > Unclassified | place: Germany: Marburg | collected 2013-04-09
CTTGGCGTGACGATATCCAGTAGTCTCTCAGTGTCGCAGCACGTCACCAATGTTGTCAACTCATGTGCGCAAACGATATATGCACTACGCACTTTGCGAGCGCACGGCAGGAAAGACAGCACCTTGCACATGGTATATCTGTCAGCCATTGTCGCCAAGTTGTTGTATGCTGCAAGCGCCTGGTACGGTTTCAGCACCGCCGATGATAGGCAGCGACTTGAAGCAGTAATCTGACGCGGCATCCGATCCAAGTTGTGTCCGACAAATCAGCTGACAGTGAGAGAACTGGTTGATGATGCTGATGAGTCATTGTTCACGAACATTTTATATAGCAGAAACCATATACTGCACCAGTTTCTACCGCAACGACGTAACTGACCGTATGATCTGCGAGACCGAACTCACGACCGAGAACTGATTCAGAAAGAAACTGGACTAGAAAAAGAATTTATTACAAGAATGCTATTTAAAGATTCTTATTGACAGAATAATTGTGTGAGTGATTGAGTGAATGAGAGAATGAATTTAGATTAATACACGAGAGAACGAATGAATTTTTGGATTAGGCCTGATATTTATTGCATGTATTGTATTTATAATATGTGCAATCTATGTAACCAAAGACATGGACTTTATAGATACACCATAGGCAAAGCTATTTGTATGTAATATAAGTTGCGTTCTGTCAACTTGTACAATAAAGGAATACAATACAATACAATACACTTTAGGTCTGAACTAAGACTGAACTCTCTGTGTGACCTTATGATCTTGACCTCTTGACCTCAAACTGTGCGTTATATGTATACGGGAAAACTATTCAGAATATTTAAATTTCCGCGACTTTTCATCTTCAAAGTTATACATCTGGACGTGTGGATAGCGATGTGTAGGCCCGAATTAAGCTAGCTGTGTTTTAGTGCGCAACTGACTTTGTGAGAGCGAGCTCTTGCTGTGGCCTTTCTGTCCGTCTGTCCGTCTGTCTGTCTGTCAAACGCGTGCATTGTGACAAGACGAAATAATCGTCTGTCAATACATCAACACCATACGATAGAGGGATTCTTCTGGTTTCTTGAGAGTCAAATTTCGTGGCCCTGAGTTTAGGCGTCCATCCCGAACGAGTGTGTTAGAAACAGATACCCCCTTTCGAAAGCGCAAATTTGACCAATAATCTGCAGTAACTTGGAAGCGGCGCGAGATAGGATGTAAGTTAGTATTAATCACTAATAGGAAGTTGCGTTTGGACTTTCGATTGGTACCAAATTCGGAGACCTTGAATGACCTTGAACGGCCTAAATTTGTTATTTTACGTTATTTCACCGAATTCGGTGTATCGAGTAAAACGACTGTTTGCTTTAAATCGCATAATAGACGCGTTAGGCGTTTAGCACGTCTGAAAGTTAGTCTACGCTCTCGATTTGATCGAAATGGGCTTATCAGCACTATAAGCTGTGGCTGTAGTCTGTATGTCCGTCTGTCCGTCCATCCGTCTGTCTGTCTGTCAAAAACTGGTGATGCACTCCTAAACGGTTCAACATATCGAAATGCCTTTTACACCTTACGAGAGAGCGATGTTATGCGCGCTCTCTCTGCGGTAGCTGAGCTTTTTGTAAAGATTTGCGGCATATACATCTAGACAAATGATTTGCTTGCATTGAGATATTAAAACTATGTTAACAAAATGCATTAAAAAGATCATCAGTTATGGATTATGTGATTAGCTATATAAGGCATGGTGACCTTGACCGTTGGCCTATTTAACTCAAAGTATAACGGCGACTTGTCATAAGGCACTTGGGCAGTAAACTCGTACTTTCTACTGAATTGTTATAAGTAACGAAAAATAGCGAGTAACTTTTAAAATGTAACTGTAGTGACAGTAGCCTATAACTGGGGGACGCTGAAAATGCGGGAGTAGAAAATGCAGGAGTGGAAAATGCAGGAATAGACAGCAGAGGTGGAAAATGCAGGAGTGGAAAATACATGAGCGATATCGTATGGAAAGCCGTCAAACAGAAAATAAAAATTCTCAACATTTTTAATTAAAAGTCGGTCGACTGGGCGCCCATTGGTGTCAAGCACAACAGAACTAACTGGCTTGGTTCCTGGAGTCGGAGTCCTACTCTTTGAGGCAGACTCCGAGTCCGACTCAGACTCCGGGCAAGAACCCGCACTCAGGGGGACTCCGACTCCACACCCCTGAATGTATGGACTCACGGTTTGAGCAGTTCGTGCAGTTCGCACTAATCGCACTTTATTCAGTCAGAAGAATAAAGACTAGTCCAACGAAGTAACTTGAGGTTTTCTCAATATAATCTTGGGTTGGTGTTCCATACGATTTACTCCGGCATTTTCCATCCCTGCTATCTACTCCTGCTTTTTCCACTCCTGCATTTTCCACCCTTGCAATTTTGCCCGTATCGTATTTTCTACTCCCGCATTTTCAGTCGCCCCCTATAACTGTAACGAATTACTTTGTGAATGTAACTTCCCCAACACTGGCTGTTGGCAACGAAACATCAGTTAGCCTAGTGGTATTTAAGAAATAGTAGTAACACCTAGCTACAGAGTAAGCTTGGATGTGATCTGTCGCTGACGAACGCTGCAGTCTCGCCATTCACTCGGCCGTCGACGAAGACACGAAGACGAGCGTTTCTATACGACGTTTATCCGTTCTTTCTCTTGCACTCTCGAATAACAGGTCACGTCTTGACGTTAACTCTTTACGGCCAGTGGCAACTACGATACACGGTGCGCCAGTAAAATGGTTCTACGACGAAAGTTGCAATCTGTTTATTGCGAAATCTGTCATGATAAATCGCAAGGGTTGTCTGCATTATTCTTATACAGATGTTGCAAAATTATATCAGTGTACGTTCGCACCAGCTCGATATAATCAACCACCCATGTTAACTCAGCCTGGCCATCCCTTCGGAGTAGGCAAAGTGTAGAAAACAGGCACAGCACGCGATGCAGATGCTCTGACTTCGTATCCGTAGTCTCTCAGTGTAAGCTGATGTCTAGCTGATAGCTAGGGAGGAGATCAGCGCTACATTGTTGGCCCATAAGAAAGGACTTCACCGCTGCCCGGTACCTGTTCACTCGGGCGGGGGAGGCGATTCTCCAATATTTTTGAGTGGGTCCAAACGACGGACAAAGGCAACCATTACTTAAGAAACAAAGTTATAAATTCAAAAATCCTGAGAGTAGTCTAACAAATCACAAAAATCTAAATAAAAGAACAAACAAAAAGTTGCAAAAACTTTAGTTTCAGATACCACCGGGTGGGTGATTCATAAAAAAACCCAACACTAAAATGGCGATATTTACGTATCGGAAGAATATTTTTGTATCAATTTTTTTATTCATCACATTGTAAGTGGCCAGTTAGCCCTTTTGTTATTAATAAATGATGACGATATATTTCTTCACAACTCTGCATAATTTTGCTCCATTTACTTAACGTTTGGCGAAGTGATGCAGCATATAAAAGTCAATGTTCGATTTTTGCTTAACAACTTAATATATCTAACTTTGCATAAATTTTCATCACTGAGAAACAAATGCCGTAATGTTGCATGAGTTTAACTAGCTAACGAAAATGATAGCTACCAAAACTAAGTCTTAATTAATCGAATGTTCAAAATTTACGCCTTCAGTTTTGATAGACGCCGTGATCGAGTCGTTTGCGAAAGCTCAGAACAGGTTTGCTGATTGTTTCGTCAGGCAGATCGTTTCAGATAGCCCGCACAGCGGCTTTCGAGTTTGCCAGATTCCGGGATTTTGGTTTCAGCTTATTAAAACTAGAATTATTCCTTACTATTTTGTTTTGCAGTAAACAAAATATTATGTCGTAATGACGTTTCAACATAGGTGGTAGTGGCCGTTCGCGTTAGTTTCATCGAAGCAACTTTTTGTTCAGTTGCGAAATTCGTTCTCGAAGTTTGCATTTGCGTCATTTTGGCGTACATAAAGCAAATATAGCACGCAGCAACACACTTAAGCTTTATCCTAAACAAACGAGCGAAATTTGGCGCAAGGGGCTCGGCCGCAAACGCATTTGTGGTGTATTTAGAGCCCAGGGAACGTGTCCGTTGGCGGCAAATGTCGTTTTCCTCGCTAACAGCGCTTCCCCAAATCGCTTAGCTGGATTTGTGGGGCTACTTCACGGCGGAGGAAAGAGAAAGGAAAATGAAGGAAAGGAGGGGAAAGAAAAGGAATGAAAGAGACGGAAGAAATGAGAGGAAAAGACCTCCACCGAAATAAATGTCAGCTGGTTACGGCTTTGGCCCACTTGGCCCAACCCATAGCGCCCAGTGAGCCTGTAATGGGTTAACGTATAGCGTGGAAGTGGAGATATTTTCGCGTCGATTAACGATCACCATGGTAACAAACTGCTACAGCGTCTGAATTGTCAACAAAGACGAGAGACAGCGTGGCATGTGAGACCGATGCGCAGGCTACAAAGAAGACGAGCAAGAACACTGTAAGGAATGAGAGATGTGCGGTACGCCCAAGGCCGTAACCAGAAATTTATTTTGGGGTGTGTTTTTTTGATTCCAGCCCTTATATTTCTTTCCTTCCTTTCTTCTGCCTCCCTTCCTTCCCTTTCCCTTTTTTCTCCCCGCCTCGAAGTACCCCTCAAATCTAGCTAATGGATTTGGGAGAGTCTGTTAGCCCCCATGGTGAACGACATTTGCAACCACCAGACACGTTCCCTTGGCTGGTCTCTAAATACACCAGAAACAAACTCATTTTTGGTGTATTTAGAGCCGAGGGGACGTGTCTAGTGGGTGCAAATGACGTATTATTTCTGTTAAACGAAATCTAACAAGAGGCTCAGCTATCGCAGAGAGACCGCGCTGCAGGGTGCGTTAGTTTTGCCCAAAGGTGGAAGAATGGGACTGGGATACGATATTTTGCGGATATTATAGGTCTGTCTTCAATCACTGTGACATAATCGGCCTGCAAAGCTATCGAATTCGGTGAAAAAAAACGCAAAATAAGGGCTATTATGCCGTTCAAGGTCACCGAGTTCGAAAGCCCGTATGCGATTCCTATCAGTGATTAATACAAACTGACATATCTCGTACCGTTTCGAAGTTATTGTTCGCAGATTATTGTTCAAATTTTGGACATTTTGCGTTTTTGAGCCACCCTATGGGGGCTTAAGGGCAACGTACATTGTTTATCTTAGGCTCATTGGAAAGCTCGTAGCGTTTACTTCCTAATCGTGTTAATTGAATTAGCCCTATTTGCGCTAGCCGTTACGGCTGAGGCGCTACGAGCGAATATCAAGTAGGAGCAATCGCACGGTCTTTTTGCGACAGCTAAGCGTCTTACAATAGTGAGCGATTTAGCGTACGTAACAACACATGTCGACTTATCGTCATCACGTCACTTTGTAGGTAGCAGACGTTCTTCAAGCGAGGTGCGATTTTATACGGAAAACGGTCGTTTTACGTTTTTGAGTCCCCCTTTGGGGGCTTTATATGTTAGGCTCATTGGAAAGTGCGTAGTGGACTTCCTATTAGTTTTAGTTGCACTTTTTTGCTACGTTATTATGGCTGAGGCGTTACGATCAAAAATAGATTGAAAATCGGCGTTTTGCAAGGGGGTGGGTCAGTATCCGCAAAATTTTCACGTAGAAGGGGACGTGCCCCACCAATCATTTTCGCACGGATAGAAAGGCCAGTGAATGCCTTACAACTTTGTCGCTGACAGTTTTCACACAAAGAAACCTCGTAGCAGACTTCCTTCAAGCAACGTGCGATTTTACTTGGAAAATGGCCATTTTGCGTTTTTGAACCCACTCTGAGGGTTAGGGGCAACGTACAATGTTCGTCTTAGGCTCGTTGGAAACGCGTAGTCGACTTCCTATTAGTGTTAATTAAACTTTTTGCTAGGTGCTACCGATGAGGCGCTACGAGCGAATATCGACAGCAAATCGGTGATTTCGTTCCAACGGCCTGTTGACCCAAAATGTCAAGTAGAAGTGGTCGCCCCTACCAACCATTCTTCTTCTCAGTAAACTAGACTATCTGATCTTTCGTATGGTATAAAAATCTAGACAGATCTTTCTTCCGTTTTGTCACAATGCACGCGTTTGACAGACGGACGGACGGACGGACGGACAGACAGCTTTCTCTTGACTAGATCGCCCTGCATTCAATGCATTGCGGTAAATAATTGAAGCAAATGTGGTTGTTTCTGAATGTGCTGTACGTTACCGTGTAGTCACTGATTAAATTCTCCCAAGAGACCCCGCTAGTTACGGCCGTATTCGCCAATTCACGCTGTGCGTCCGTCTGTTTATCACACACTAGCTAAATACGTCGCCTTCTCATGACTTTGAATATCCCATCATTCTGGTGGAAACGACTCTTACCAACCCGCAATTCTGAGGGGTCAGTCTCAACGCGGGCGTTAAATATCGCTTGATATAAAACTAAAAAAGGTGGCAATTAGCGCTGGTGGCGATTAGGACTGCATTGCCACTTGAGGTTGCCTGTCCCGCCAGTCGTTCGCGCTTTAATTGCGACGGCCGGCTCAGCGGACCCATAATGCACTAGCGCATGAAACTGCAGCAAAATGGGGCGATGCATAATTTTAGCAAAATGTTATAGTAAATTAATTTGCAACTTTATGATAAATTAATAAGTCACTCTAGTAAAAGGTCAAGGCCAACGAGCAGTCTCAGGTGTATTAACGATAATTATGTAATGAGACAGCGGTTTCTGCCGAACCACATGTTGACTGCCACCACGCCGGCCACGTACACAGAGCACGCAAGTAGTTCACGATACGACAAATGGAAAATGTCATCGAGGTGACAGGTGTTACGGGCACGTAATGCGAAGAGGAGCTGCTGACTGGCTTCTAATATAATGTCAGTATATAATGCATCGGTCCTGGCCAGGAAATAACCCAAACAGTCGTTTGTTATCGCTGAATTCTCATCCGCTCGCTCGGCCGGCTGGACGCGTCCTCGTCGCCGTCGCAGTTAATCCTACTCTAATAACTATATGATAGCGGCGTTGTCAGTGGTTACCCATCATCACCGCAGCAGCCGCATCAACAACACAAAGGTCTCGTGATGATGTCGACAACCAATCAAGCGGCTAACTAGGAAACCGCACTGCAGCCAACGCGACGCAGTAGCGCTAAGTAACATAACGCACCGTTCTGTTATCTGTGCCACACACCCGTTAGTTTCCTATTATGCGCTGAGTCGACACCATACAGCGACGTCTTAAACAGCATGCAGAAAGCACCGTCGACTTTTGTCAGATAGCGCGGGAAAATGAGCAATTTGCATATGCGTTTTTTTTCATCGGGTTTTAGTTTATAGTTGCTTTTATGTAATAAATAGTTAAATTGTGATAATGATGATGGTGACAGCAATTAGGATAGTGATGATGCTGATATTATCATCACAGTATTTTGATTATTTATTCACTACGCCAAAGCAGCACACAGTGCAACACAAACGTAGCCTACAAACATCAAATTAATAAAAGCAATAGGAAATACTAAAATACCATAAATACCGCAGTTATAATTGTGACGCTAATTCTATTGACTATTTACAACAATGGATCTGAGTTTATTTTGAAGTACTTTGTTCAGCAGCCAGCCGTCGAAAATTAACAATGGATGACAACGGGGCTTCCCGTATGGGCATGTCACGTCCATTTGAGTACCTGCATAACTTAAGCCTGGATCATCCAAATGACATCGAAACCCCTAAAGCTGTATATACTGAGCTGCTACAGTAAGTAAGTAAGTAAGTAAGTAAGTAGAACATTTATAGAGCGCATTACGCAATGTCTCTAATGCGCTACAGTACAGACACGCAGATGACGGATACAGAAATAGATTCTTGACACAACTTCAGACGGATACGAAAATAATGGCTACTTTGAAGTCAATTTGAGTATTAGCAGGTACGTAGCTTGACAATGTGTTGCTTGCTGTATGGAGACTCTATCCGATTTCAGCCAAGATGTTACACAGTTCTAGGAAAGCTATTTGCTTAGGGTTAAGAAACAGGACAAGACAACAAGACAGTGCATAATCTATGCTCAAAAATCGACTGATATCCAGCATAGGTTACTGGCTAGCTGAAACAGAAAACTGGCGAAAAAAAGATTAAAAATTAAAACTCATTAGCACAAGAAACCTAGAAAAAAATCCTGAAGTCTGTGAAGGCAGTCCATTGGTACCCCCCAAAAAAACTCAAGCCGTTCAGTCAGAAATGAAAACAGTGGTGAAATGAATGAAAGTGCAATGATTTTAAGTGCGTTCGAAAACCGGCTTAGAGCCGGCTTAGTCTAACAGACCATACAAACAAATCCAGCCGTTGAGCAGAATAAAAACATTAAATGGTCCGAGAGTCAATAGAATCAGTCCTGTAGGAAAGGAAAAGGTATATGGAGGAAATGATTTGCCGAAAAGCCAAGTTTTGAGTTCAGAATGAAAGTGGTTGAAATTTTGTTTCAAGACTTGCGTCGCGATGACATTCGTGGATGATGATGATGATGATGATGAAGTGGTGATAGTGAAGATGGTGAAGAAGAAGATGAAAATGGTGAAAATGGGGAGAACGAAAATGAAGAGATGGCACGTAGAAAATACGGCGACTGACCAGGATGGGGCTGACGAAATGAAATGAGAACTTGATTTCAATAATACGGCAATATACATCCAGAGATTTTGAAAGAGGTTAAACAACAGCTGCGAATTCACGACCCTGACCAGGGAAACTCAGACAGACTCGCTCCCAAGTGAAAAAATTGTCTGGATCTGCTGTAAGCGTCGACTGTAAGCACGGTGGCATTAATTCGGTGCGGTGTGGTGCGGAGTGTCGTGGTGCGCCGTGCAGGGAATTATCGCGATTGTGTCGCGCCATGATGCAACGTGATGCCATTAGCGTGACAACATGTAGCAGCTGCAGCAGCAGCAGTAGCAGTGACAGCTGCTAGTGCTACGATGTTATGTCTCCTTCGGGTCCACTACACTACACACGCCGCCGTACGTCGCTTCTCTCGCGATATATCTCGCTCTCTTCCGCCACCTCGACGCCTGTCTTCCGTTGCCAGCAGTCATACAAATCGGCTGCTTAAATCTTAATTATGTCGTGCGGAGAAAAACGAACAAACGCCCTAGACTTACCACTAATCGGCGTGACTGAAAGGCCACAGATTTACACCGGTCAGAAGAAAAAGAAGAAGCGAGTGAGGAGAAATGATTAAAAGAAATAGGAGAAATAAAGTCGAATTTCTCGTTGCCAGTAGTTGATGTGACTAGAAAGGCCACAGACGAACAACGATGTGCTTAGAAGGAAATCAAGCATGACAAACTAGAAAAGGAAAGAAACAGAAAAACCAATCAAAGTGGAAGAGAAGAGAAGAGAAGAGAAGAGAACAGAACAGAACAGAACAGAAGAGAAAAGAAGAGAAGAGAAGAGAACAGAAGAGAAGAGAAGAGAAGAGAACAGAACAGAACAGAAGAGAAGAGAAGAGAAGAGAACAGAACAGAACAGAAGAGAAAAGAAGAGAAGAGAACAGAAGAGAAGAGAAGAGAAGAGAACAGAACAGAACAGAAGAGAAGAGAAGAGAAGAGAAGAGAACAGAACAGAACAGAATAGAACAGAACAGAAGAGAAAAGAAGAGAACAGAAGAGAACAGAAGAGAAGAGAAGAGAACAGAACAGAACAGAACAGAACAGAAGAGAAGAGAAGAGAAGAGAAGAGAAGAGAAGAGAACAGAACAGAACAGAAGAGAAGAGAAGAGAAGAGAAGAGAAGAGAACAGAACAGAACAGAACAGAACAGAACAGAAGAGAAAAGAAGAGAACAGAAGAGAAGAGAAGAGAAGAGAAGAGAACAGAACAGAACAGAACAGAAGAGAAGAGAAGAGAACAGAAGAGAACAGAAGAGAACAGAAGAGAAGAGAAGAGAACAGAACAGAACAGAACAGAACAGAAGAGAAGAGAAGAGAAGAGAACAGAAGAGAAGAGAACAGAACAGAACAGAACAGAACAGAACAGAAGAGAAGAGAAGAGAAGAGAAGAGAACAGAAGAGAAGAGAAGAGAAGAGAAGAGAAGAGAAGAGAAGAGAAGAGAACAGAACAGAACAGAACAGAACAGAAGAGAAGAAAACAAAACAGAACAGAAGAGAAGAGATGAAAGAGAAGAAAGAGAAAGAAAACAGAAGAGAAGAGAAGAAAGAAGAGAAGAGAAGAGAAGAGAAGAGAAGAGAAGAGAAGAGAACAGAAGAGAAGAGAACAGAAGAGAAGAGAACAGAAGAGAAGAGATGAAAGAGAAGAAAGAGAAAGAGAACAGAAGAGAAGAGAAGAAAGAAGAGAAGAGAAGAGAAGAGAAGAGAAGAGAAAAGAAGATAAGAAAGAGAAAGAGGACGCAGTGACTTACTACTAATGGGCGTGATTGGAGAGCCGAGAGACTCGCTGATTGGCGTATCGACACGCTGCTGCGACACGGTCGTCATCTTGTCGTCAGCACGGTTCTCAGACGACGTCACTCGCTGCTCGATGCCTCTGTGCCGCCAGCTCGCACCAGCTCGACGCGGGTGGCCACGGCAGGTAGATTCGCTTTGATCTGGTGTCGCACAGCTGATCGCAGGCGGGCGCCGGTCGGCGAATGACGTATTGCGAGCGTTGTCGCAGCAGCAGCAGCAGCAGCAGCATCAGTCGATGCTAAGATGCTGGCGACCGGCGATGCTACGGAGGCGTCACAACGCTGTACATTGCCGATGCTGCAGCATGCAGGAACAACTGAATAGCTGGTGACATCTCGCCGATGTAATTACGTTAAGGTACAGCCTCCACAGTCCACATGCCATCTGCATCTTGTTTATGCCAGTATACAGGAGACACAGTGTACACAGGACTATAGAACTAGACCGCACCATTCCTGTTTGTTACAGACGAAACGCAATGAGGGCATTCGTGAAGTTACAGCGAGAATAATTAATCACTACAGGCAACTAGGCAAGATACCAAAATAGTCTACGTCAAATTTGGACGGCATAGACATGCAGAGTGAAAAGTGGTGAGAGTTCAGTCAAAAGAATCTGCAGTATAAGCAAAAGCATGATGCACATGACATCGCATCGACCTCTGCCAGTCTGTCTCCAGTGTCGCCTCCAGACAACATCTTCGCTCTGCCAGCCGAAGTCTTCTTGTCGTGCATCACCATCGTCACAGCAGTTTTTCTGTCGCCAGCCCTGCGATATGGAACTGGTTACCAGACAGTCTGATTAATCCGGCCATCAGCAGAGACTCCTTCCGGCGTTGACTGAAGACGTTTTTATTTTCAGCTTCCTCGTATACATAGCGCATTACGGCTTTTTGGACGATGCGCTCTACAAATTTACTTACTTACTTACTTACTTATTTATGGAGTGAACGACTAAGTAGAGCTTGATGTTACACACACTCAACACACACATAATCAGTCATTTTGAAGACGAGTTCTTCCAGACAGTCGATTGTACATGATAACCATAACCAAACTTACAGCAGTCAAGAGAAAGTAGACATGAAAACAAAACACAATCCCTAGTTGATAAAAAAACACAAAACACGCACAAATGAAACATAAAACAACAGGCCGGTCACTTGTAAGACCCGCTCAGTCATATGAGTCCGCTTGTGATAACTGTCTATAAGCGAAGATAATCTCAACAGTATTGTTACGTGCATGCTGTATTGTATTATTACGATACACTACACAATATAACACAGAACAAACTCACAATATTTCCAACTCAGATGTTGTCTATCGGGGCGGGGGGGGGGGCTACAGTTAGGCAGAAAGAGGCAGATTAATGAAATATACGTCTGAACGAAAATAAAGAGATAAATCACTAAAGATGCAAAAAAGACGATTGCAGAAGAAGCAAGCGCGTCTGGCCATTGTTACTGAGACAATACGGCTTTAAGGGGAAGAATAGAAATCAAATCAAATCAAATCAAATTTATTTTTCAGTAGCAGGAAGAACAACACACAATATAAAAGTATACATACAAAAATATAACATTCTGCTACTGAAGGAATGGATGGTCAGACAAGCTGACACTAACACCATCCCTGACCTAGGCCTATGAAACATACAAAAACTTAGTAAAATTCTGCAGACTCAGTCGAGTTTTAAAAGCCTGAACAGACGATGCACATAAAACATCATTATCAAGACTATTCCAAGCGTCTATGCAGCGATTAGCAAAACTAAATGCACGACAGTTGTTGACACGACTGTACTGTTGCTGTATCTTAAAACAATGTCCACGAGTTATATTATCCGACAGTGTAAAAAAGGACGCAAACTTTAGCCCACAATGTAGTATCGACTTCAGCAGTCATTACACAACGTTAGAATACTCCTCAGAGGCAGGAACGTCTATAGACAAATCAAAACATCAGGAGGGGACAAAATGTGTTGCCGGGGACAAATTTTGCCCACATAGAGGCAATGCACGAAGATTACCTAGAATAGTTTTGAGGGTTCGAACCCTCGTGGCAGGAGTATACACCGTATCCGAATGCGCCAAAGGACTGTAGTAATCTTGAAAGAGCCGGAACGACGGCGCATATCACGTTGGCCCCTGGAGCCATACACTTTCTCGTTTCATTCAGACTGCTAATCACTAGTGGTGACTCTCCAAGGCGTGTGCATTTAGCGTCTATTCACACAGACAAGCAGATCGTTCAGCGGTCAAAGCTTTGAACACTTGTATACGGCGCTCTGGACCTCAAAGACGCCGTGTGCAGCCAACATATAACAATGTTTAGGCCTATCTCTGCGACGTCATTGGCAGTCATCCCTATAAGTTTTTCAAGCTGCTGCAGAATCCAATCCAATCCAATCCAATGAGATATGACGGGCGCAGGTGGACCTCTTTGCCCGCATCTCAAACGACAATATATTACATACAGACTGGTAGACCACCGGTTCCAGTTAAGTCGCAGTCATAATTGTAAATAACGTCTTGGTTAGTCCAATATTTATCTAACCAACTTTTGAAGATGTTTATAGAATCATCCTCCACCACGTGATCTGGTAAGCTATTCCAAATATTAATAACTCGAGAACAAAATGAATATTTTCTTAGATTATAATGACATGTAAATTTCTGAAGTTTAAATTTATTACCTTAATGCTGCAGAAATGTGCCATTAGCAGTTAAACAGACGCTTACTAAAACCAGCAACAAAATGTCTTGGCATTCCTATGTTCCCTTCATTCCATAGGTGTACCAAACATTATGAACCGTCGATCGGTAATATTCGATATGCCTGCGCCGGAAAAGGGCATTTTGGGAAATGTTGTCTGTGACCTTGACCTTTAAACCCGTGACCTTCAAGATGCCATCAATGTCAGGACCATGGTAGTGAGTAATTGTGTTAAGTTCTATTAAAATATGTCCATGCATTCCACAAATAAGTGAGGAAATGCCCCCAAAGTGCTTATTTGACCATGTTTGGTTGAGCTGTGACCTTAACCTTTGACTTTTTGACCTCAAAATCTAATGAGTTCATCTCTGTCCCTATATACAACACTCAGTAAGTTACATTTGTTGAAATTCTCACAAGCGGTTTGTAAGATATCGTGTTCACAGACTTTCAGTATAAGATGACGAACACACTTTCAGCTCGATGACAGATTGCTTACGGCGGATAATTGCCGGCGAAAGCAGAAAAATGAACAAGCAATACAATTGAAGTTATCGGTGAATTTTGGTAGCCAAGTAAGTCGTTGCGCGCCGCAGATAATTACGTTGCGAACGGCGTGCTTGAGATCTCTGCTTTAGGCCAACTTTTCGCGCAGTTGTGCCAAAATATTTTTCGGAAGGTTGCATACGCACTGAATTCCGAATAGACCTGCGTTCGTTACTTGACTAAAATTGCTGTCGCCGAGAAAGCTGCGGTATCTGATGTTATATAGCCGTGACGCTACTGGCTGGAATACTGATGACAAAGAGCACCGGAACGCGACTCGCATTAGCATTATTACTGGAAACATCGCCTGGATTGCATGCAGTGGAGGCCCCTGGCACCGCTTTAACCCTTTTCAATGCATTGCGAATTGGGCCTAGTAGGCCTATAGTAACTTGCTACCACCTCCGAAGTTACGGCGGAATAGGGATGTGCAGATTATTGACTACGCGCAAAGCGCGTGGTATATAATTTCGGTCCTGTCTGTCTGTCTGTCTGTCTGTCTGTATTTTAAAAAAATTCACCGATTAAACAGTTTAAAGATTGAATCTTTGTTACTGTCACATCACTAAAACACAGTACTAATTGCACGACGTTTAGCGCAACTGGATCTATCAGCAACAAACAATGATTATCTCTTACTCCGAAGACCGTAAACATTTCAGTTTGTATAACAGACTGGATGAAAAACACTCACCAATCGTGTCTTGTTGTGAGAACTACAGTAAACCGATGAATGAAAAACAATTTTATTAGTCGTGTGTACATACATTTTTGTAATGCTTGCTTTTGATCGAAATTAACGACTAGTTAATGGCTAAGTTTTGACAAGTCAACTATTAATTTTTTTGGTCGTCAAACTGCCCTAATGTTTTGCCGAAACTACTAGTTGTTCTACTGACTCGCACGTTTAAACCATACAAGCTAATATGCGGTTCTTAACCAAGGGAATTTCCCCTACGAGGAAATTGTGGCATGTCAAAGGGAATTTCATTGGGTGAGAATTCGAGGTTGAAGTGGTCCTGGCAATTTGGTACCAACAAGTATGACTGTTAAACTATATTTTTACTGACATTAATGTGCTCTGTGACTTCATGTCAGTGTTTGCAACAAACAGGTATGTATGTGTTTGTGGTGTCCACTGTTTGAAAATATGGAGATATTTTTGTACTTAACGTGTAAACTCTCCCAGTAAAAACAAAAAAAAACTGTTCCGGAGTTTTTTCCACACAAAACTACTGGTATTCAGTCACATTTCGGGAAGGGGAAGTGGATTGTGAGCACTTGGGAGAAGGTGGAAACAGAACGAATAGGGTTATAAGAACCCCTGAGCTACCGTAATACAAAGTTGATACAGTCCTTGATGGGCAGTTGTTACATTGGCGCAGTAATGAGAGGACTGGGTAGGTCGTTCACCTGCTCAGGAGGTCACCAGATGTAGATCTAACTCCCAATGATCTTCGCGAGCCTCGTCAGATACAGTCTCCTTCACTTTTACCTCCTATCGCACACGGCAGTTCATCATCTTCACCATCTTCACTATCACCACTTGCATCTTCTCTTACTCGTTCAGTTTCTCACTCTGCACTTAAGACTTGGCTCTTTGGTAAATCCTTTCCACCATAGACTTTTTCCTCATACACTACCGGACTGATTCCACGTACTCTCACACCATTTAACGTTTTTATTCTGCTCAACGGCTGGATTTGCTTGCATAATGTGTTAAACTAAGCCGGCTCTTAGTCAGTTTTCGGACACACTTAAAATGCACTTTCTTTTATGTAATTCATTCTAATAAAAGAGGTACAGCGATGCTGAACATGCGATCACCAGTCGTACTTCGAGACCGACGCCCAACCAGCTTATAAGACAGACGATGCTAACTCTATAGACGCCTTTGTAATTTGTCGTAGGTTTCTGCTGTTAAGTCGCTTGCAAAGTCTGTGAGCTCCGTATTGTTGCGGCAGTGGAACACAAAAGCAGCCAGACGGTGAACGACCTACCCATGCAGTCCCCTCATTACTGGGCCAATGTAACAACTGCCCATCAAGGACCACTGTATCAACTTTGTATTAGTTCAGAGGTTCTTATAACCCTATTCGTTCTGTTTCCCCTTCTCCCAAGTTCTCACAACCCACTTTTCCTTCCCGAAATTTGATGCGTTCTGGGACACGCACTCACGCAGTCAGTGTATAGCTCATACAGCAATGCGGCCTTACTTACGAGTTATGACCCCGATCGTATAGGCTACTAATCTTACTGGGGCATTGATCACGGAGTGTAGTCGGTCCAGGAGGTACCTAGAGACACCAATGACATCACTTCTGGCTTCATGAACCAGTTTGCTGACAACTAGTTCGCTGACGATGAATTTCGCTGACAAGACGATTCGGTGACAAGATGACAATATCGTAACAGCATCGATAAGTGCATTTATCCATGGCGAATTGTGAGCGAATTGTCTTGTCAGCGACAGTGGCGGCGCCAACCCAGTAAAGGAGCCAGGTCATTTCGAGGTCAGAAAATCCTCCAGTCAAGTCATCCGGATGCACTTTTGACGAAGTTGATGACCTTTTTTTAGTTGTTGCCCTCAAAATACAGGCCGCCAACGCCGTTTCACCGTCAAAATAAACAAAATAAAGCGGTCAGATAGGGTAACATTTTTATGTTCTGTTCGCACTATTACCGAAGCAAAGCAATACGCAGGGCTAGGCACGGCGGAGCCATGGCGGTGGAACTTCCAGCCAGGTCATTTGACCTGGCGCCGCCTGGTATAGCACCGCCACTAGTCAGTCAACTGGTTGTCAGCAAATTGATTAGTCAGCGAACGTCCAGCTGCCTTAATCCAGACGCCACAGAACCATCGACGTGACATGACACAGTAGAACCCGAATGTCGAATCGCTGCGTATCTGACGCATGGCTGTGAAACAGCTAGACACAGTAAGTTTTCATCGACATGTCACAGTTCCCCTCTTACGAACATACGTTGCTGGCATGACATCACCACGAACATAAAGTTTTGCAGCGTTCACGATAAGGTGCTGCTGACAAACTGAAGCGCACTATAGTGGTTCGGTCTTGGCAGCATTTAATCGTAGAGTGTTCGACCGCATCCACGAGGAGACGTCGCTAATGCACGCAGCCACTCGATCAAGTGGAGTCCGAGTACCAGCCGCGGAGGACATGTGTGTCGTCGGCATGAAGTGGTGCTGAGGGATTGGAACTAAAGACCGAGCGACGAACGTGTTGCAGTCATTGTTGCACATGTAAGTATGATGAAAAACTGTCTCAGTCTGAACGATACTGACAATGCCGTATAAATTTCCAGGCGTCTCACGAGACGAGCGTCGAATAATGAAAACTAGAAAAGACGCATTTGCAACTTGAGAGGTCGGACGTCGCGCCAGTATGTTGTTCTCCGGTTTAATTACAAAGCTTATGCCAAGTTTGAAGTCGATCAACCTCTCTGTTTTACTGCTGATAGGCCTACCTTAGGTTGCTCTTGATCTTTAAACCCCTTGATCTTGAACATTTGTAATACATCGGGTGTCACGTGATCAAACTCTGTACCGAATTTGAGCAAAAACGAACAATCCGTAGCCGAGTTATTACTGATTTAGCAATTTTGTGCCGTCGGTTTTGTCGGTTCTTACTTTTTTGCTTCACCGACCAACACTAACTCAAAGGCGCATGCACCGAACTAAACCGATTTTTTTGGGACGACATAAGACAGTAAGGCAATCATTGAACCGTATCAAGTTAACTTAAGATTTAAGATATCTTGCTCTTCCCTTCAAAATGAGGGCGGCTCAAAGGTGAATGTGGCCCAAAACCGATGCCAAATTTCGCACTCTTTGATCCGTGTAACGGTGTAACAATAAGGGGCATTGCCGAAAATGTGGAGTGGAAGAATCGGCCGAACCTCCGATATGGGCTAAATTATGGGCGGCGCTTCTCGGTCTATAGAAGATTAGGACTCTGGCAGGGGCGTAGCCAGACGGGGGTAAGGAGGGCCGTGGCTCCCCAATCTTCGATTGAGTGGATTTTTTAACGAAAATACTGGCTTTGTTGTGACGTAGAGCCTGCTTTATATGGTAAAGTAATACTGTTCTTTCAACCAGAAGTGTTCTGTGGGCTATTAATATGCCAAAAATACGTTGGCGGCCGGGACTCTGCCCCAGACCCCGCTGGGGTAGCTCACGACGCTCTCCCAGACCCTCAACCTGCATGGTTGAGGAAGGGGACGGCCGTCCCAGTTCCCAACCCATCGGCGCCTCGATTCTCGCGCCTTCGGCACTCAGCTTCTGTGCCCCGCCAATGTAAAATCCTGGTTACTCCCCTGGCGGGTCCTCGCTGTCCGCCGTCTGTCTGATATCCGTCAGCGCATTCTATGTCTTTCGGGACGTTCTCGGTTGTCATTGCTGTCATCTGTGTTTTCCGCCGTGATCCACGCTGTCGCCGCGAGTTCAGAGCTGTTCTCATTGTGCTGCTTGTGATTACAACAATTTACCAGAGTGTTCAGGTGTGTCGGTCCATTTTGTGGAATTAAGGCAAATTTTGGACATTAATTTTAGCGGGATTAGGAGCGATCTGGTTCAGGCCTTGAGTTATATGGTAACCGCATAAGGGCTGGGGTTTAAGATTGGCAGCTTCTGTTTTGAGACATGTAAGTGAAATCGTGGGATTGAAATTGGGGAATGAAAATTATATCGTTATTATTATTATAATCTCGTCACTGGGTTGTAGGTCATAAAGGTCACTCAAAGTCATAATTGAGAGGATGTATCGCCCGACATCCGGGAAGACAGCTTTCTCTGTCTCTTCTCAGAGACCAAAGTTAGAAGAGACTCGTGATTCTGCCGCTGATGCTAGTGTTTCACTCTCCCCTCCCATTCTGTCGCCTCAGGTAACATCTTCAGAGGCCATGCGGATGCTGGCCAGTCAGGAGAACGTGTCCAATACCGAGTTATTATGCGTAGCAGATACAATGTTAAGTTTAGGCAGTGAAGTTCTAGCACCACACCCAGCACCACAACCACTTTACCACTTTCAAACCCCTCCCTTTCACTTATTAGCCGCCCGACGTAGTCGAAACGGCTTAAGCTTTGCGGCTCTGCTTTGAACTTAAGCGGTGTTTACACTATCATACATGTACGGCGTACGTGCGACGTATACCTATTCGTAGCACATGCACGACGTACATGTGCGACAGTGTAAACATTCATCGCACATGTACGGCGTACATGTAAGGCGTACATGTACGCCGTACATGTATGATAGTGTAAACACCGCTTTAATGTTTAAAATAATCAGAAAATTTTGAAATTAACTTTACTGAGAATTTCAAACCACAACAAAGCCGGCACGTTTATTCTGCCGAGCCGACACGAGGTGTTTTTTTTCAAAACACTTTCCGGGTTCAAGGAAGTATCGCTCTGACGTTATGGTGACTTTGAGCTGAAAGAACCCAGCGTGTGCTTCGTGATGGTCTGCCTCTGCAGCTCAGGTTAAGAAATCCAATCAGTGAATCAATATATCGACCGGTCATCGATGATGCTGTCCTAGTTGCGTGGCCAAGGATAATGCTACTTTTAGCTCTCGCGACAGGATGGCCTGCAGCGCGTTCCTAATGCGATTTTCGAAATGCAATATTGGTCGCTTTTGTCGGCGACGCTCACCAGTGCTAAGAACTCGCGCTGTTCTATAGTAGGAATGATTGAAAGCCTCGTTTTTACTGCGTTTCATGCAATACGTCCCCCGGTAGGTCTTCTTATGTCTCTCCGTCTGCCTGTCATACTGGTGAGTTGTGTAAAAAATAGCTCAGCATTCGAGCTGTTTTTTTGGAACGAACCTTTCCATATATTGCGTTATGCAGTATGATTATTTCCAAAATAACAGCACTGACAAAGGTTGTTACTAGCTAAAACCATAGGAAATTCAGTCGATTTTTAACACCCGCGAAAGCGACGCGGTAATGTTTTCAGTATGTTTGTCTGTCTGTCTGTAATGCTCTTACTCTTGAAAGCCTTTACCTAGAAAGTTCATTTTTGGGACGCAGGTACAACTTCAGAATATCCCGATCAAATTCTTATACCAAGGTCATCGGGTCAAGGTCAAGGTCACAGAAGCACAAAGCGTGTCTGTGTATGCTGTTCGCGGGTGGTCTGCCTCAGTACCTTCGACTGAAAGGCAACCTTGTTTGAAAATGTACATATAGTAATTTTTACAGGGACGTTTTGATGCTTTATTCGCAGAAAATTGCGTTATGTAGGCTATAACAGCGAAAATGAACTAGTTTTCGGAGACTTGCAGTCGCGCGTGCGATTTCTGTGAGCTGGTGACATATTGTACTGTGTGAAAATCCACGTGGTAAACAACTATTAGCGTCAGACTGTCGATGATTTCATCTGTAAGCAACGCAGAGATCGAGTGTTGTTGATCAGGTGCGACTGATGCGTCGAGTGACAGTAGTAGACAGCGTGTGCATCTGCGGCCCGATCACCGACACGATATGCGGAAAGGTTAGGGCACAGTTCCTGTTTCAGCATTATTCGCTCGCTCACTCACTCACTCACTCACTCATTCATTGAGCGGTCATCCTGTCTAAGGGTTGGCGGCAGCTAATAACCATTCTCTTGTAAGGCGTGTCCAGTAGTTTCTACCGGTATAGTAGTAGTAGTAGTAGTAGTAGTAGTAGTAGTAGACTGTTAGTATATGGGTGAAGGCGGGTATAGCCATTCTTCAATTGTATAGGTGCTCTTCCCCAACTACTGCTCGATGACATCAAGCTCTCTCTTCTAGGCTTCCCTTGATATTGTTTGCCCGCCAGATCGTTGCCTTCCAACACAGCCAATGCAAGTTGTCTCCCACTTCCACGCACCGCATTACTTTAGCAATGCAAATTTAGCTATGTGTGTTTCATACATTCGGAACAGATTCATTGGTCTGACGATCCTCCACGACATTCCAAGCGTTTATTCTTTAGCACCGTATTCCAACGGCTCTATTCTGTTTCTGTCAGATTCCAGCTTTATTGTCAGCCCTCGACTCCATGCGGGAAGATCAGCATTATTCGACCTTGTAATCTTCACTTGTCACCCTTGACTGTGGCGTTCTCATGTGGTACCTCCTGATTACGTCACTACAGACAGTGTGGCCAATTGACATCCTTTCAACAGTTATGGCGCATTTTGTGGCTGGGCTGTGTGAGGACTTTGTGACCTAGACCGGTGATCTCTTTACCTTGAAATCGTAGATGTAAAAACGTTTTATTTCTTATTATTGTCACGTTTTTAAGTATTTAATGTTTTTTATTCTCTCGTTTCATAAAAATAAAAAAACGTAAGATAAAATAGCATATAAATATTAATACACTCCAACGAGAACGCCTCAAAACAATAGAAATAAATACGTCAGTTTTTGTATTGCTCGCATTTACAGAGACTATTTCATTTAAAAACAATAAATTGACCTTATATTTATGATGACTGCAGTGATTTGACGTTGCGTGATTGGTCCTTGGGTTTCGGCATGTCATGCATATGCATTCAGCGGCCTATTGTTGGTAATGTTTTGCATTCAAAGGTTACAAACTCTTTTATGTTATTAATGTCACGTTCTTTTACGTTTTTAACGTTTTTTATTCTATCTAAACGTTTTTTACCGCACTGCATCTAGCAGGGCAGTCTTATCCATGAGCGAAATGTCCGTCCGTATGTCCGTCTGTCTCTCAAACGCGAGAATTGTGATAAAATAAAAGAAACTTATGCCCACATTCTTATCAAAGACTGTCAAAGATATCAATCAAAGAATCAAAGACTGATTCATCTAGGTTTCTGGCACGAAGAATAACTGGTAGGGAATGACCCCTTGTACCTGAAATTTTGGGCCAAACCGACCCCGTTCCTTCGTAAACGTCGATTTTCAATCGATTTTCGCTCGTAGCGTCTCAGCCGTAACACCTACCAATAAAAGTTCAATTACCTAACACTATTAGGAAGTCCACTACGCGCTTCCAATGAGCCAGAGATGAACATCTTACGTTGCCACTAAGTTCTTCAGAGGGGGCTCAAAAACGCAGAACGGCCGTTTTCCGTCTAAGATTGCACTTTTTTCAAAGAAAGTCTGCCGCACGCAAAGTTTCTTTGTGTGAAACCCGTGTAAGGTATTCATTGGCCTATCTGCAAAAATGGTTTGTGGGTGACGTCCCCTTCTATGCTAAAATTGCGCCGAAACTGATCCACCCCTTCAAAAACGCCAATTTCCAATCAATATTCGTTTGTAGCGCATCAGCCGTAACACCTAGCGAAAAAAAGTCCAATTAACACGAATATGAAGTCCACTACGGCTTTCCAATGAGCCTATGATCAGCAGTGTACGTTTTCTCTAAGCTCCCAGAGGGGGCTCAAAAACGCAAAGTGGCCGTTTTCGTCCAAAATTTGAGCAACAATCTGCATGATGCATGTAGATTCATAGCCAGCGGCCAGTGGCGTTGCCAGGATTTGTTGCGAGGAGGGGCAAAGCTGGAGATTATGTCATGGAGCACTCACGGCGGGCTTCAGGACCGTGTGCAGCAGACTGCTCGATGACTAATAGTTTTGTGACTTATGCAGTACTGGTCGAAAGAGCTGTGAGTTGTTGATATCTGCACCAGCTGCATACTTGGATAGTTGGCTGTCAGATTTACTCCAAAGTGAACTAGAAATGAAATTGTTGGAAGTCGAGGGGGGCACGTGCCCCAGTGCCCCATAGCTGGCGACGCCATAGCCCATACCATCAGATGGGTTTTCCGACCAATATTTTGAAAATGGCCGACTTTACAAATTTAACATGGAATATCACGCGACCGGAAGTCGTATTTTGCTGAAATGTTGGCACAGCGTAATAATGAACGTTTACCCACACAGTAAGCTTACACAGTTTCATCAAATTTGGCCGACAACAGGTGCGCCTCGACGCCACACAGTCGAAATGTTTGCCTCCGCATAGGTTAGTTGCATCTGGTCAAACCTTGACCTTTGACCTTTGATCTCTGACCCTGAAACGTTTTCAGCGATGTCCACTCACACGAAGGATATTTGTAGCAAGTTTCATCGAGAGCTCTTCACTAAATACAGAGATATCGCATCAAGCGAAATAGGTGTTAAACAGATGCTCAGCTATCGCAGAGAGACCGCGCTGCAGGGTGCATTAGTTTTGGCCAAAAGTGGAAGACTGGAACTGGGAGACAATATTTTACGGACATTATAGGTCTTCTTCAACCACTGTGACATAATCGGCCTGCAAAACTATCGAATTCGGTGGGAAAAAAACGCAAAATAAGGGCTATTACGAAGTTCAAGGTCATTCAAGGTCAACGAGGTCTGTACCAATCGAATATCGGTTGAAAATCGGCGATTTCGCTCCAACGGGGGCCGGTTGACCAAAAATTTCACGTAGAAGGGATCCCCACCATGCCCCCACCAACCATTCCTCTTCTCAGAAAACTGGGATAAATGAACTTTTGTATGGTATAAAAATCTGGAGAGATTTTTCTTCCATTTTGTCACAATGCACGCGTTTGACAGGCGAACAGACAGAATTCTCATCGCTAGTGTGGTAGCGCCAGATCTCTTCCTTACACCCATGGACTGGCTCCTTAATCGTACCGATCATCTAGCCTTTTTGGGCACAACAATAGGCACTGAACCATTTACTGATCTTGATTTCGCCG
>Ga0049105_1000035_pt1 | contig 22939 bp, 18 predicted proteins | sample WorMetvaBAHAMAS1_FD_61260 | JGI IMG/M metagenome (GOLD analysis project Ga0049105, IMG submission 61260) | Worm MetaG Olavius vacuus BAHAMAS.1 | ecosystem: Host-associated > Annelida > Digestive system > Unclassified | place: Germany: Marburg | collected 2013-04-09
AAGAGATGTCGCCGCCAGGGATACGAATACGGTGCGGCCAGTGGTCACGTAGCCAGGACTGAGCGGCGAATGCGGCCATCTCATCAATACTAGCATACGTAAATAATCGTGGAACGGTGAAGCGGCTGAGTGAACGCAGATAGTCGTTAATTTGCACTTGCACACTTCGTGTCACACAACACCAGTGTAACAACAAACATGGCGTCCTTGTGTGCCGAGCTGTGACGTCACAGCACATCGCAGGCGGGACCACGTTAATAGGCTAGTTGGCCAGACTCTTTTAATTGATGGCTCTGAGCACGTGTACGAATTAGCAAACAATGTGGTCATAAATTCTGTCGGCAAAGATGCCGCAACTTACTCGCAGGTGTAACTTCCACTGTAATTTAATGCAAATGGAGTTTATTAAACTGCTGAAGAAAACTTGTGTTGTGTTGTGTTATGCACTAAACCAAACAAAACAAACCCAACGTGTACAAGTAAACATACGGGAGGTATAATTCACAGACTGCACCATAGAGACTACACATACCACGCTGGTTATTATATCGCTGGAACATCTATTCTACGTTGTGTTTCGGTTTACACTGCACATTTGTTACGTGCATGCTCAATAATAATTGCGTGTCCGAATTATTAGAAATGCACATCCGAACTAATAGAAGCTGAAAAAATAATTATAATTTTCACTGACAGACCGTGTCCGAATTAACAGAGCGTCCGAACTAATGGAAGAAATACGGTAAATAAGTATTCAACAACTGCATCACTGCAGCACATGAACAGGGCAAAGCAGGATGCATGTGCATAAACTAGGGATGGTGGAATTATGCACCAAAAATTCTGCAAATTATGCGCACCCCTTTTGAGGATTATGCGCCGAGTTTCTGTCAAATATGCACACCATTTTCTTGGCTATATGCTACATATTTTTCTTACTTAAAAATTAAAAGCCTGTTAAATTAATTCACATAATTCAAACTTATAATAACTACAAGTATTTGTGCAGAAGAAATAAGAAAGATAAAGTTTGTGGAGTCAGTAATAAATTTTTAAGAGACAAGTGAAGGCCAACAAGGGGCTAACATTAGACTAGTTTACTGTTAACCGGTCAACTTCTGTTAATGTTAACGGACCAGTAGATTTATATAGGCGTAAACATAAAACCTCTCATGCACTGTATGAGCTAGTACCAAGCAAACATGAACGGTAAGAGGTAACGATAACCCATATTCAACACCAGCCAGAGATGATCCCGGTATATAGGCAGTTAGCCTATCCTGCAGAACGCTTCAGTCGTATACCCCAGCGATATAGGCCGCCTTTTCTCGGTTACTTTCAACACCAAACAATGTTTATTTAGCCGGAAATGTAATGTTTAGCTGTTAGAAGTTGTTACGGAATGTGTACATTCGTAATAATGAGCTAAATTCGTGATGTATGGCAAGATATCGTTTGTGAAATAGACGAACTACGCGGAGCTTGTTGGATTATGCGGGATTCGCCCAATTAAGCGGAAGGACCCCAATTATGCACAAAATTATGCGTGCGCATAATCGCATAATTCCACCATCCCTAGCATAAACATACCACACGTTGTTTGGCATTCAGAGCCTTCTTCGTTCGTCGATATTTGGCAACTTGCTGCTCAAGGCTCTGGATGTTACTTAACAGCCACACGTCGTTCTGTCGCAGCCATTCTTCATACTTCAACACTGCCTGATGTTCTTCCTCTGTCTGTGGCTCAGCTATGACATTACATCAAACAAATGCAACAAATTACAAAGGTAGTATTACAATATGTTACAAAACAGCTGTTACTTTTACACGGAACTCGTAAACGTGAACTCGTATGTTCATCCACTAAAATTATTCATTACTAATTTCTAATGCTGCACTCAAGGGCAATGAAGAAAATATAGAAAGGAGAAAAAATTTGCAGACTGCCTGCCTCCTAAGTATATGTAAAATCATAATGAGATTATCACTGTAAAAATATCCACGGATATAAATGTAAAAGACAAAATTTTCTGCATACATATGTCAGTCACATTGTCATAACAAAAATCACATTAAGCATCCACTCACACTGCACTCATTCAGACTCAACTGCTTAGTTAACTCTAAATACAAGGAGTGCTGGCAAAATATCTGGAGTCTGCACAATTCCTATGCATATCTACAAACCTGGTGGATCTGGAGGTTTGGTTGGAGGTGGATGAGTGAACACAACTCCACTGGGGTCCATTACTGGTTGTCGTGGTGCTGGGACAACGCTGAACTTGCCAACACCTGGTGCCACCGGAGGCGCAGCCATGTACGCACCAATCTGCTGTGGACCGGGCTGTCGTGGTGGGTATCCAGCAGCAGCAGCAGCAGCAGCTGCCGCACTGTTAGAAGGCATCCAGTGCTGACCGGGCGGCGGTGGCGGCATTCGCCGTGCCCTACACAACAATGACCAGTGCCATTTCAAGTTTATTTTTGCAAAATATTTCTGCCATAAATCAACGATTAGTTATTTTAGTTTTGTCATTAATTATTGTTGCATATTTATAGTTATTTTAGTTCCAAGACTACAGTTGTTATTTCATGCCGCAGGTCATCTGATGTATACATGAAATGTGCAAAAAAGCTCAGTTACACTGCATCACTATCAATGACATCTATATTTATATGCTAAACCTTACATACTCAAAACTTAATCCTTGAACACACAGCCGATATTAAGCCAATCATTAGAAAAGTAGTGTTAACAGTCAGTCAACCATAACATGTTTTAAGTTAGTGAGTAAGAAAGTAAGTACATGATTTATATAGTTCCAAGGTCTTAGAAGAATCAGGGTGCATGCACTGTTACAAGGCATCCAGAGACATGGAGACAACACTAGCTTACAAACTTCAGATAATATTCTATACACAGACACTCTAACTGCAAGTCTGCTTAGTGCTTACTCTGATATGTCATATTACGACTTTACAGTCACCATCATGAGAAATGTACTTGAAGTAGGAAATGCACAGAAGTATAAGAAAATTTACTCCAGTTAACAGATTTCCGTTTATGTTGTTAACTACTGACTACGTACAGACTCTTTGGACAAACAACGATTAACATAGATTAATTTTTGCTTACATTTGATCGTATGCAGTCTGCTGTGATGGGTGTATCTGACTGTCATCAGGCAGAGCTGTTGGGCCCATTGGCAAATGCTGTCGAAATTCTGGAGACATAACGTCAACATTTAACTTGTCCACATCGGCGTCAGTCAAGATAGCACTTGTGTCAGTGCTGCTGGACACAGTGGTGGTTGCAGCAGCAGTTGTCAATGACTGCACAGTGGCTGACGTGGACACCTCAATGTGCACTGGCAGTGTCGCTGCTGTAACTGCCTGTTGATGCTGCTCTGCATGACGACGCTGCTCAAGCTTCTCCTACACACCATAAATGCTCACTATCACTATTGCTACATACTGTATACACTCTTGTATAAGCTGTCCCACGTGAAAGCCGCCCCCATTACCACGGCTGAAAATCTAGCAAAAATTGGTGACTCGCGTATAAGCCGATAACGAAAATCCGCGGCCGAACAAGTACCCGAGATCTGTGTGTTGATAATGCCCGAGTGTCAATGAGTTCACAACAACAATGACTACAGCAAGCATGCATGCGACAGTTTTTACTGGTGTCAAGTTACAATGGCCGACTTAACTGGTATGCAGCCGCAGCAGTCTGTGTGTGGTCCTGCTGCCCATCGTGCATGCTCCCACACATACACATAGCACTAGTGGCCTACTAATGGTCCATGCCATGCTGACCCTGGCTGTTAAAGTATGGCTGTTTGGCATGACCCACGTATAATACTACTCCCAAAGCATTAGTGTTAAAATTCAGCCAAAAAATTGTCGGCTTATTTGCGAGTATTTACGGTAAGTAAAATCAAATGAATCAGTTGCCATACCTACAATATGTCTAGCGTGGTTTACCTCAGCATTTGCTACGTGGTGTAAACGATGGTACTATAACTATCCCAAACCATCGTGTTCTGCTCCATAATTATGCTAATCCCTCAATAGCCCATCCTTCTGCTAAGATCATCTCACCACCTTCTCTGTCAAATTTTACACCCTTAGCCAGTTGCTTGCCAGCAAAATATAAACAGCCCCAATGGGCAGTCATTACTAAAGCAGCAATAACTCTTTTAGTCCAGTCAGCCACTGTTGGCAAAAACATGGCACCTAACTACGGTTAGCAACATCCAGACTCTATTCAATGTTTTCAGGTATCAGAACTAGGACAAGCATGGGTAACAAACCTGCTCGAGCAGATCTTCGAGAAGTAGTGGTTGTTCTCCTGGTGGTCTTGGTCGATATGCTGTGCCAGGAAACTCAGTCACTGAAGATCGAGGTATGTGAATCATCTGAGGTCGCATCTCAGCAGTTGCAATCATCCTCACTTGTGAAGATGGAACTGGTCTTTGAGGACCATACACCATGGGTTGAGACGAGCCAGCTACACGCATCCCCATGGGCACAGATCCAGGTCCCAACTGCTGTGGCATGCGAAATGGACCACGCAGTGTCTGCATATTGTTAGGCAACACTGTAGCCTGGTTTGGTACCTCCTGGTGTGCAGCAGGCTCTGCCGGCAGTGGAGGTGCTGGAGCTCGCTGCTGGTGTTGTAGCACAAAACTACCGGCACCAGAAGCAGAAGGTCCTGCAACTGTCACAGCGGGGGAGTATACATGCCGCTGTTGTGAATGTGGCAGGTAGACGTCTTGTGTATGGATCAACTGATAGCGAGATTCGACTGCAGGAGCAACAGGTGCTTGGTTCACTGATGGATAGTGAACAGACATGCCCACAGGTGCTCGTTGTTGATTCAGCAATGCACCAATGGTAGAATGACTACTTGCTGCAGATGACGGCATACGGTAGAACGTCATGCCACTGGTTCCCGGCCCTGCATGACCAGGCATGTACATGCCTTGTGACAGTGGTGCACTGTATCGTCCCCCAGGTGGAGGGCCCATACGACGCATTTCAGGAGACATGGGAATGCCATGCGGCGGTCTATGCATGTAGATCATGTTCTCTGCAGATGCATGAGAAAATGCAGCCAACTGTGTGGCTGACAGAGACATGGGTGGATTATCTGCATGTGTTCCAGATACCACTGTCAGTGATGGCTGATTTGTCCCAGGTTCAGCTGCAGAAACTGTTCCAGGTACTGATGCTGAGGTCACATCTCCTACAGCAGGCCTAGGTGTCTCGCTGGGTGACATACCAACATGGTCAGCTGCTTGATAGTTTGATGAAGGCAAAGGTGACTGTTCCATTGGACTGGAAGTTGGCATTGTTGATGTCATAGCTGGTGGTGCAGCAGCTGATGGATGAGGTGAAACAGCAGTGCCAGTAGGAAGTGCAACATGGTCTGGGGTACGTGACATTCCGGATGTGTTAGACATCGGTGCCTGTGGCGTGCTTGACCGTGACATGGATCGTGGAGTGTGTGAACGAGATTGAGGAGAAGTCATGTCTGCTCTTGCCGATGCTGGTGACACAGGAACTGGAGATCCGGATGGATGACTTGAAGGACGTGGAGTGACAGTACCAGGTGATTTAATGCCCTGAGCTGCAACATGCACGTCCTGTGTCACTGTCGCAGAATTAGGAGCATTACGAGGGGCTGACTGGTAACCCGAGTTGTAAGCATCAGCCTGCATGGGTGCTGCATCAGCAGTGCCCTGCTGAAAGCCTGGCATGTTTGAGTAAGGAGGTCTTACCCACTGATGAGGTGCCTGTGAAGGTTGGTGTGGCTGCTGTGGAAAATATACCCATTCCTGCTGCATGCGCTGACGCCCAGACCACTCGGCAGGTATCATCTGAGGTCTGGACCATTCGTGTGAGCCAACGTTTGGTGGTAGTGGTCGGTGTCCAAAGTCACCAGGATGACGAATCCATTCAGGTGCCATTCCAGATGAAGGATGTTGCTGACGGACCCAGAATGTCTGTGGTCCAGCAAACTGCTTGTTCGGATATGGTGGTGGAGGGCCATGTGGTAACTGCTCAGCTGGAATCATCATGCCCTCACCAGGTGGCATACCACGCTGAATCATTCTATGCTGCATGTGAAACTCGGGTGGCAGATACATGCGACGAGGTGGATGACCCACAAATGACTGCATTTCTGGTCGCAGCTGGAAGGCACCATTAAATGCTGGATTTGTGGCTGCCACGTTACCACTGTCCATGTGGCTAGTTTGAGACATGGCAACAACAGCAGTGCTTGTAATGGCAGAGGAAGTTCCTGGCACAGAAAGAACGGAAGCAGGATCCATAGCAACCGCTGTTGTAGCTGCAGAATATGATTCTACCACCTGAGAAGAAATGTTCACAGTTGAACAATCTGAGTCCAAACTAGAGGCAACAGTCAGACACTTTGATGACTCACCTGACTGAACAGTTACGACCGCTGGTGACGTCACTGATGCTGTCATGGCACAACTTACTGAAGCAGCTACAGCAGATGGCAATGATGACACCAAGTCTTCACTGGTCGATTGTGGTTGATTCATGGTGTATCTAGAAGGCACGACCTCTCTATCACTAGCAAACAACGGATTCTGTGATGTTGGCTCTGAATGAGATGCTGAAGCATTTGCAACAGCTGCCAATGGAGCATCACAGGCTGATGGTGACTGCAGTTCTGATACAAGTGGAGTGACTGCAGCTGTGGCCACTGGATCATCACCTGTTTCCAAAGTCCGGGAGATGACAGACTGCAGGCACGGCACTGGTGCTGGCACTGCTGTCTCAGCTGGAACGTTAGTTATCTCAGCAATGCTCGGTTGCAGTTCAGCAGATGGCATACTAACAGACTCTGATATACTCACATCTGAGGAAATATCGGTAGATAAATGCTGGTGCTTGGCTGTATTAGGTGTATGCACATCAACTGGCTTATGTTCATTCGACAGCATCGACTCCCTGGAAGTGGAAGAAGAAACCACTGTTGAATGAGATACAGTATCCAATACTGCAGACGTACATGATGGTGTAGTTACTTCAACTGCAGACACTGTGGTAGCCATTCCAATATCTGCAGCAGCTGTTGACGTCTCTGTTTCAGACCCACTAGTTAACTGATGCTGATTATCAGCAACTGTCTCATCATCATTGTTTACTGTGCTTTTCTCCTGATTTTCCTCTGCATCTCCTGTCTCATCATCTGCAGCTCCATCCACCTGTAATCCTATGGATGATCTCCATATCTCCACAAGTTCTGGTTCCTCTTCATTCATAAATTCTATATACTGTCTATCAACACTGTAACTGCTATGAGGCACAGTAATATCCTCATCGGAGGACTCATCTGAGCAACTGTCACAACACCCATCAACCTGCATAGGCAGAGAAGTTGCCGGTACTTCTGGGTGACTTTCACTGCTAGATGAACATTCACCAGGTTTCATATCTGCAGACTCAAACGACTCTTCAGCCACAGGGCTGGACTTCTTCTGTGCAGATGGAGCACCTGAAACATCAGACTTTTTAACTTTCACACTATTTGCTGATCCTGTGGCATCTGGGTCATCACTCGGTGCAGTCTGCCCCACAGGGACACATGATGCTTTTCTCTGACTGAATTCAAGAAACTTTGCTTGAAAATCAGTAGTAGTCACAAAGCCTGAAGTCGGGACAGATTTTGTAGATGACTCTGTAGTTCGACTACCCTCACATTTTGTAGCTTCTTCTGATGCAGCTGAAGATTTAGCAGCTAAACTCTCACTGGCACTAAAAGGTTTTGACGATAACGATGCAGAAAGGGAGGCAGATTCTGGGAATGTCAGAGTCACTGACACTGGTGTTGATGAGGACACTGAAGTACTTGACATAGACAGTCCAGCTGCTGCTGATGAAACAAGTACACTGGATTCTGATAACAATACTGCAGAAGAACTACAGGGATCCTGCATGGACGCAGTTGCAGACGCCGGCACATGAGCACCACTATGTTGATCCCCCAAAGACTTCTCTTGATGCTCAGTAGCAGAGTTGTCTATTTCTGAATCTGTATATTCTAAAATGTTGAAGTTCTCACCAGCACCTAAAACATGGGCAGATTAAATGAAGACTGGCTGGCTAGGAGATACATCAACAAATAACAGATGCTTAAATCTCAATGATAAAAAATGGCAAACACTGGCAAATAATAAACATACACCATAAGTTTGCATTTAATAAAGTTTAACACATATCATAAGCAATAGATCTGTAATAAATACAAAAAATACAATAAACAGGATTATTGACCAAAATGATGGCCAAGATGATATACCCCACTCTTGTTCAGAGAGCCAGCCTTAGTCTACTTCCACAGCTGCAAGACAATGTTTTAAACACAAATCACTCTAAATGACCTTGAACAACCTACAGAATCATTGTAGGTCATGGCATATTGGCTAGACCATGTATGGTTTGTCTTAGATGCAAACAGCGACCACAGCACAAAACTGCTGTTTTTCAAAACTGCCTATATGGACAATACACACAGCACTGTTGCACTATGTAACATGCTCTATTATGGGTGGAAGTCGTAAAATGAAGATGTAATGTACCTATAAGATCTTCAAACTGGTCTCCTTCAGACTTGTCACCAATGTCTTCAGCATCAGTTTTCTGCAGCATTTGGCCACTTGCTGTTCTAGCTTCAGGCTGACTCAATTCAATGCTGGCCGTCATCGGCACTGTCACATTTACAGCACTCTGAGGTGCTGGAGGTGGGCCACGCACTGCTACTGGATACATCATGCGATTACTGGTCGACACTGGTCCAGGAGGCCGATAGAACTCTGAAGGCCATCCACCAGACATCATCATCTGCTGATGCTGCTGAGGCGACATGCCGGGAGGCAGCATAGCACCACCACCTACCATGACGTTGTCATAATGGCCTGCATATGCTGGTCCAGACATCCGATGTGAAGTAGGCATGCGTGCATGATAGCCATGTGGCTGAACACCTTCTTGTGAATACATTGGAGGCCTGTTAGGCATCGAAGACATGCCACCGTGTGATGTACTAATTTGTTCCTGCAACAGCAGATGACAGTTGTGTCTGCACTGACTGCATCTACACCCTGTTGTTATTGTAGATGCTCCATTCTTTCCGTCTTCTACTTATTCCACTTCCCACCGAAATTTGTACTTTAACACAATGTGCAGAATGGTCTCAATTCACATTCAAACATTTTTGCAAATCTGACTTAAGACAAAACTAGAAGGTCCTCAATGGTGAACCTACATTCTACATGCATTTGCCAGAATGATCTCCTTTGACCTTTTGACCACAAAATTGAACCAGTTCATCTCTGTTCCCATCTGCCCCTAAGTGTAAATTTGGTGAAATTCCCACAGCAGTTTGTTAGATGTCATGTTCACAGCCTTCAGTGGCTAATCGCTAGGGAAGCCATCTCGCTGCAAACGCTGTGATGGCAAGTGCTCTTAGACAGGGAGTACAGCAAACACCCTGCAACAAGTTGCAGCTGCCTGGCAGGCTGCATGCCTTGCTGCACTGTATTAGAGGTAATACACATCATACATAATGCAGACAGTTTCTTCTCATAAGGAACTGTAGAATCTAGTTTATCATGCTGCTTAAATAAATAAATAAAATACTGCAGAGTAATGATGAAGAGCAAAGCATGACTGCACAAGTCACACAGACATATATGCTATGTACATATTCAAATACATATTACACAAACTGTCACAATTCTGCATCACACAATTAATGTTTTTGCAAACCAGCCAACTACAGTACTGTCAAAAACATTTCACCTTAACTTGACAGTGTATTAGTACATTCTGTGCATTCTGACACCGGCTGCATTCTGCACCGCTTATAGGCTGGGCACAAAGAACAGCATTATGCCTGTAAAAAATTCACTCTAGCAATCTCCAAAGACAAAGTCCCTCGTGCTAACTGGCATGAGAGAGCATTTTTACCTCAGGTCGTGGCACTTCAGAATATGGTGGCATCTGACGATGTGGCACTGCATAATGGCCGGGCGTCATCATGTGAGGAGGCCGCAAGCCAGGTTGTGGCATACCCATGCCCATGCCTGGTCGCATGCTACGCATCTGACCTGGAAAAGGCTGATGTATATCTCCTGGCATCATTCCATGTGGTCCAAATGTCATTTCCATATCACCTGACAGCACAGAGCAACCACAGCTGTTCATTTTGTGTGCAAAAATACCACAAAAGCGAAAAAAGTTAGTAATGGTAGCAAAAAAGTCTGCACAGTGATAACTAGGTTGCATCAGATTCAACAATTACGGTGCACAAGAATAACGACAATAACAGCTGTCAAATTTTTAGAACATGCTCACAGTGAGATGCAGTTCTTATCGGAGTTCTGGGCAGCCACCGATGCAAATTGTAATCAAAGGTAGCTTTCATCATTGGTAATGGTGAGTTTTTAGATAAGATAAACAGATGAAGCAAGTAAAAGATATGCAGTCAACCATGATATAGGGTCCTCTAAGCAGCTGGCTTGGCTTGGTCAAATTTTAGTATGAAAATGTTCAGTGGCTCACACATCAAACAGCAATGTGATGCTCTGCAGACACAAACAAGCTCTATGGCTGTGGCAGCTACAATCACCTTTCATATGCCCAGCTGTAAACAACAGCACTTATTGTCATCTAGCAAATTATCACGCAGAATGCCATTGGTTATATTCATTCACCAACTATAGTGAATTCTAACCTCGAACTTTTGACGTTTGATCTCAAAATGAACCATCCAATGCACTTGCCCTTAAAAACATTTGTGACACCACATTCTATCTTTATACAACTTTTCATTAATGAATACATGTCTTTACCTATCCGAGATTTGAACAGCTTAGCTATGACCTTTGATCTCTCTTGATTGGCATCATCTGAACAAAAATTTAAACACTTCCATCAGATTTTTGGCCAATGACTGTAAGTCAAATTGTACGACGTGACTACCTGGCTTTGCAGATCGCATTTGCCCTTGGTAAGGCTGACGAATTGCTGGATCTATTTCTCTTCCAGCATACGGCATGGTAACAGGCGGTCCTGGATATTCCGACATTGGTGATCTTGACTGTCCATCATGAGGCACAAGCCCTGGTTCTACACAAGCAGTAAACAACTAATAAACAGAATACTGATATACTTGCAAGATATTCTAGTGTTCACCCAGACTAACGATGACACACAACACCACATATAACGCACACAGGTATCAGGTATCACAGTCATCTATTAGTATTAAACACAATACAGACAACTATCAACAATGACCATTGACAGTCATCCAACAGAACTTTCTGTACATACTTGTCGGTGTTTGGGGTGCACTGGAAGCATCATCTGGCCAGTGTCTCAATGGCAGCTGGGAGCCATTGGCAGCAGTCAGCTGCTGTTCCTGCTGCAGTTGCCGTGATTCCTCTTGTTTCTTTTTACTCTGCCGCTGCTTTGTATGTTTTGCCAGCAGTTCACGAACATCAGGCTGCTGCTGCTGCTGTCGAGACAGCTCTTCATCCATCTATCAAAGCATCACAAAAATGCAATAGTTAACTCAGTCGTCACCAGAAATCAGCATACAATACACACTGTAAGACGACAGTGCAAGATGACAGTGAATAATGTTAAAACTTGCACATGTGGGTATATACACAATCCACTCAGTAGGTGTATGTCAAACACTATAAGTAGCAGTCCAAGTAAATGACTGGCAAGACCCTTCTTCAAAATGACCAATGATATGTGGAATGGCATGCAGAACTATATTCAGTCTCAGTCTATGACAATTACTCACTTCAAACTTTCACAAGAATGTGTTATACTACAAAATCTGTTGTTTTAGAGACAATAACCAAATCGTTCAGTATGATACTTGCTACGGCATATGGAATTCATCCAACACTCATTTCTTGCACTGATCTGTCAAATACCATCCAAGCAAACTGCCGTAACACCTCAGAAATACAGTTTAACTGCACTATAGCTGTAACAGTACCAGAACTATATGATGACCTTGTAGTCATCAACGTTTAAGTGTTGATGTTTTCACCACTGGACATGTAGTGTACGTTACAGAAAAGTAAAACATCAGTACTATCATTTTTCCACAGTATGCAAATGTGTATAAATTATATACCTTCCCAATATATTTTACATTTTCATTATTCATATACAGCCGACAAGCAACACCTTCAGCAAATTGTTTCTGAACATGCATTCAGTCACCAGTTCATGCAATCAGAAAAGCACTTTCACCACATTCAATGATATGATACATTATACAGAGAATTAAGCTTTAAAAATATACATAAACCGCACAGCAAAGAAATGAGAACATGTCAAAACATGAGGACTTTCCAAGTTCATAGTACACTCTGCATCAGAGAAAGTTGTATGTTACCAGTGAAACTTTAGAAGCAAAAATCCTCATGCACACAGACAATCCAAGAAATGACTTTCACTCAGAAAATATACAGTTCAGTGTAAACATGTGTTCAGATGTGTGTGGCAGTTACAAGCCCAAGCAGCATACTTACCACAATAACCGACTGGGGACCATATTGCCACAGCCTATAGTTGTACTCATACAACGGTGGCTGTGTATTCTTTCCACTGGTCTAGTCAATAATTAGAATAATACAACAACCATACATATCAATAATATCAACTGCTGACACAATCTTTGTAACACAAATATAACAGCAACTTTATTGAAAAACAAAATGTGTGGCATTAGCTGACAGACTAAAAGGCCCACTTGGTAGCTTAAAGATAACATTGCCATTTGTTGGTTAGATACCACTATGGCTGTTTGTAGTCTGCATCTGTAACTCATCTTATAACAGTCGCAGAGAGACCGTGCCGCAGGGTGCGTAAGTTCTGGCCAAAAGTGGAAGACTGGAACTGTGAGACAATATTTTACGGACATTATAGGTCGATTTTCAACCACTGTGACATAATCCGCCAGCATAGCTATCGAATTCGGTGAAAGAATGCATAATAAGGGCTGTTACGCCATTCAAGGTCATCGAGGTTGGTACCAATCGAAAGCCTGTATGCGACAGTGCGACTTCCTATTAGTGATTAATAGTAACTGACATCCTACCTCGTACCGTTTTGGAGTTATCGCAGCTTATTGTTCGAATTTTGGACCCTTTGCGCTTTTGAGTGCCCTCTGGGGGTTAAGGAACAACGTACAATGTTCATTTTGGAGTCACTGGAAAGCGCAAAGTGGACTTCCTATTAGTGTTAATTGAACTTTTTTCGCTAAGTGTTACGGCTGAGGCACTATGAGCGAAAATAGATCGAAAATCGGCCACTTCGCTCCAACGCAGTCACTTTGACCCAAAATTTTAAGTAGAAGGGGTCGCCCCCACCAATCATTTTTGCACGGATAGTTAGGCCAATGAATGCCTTACAACTCGCTGACAGTTTTCACGTAAAGAAACTTTGTAGCAGACTTTCTTCAAGCGAAGTGCGATTTTTTTACGGAAATCGGCCGTTTTGCTTTTTTGAGCCCCCTTTGGAGCGCTTAGGGGCAATATACAATGTTCGTCTTAGGCTCAATGGAAAGCACATGGTGGACTTCCTATTAGTGTTAATTGAACTTTTTTGCTATGTGCTACCAGTGAGGCGCTACGAGCGAATATCGACTGAAAATCGGCAATTTCACTCCAACTGGGTCAGCTTGACCCAAAATTTCAAGTATAAAGGGTCGCCCCCACCAACCATTCTTCTTCTCAGAAAACTAGGCTTAATGATCTTTCGTATGGTATCAAAATACGAAGAGATTTTCTTCCATTTTGTCACAATGCATGCATTTGACAGACAGACAGACACCTTTCTCGTCTCTAGTCCACGCTGGCATTCCATGCAGCACGGAAAAAAAACAGCCTGGTCAGTTCATCTTCGTCCTGACTGCAGCTAAGTTGCAAATTTGGTGAAATTCACACAAGCCACTTGTAAGACAGTGTGTTCACAAACATTGGTATACGATCAAGGACACACGCATGAACATGACGAAAACATAATGTCTTTGGCTGCTAATCGCCATAGAAGGCATAAAAACAGCATGGACAGTTACACAAGCGAGGAACATTTCCGTCAAATCTAAACTTTCTATGACTTACCATTCTCGAGATTCAAGTCTCTATGGCACAGACAGACAGACAGACAGACAGATGGACAGACAAATAGACAGATGGCCTGCAATGTATAATAAAGACTCCTATGGCAGGGCTCAATAATAAAGTGCAAATGAAGTCAAAGTAATGCTATCACACAAACATGACAACGTGCCATTACCAAAGTGAAACAGGAAGGCAACTAATGAAAAGAAAAGAAAAATAACAAAATAACAAAAACAGCATTAAAAAAATTTGACTTACCGAAGGTGACGACAAGGTCTCCGCTGAAGGTTCTCTACTTGGCTGTCTCGGTACATCTACTGCCGTGCCAGGTTGTCCAGCCAGCTCTGACGACGGTGGTCGTGAATATGGTTCTGACGAAGGTCGCGGTGTCATCGGGGTCCGGATGTATGGGTCCGACGGAGAAGCAGCCAGTGATGGGTGTGAACGAGGCTCTGACAAAGGCGTTGTTGGTTGACGAGGAAATGAGTCGGAAGACGCTGGTGAGTGTGCATATGGATCAGAAACAACTGGTCTCGGTGTCAACGGCGGTCGTGCATAAGGATCAGTCGTTACCGCGGTTGCCGCCAAACGAGGAAATGGTTCGTTTGACAATGGCCTTGGAGGCAGTGGCATGCAAGGTGCCATATAATGGTCTCCAACAACTGACCTTGGTGCTATCTGTGGTCTGGTGTGAGGATCAGATGGTGAAGAAGTCATCCGTGCTCGTGCATATGGATCTGAAGTTGCTACACGTGGATTCATCGGCATCCTCATGTACATGTCTGGGTTAACAGGATAGGTTCCACGAGGCTGCTGATTCATTTGGCCTCGGATGTAATGTTCTGAACCATAATGAACCTGGAATCCTTCAGGAAGTTGTGGAATAGTACTGGACACAGAAGACACAGCTGCATAGTGTTCGGGAATCGCACCAAAATGGTCCCCTGAAGAACGAACAGGATGACCTCCAGGACCATGAAAAGGATCAATAAAACGTGGTGGTACTGTTCCATGTCCGGCTATATGGAAAGGTGCTGAAAATGTTGGACGCATGTACTGTCCACTGTCGGCTCCAGGTGGACCAGGCCTTGGAGTTCCACTAGGAGTAGACCCTGGCCGGATCGCCTGGCGGACAAAATGATCTGGCACTGGTAGTGATCCACACTGATCTACTGGACCACCCACAGCCACTGCATGCTGTGGCGGCTGCTGATGCTGCTGTGGATAGCTCTCAGCAGGTGAGCGTGATGAGCCAGGTACCAGTTGTGGATGACCAGCTTCATATACTGGTGAAGACTGCAGAGCAGGAGGATGCGGCTGTTTGAACACTGTCTGTGGAGTCGGTGAAAATGTGCGTGATGGAAAAGACTGGTTTGGAGGTGTTTGAGGTGTCTGTGGCAGCAACGCACATCCGTCTGTCTCTGTCTTTGCCACATCTGTCACCAAAATGTAGGTTAAGTATTATGGCATATATAAATCCTTATTCAACTGCCACATTTCAGACAAATGCTGACGATAAACAAGCTTGTCTGATACTATGGAAATGTTGTACTCATGATATGCATGCCACTTACTACATTTTGACAATCAACAATGACACAAAGTATGCTAAAATAGTACTGCAGAGGCTTAACGTCCCACTCGACACATTATAGTTCACGCAATGTCCATATAAATTATATCTAGAGAACATATTATCAACAATTTTTCTCCACTTTTGCATTTTGTTTGCACAGTTTGCAAAATTATCACAGTTGTTTAAATTCTGGCATATGTTGTACACACGACAAAATGTTAAGCAGTTAATAAAGTGCACTTGCAACCATGTATCATTATATACTACATTTAATTACGTATTATGTACGCAACTGTAAAACCTCAGAGTGAAACACAGCACTCTTAATACACACCTTTTTCATCTGCAACCTGTGCCGATCCATTATTGGATGATTCTACGAGTACAAGACAAACACATCATACAAGAAAAATAATATCACAATATATGGTGCAACAGCCACTACGATGTGAGTTCAATGTTGCATTTATCTGTTAGGGTCTCTTTATCCTGACGCCTGACTATTTTGACTTTGGAGTTCATCACTGTTGGGGGAAAGTGACACAATCATCATGAAGCTGCCTGTTGGCAACTCGTGTTCACTTGCTAGGTATACAACATAAGATAAGATGAAAGACGACAGACAGACAGAGTGGACTTCACACTGCATAATGCAAATACCAGTAGGAGCACATAACCATCATTACCTAACTGACAATCTAGAATTCTATACCTGAATGGTCCAGAGAGGGTTGACGACTAATGCCAGGAGTTGATGGTTCAGTTATGGTTCCCACTGACTGACTAGCAGCTGCTGCGGCATGGTCTTTTGGCTTCCTCTTCATTTCCTGCACCAACCATCAATTTAGTATATTCTCACTAATGCCACACTAACCAGAACACATCATATGAATAATAACTGGCAATGACACCAAGTTCAGCAAATGAAGTGACATCTAAACAAACCAGTCGATGATAAGACAATGGTAAACACTGCAAAGTAAACCGCATAATGTTGCCTAGATAAGCTTCTAATGAAACATGCTCATGGCACAACTAGCAGTACCAGTATGCAATAATTCAACATTCAAAAATAATGACTGAAAAAATACTGCAAGAATTCACTACACAACTTTTGCATCACACAAAAACAAGTTACTATAAACATAGACAGAACACTGGCTACTATGCTCACTTTCTGAGCTTTCTGCATGCGAAGACTAGCTCTGTTGTCCCGAGCTTTCGCCTGGTCACATTCACACAAACAACAAATTGAAATGTACACTGCTTGCTGCATAATTATAATAATGTCATTTAATGGGATGTCTACCACAGTGCATAATACCATCATCACATACTTCAACCCATTCAATTCTTAACTTTACAACAAAAAGTAACTCCGACTTCCTTTTATTACATAAAACACATAACATTTTCCGACTCTAGTGTAAGACAGTTTACAAAAAAAAACAGAACATACAGGGAAGTAACACGATTTCACCAAATTTAACTTATACAACCTCTCTGCATATTCATACTCACAGCTTTCCAACAGCATACATAGTAACTTACAAAATTACTAACACTAAATTTATCACCAATATATGAACTTGCCAGATATGGTGCTCTTTGCTCAGAAGGTACTTTTCTCCACAGCTTTGTTATTTGCTTTGCTCTCTCACTCCAATCTAGCAAATAAATTAACATTTTTTTACAGTATTACAACAAAACTAGTCATTTATCATAGTTCACCAAAAGCTTATCAAATAGCAGTAGAAAAAATCACTGTACAACTTTGATGCTGCATAACAATACCATTAGCCATACTTACTGACATTTACATAAGTTAGTCTCACATAACAAGCATCATCACCACTAACCTGGGTACTGGATTTTCAGATCTGGGTGGCACATGTTGGCATAGAGAACAGGAGAGATTGTAGCCAAATCTCCAAGTGGTTCGTCTGTCTCCCATTTCTTAATATTTCGCTGATTGTATGACAGACTCTCACCAGCCTCATCTCCACCCATCAGCGATGCACCAACATTCATATCATGATAAGCAGCTGAACCAAAAGGACCACTCGCAGAGCTCTGCGGCCATAACCTATATGCACAAACACTAAATATTATCACAGGAAATACAACAAAATACACAATTTGAAATATCGTGTGAGAACAATGATGAAAAAAAACTTTAGAATGCTTAGTATATACATATCTGTTACAAGTTCTCATAAATGGACAACACTAACAGTAATGTAATAATACCACAGTCTGTGCAAGCTGTGCAGCATTTTTAATGTAAATTTTGTTAACTGCTGTGACAGTGTCACTTTAATCTAAACTTCTGTAGCAGCAGCAGCTGCAGCAGCAGTAATAGTAGAAGTAGTAGTAGTGGTAGCCAGACAATACGAAGGCATTAGCAAAGTATGACATGAAATCAGATTCATAAAATCAATGACAACAACAAACTATGCTACTAGAAATAACCAAGACTAAGTTGAACTTTAACTGCCTGACAAAGCAACACTCACAGTGCCGAAATTAAGAAGCAAGCTAGGCGAGTTACAAATTACAGCGACAGTATAAAATACACTTCAATCACAGATGTAGCTGCTCACCCCGGCAAGTCATCTGCACCCAAAGAAGAGCTGAATGGTGAAATACTACTGCTGGACGTCTCCTGTCGAGAAAACAAACCATCTTCTGCATGGCCGGCTGGCTTGCTCAAAATATTTGCAGAATGCCGTTGATCTGGTAGATCCATAAGGAAGTTGCTGCTCGTGGCTGCACATACCATTAATTCCAATGTTACACAGCAGGCCTTTGTAACTTAAACTGGGATATTCCTTTGATATCAATATCAATACCATCCTGCTAAATAGAAAGTACAGACATGACATGTGAATACATTATAAATATCGTGTATTCACATACTTAGGTTAATAAAATGCTCACAAAAATCTAAAAGCTTTATGACGACATGCATCAAAATTCTGTGATATGGCCAAGACCCCACAATTTCACCCACACGTCAAAATGTCACGTAAATGAACAGAACTCAACGTCCTATTGTCATATCATAAGTCACTTTGTAACACAGTATTTCCAGTCCATCACTTTATCTCATACTGACAACAAATCTTGCCTAGCTATGCTCACTGTTGAGTTGGCCCAGACAGCAAGATGACAAAACCACTGCCCTACACTGTTGTCTGCCTACAGCTGTCTAGATAAATTCCAGAATATTTACATGTTTCCAAACTACGATGTTATCAATCCAGCATCACCTTGGTCTGCCTCTGTATCTTGTGCCACCTATGATAGATGGCTGAGAAGTGTCATAATGCAAAAGCTGATAGCTCTCACAATGTAACAGAAAACTGTAGTTGACGTGGTTGACTCTCTTGATAGAAGTGGCATGTCTGACTCAATGCTTCCAACATAGAAGAGGTGTTCAAAAAGTTTTGCAACTCGATACCTTAAGTAATAAGTTGATATCTTTTATTGTTGACTGAAGAACTACAATCCTTACTTCCTTCACATCCGCTGACAAAACGATTGCATCATTTGTAGTTATGACGTCATTGTGCATAAAACTTGAGTATCATGCAATAATAGTCTTTGTTAAAAGAAAGGTGTAATGTGACAACAATCCATCAACGTTTGGTTGCCATACGTGCCTCATTCCTATACAGTAACAAAATGGTTCAACGAAGTCAAACGTGGCCGCCAGTATCTGGGAGATGACCGCCGGTCTGGTCAGCCTTCGGATGCAGTGAATCCGATATCAGTCCGATATCAATCCGATATCAGTCGCTGCCTTAGAAAAACTAGATAATGGCAAATTGAAGAGTAAACGTGTCAGACATTGTAAAAGAGTTACACACATTGCTGCTCGGAGCGTTGAAAACATAATTCACAAACGTCTTCATATGTCGAAACTGTAACTGTGGGTGCCTCAAAATCTTAGTCTGCATGATCGTCATCAATGTATGGTTTTATGTCAGAAGCTTCTGGATTTGTATACAAGTGACATAGAAAGTTCTGTCGTCGTTTGTTTACTGGGGATGAAACATGGATTCACCACTGGGATCCAGAAAGCAAATTAGACTCTATGCAGTGGAAGCATGTGCAGTCCTCACCTCCAAATAAATTTAGAACTCAGCCATCAGCCGGTAAAGTTATAGTGACAATTTTCTGGGATTCTGAAGGATTACCTTGGATAGACTACTTGCCTCCAAAGAAGACAATTACTAGCCAACATCACGCAGAACTTACGTTTAAATTGCATGATGCCACCAAACAGAAACGTCATGGGATATTGTCACTGGGTGTTTAACTTCTTCATGACAATGCACCAGTTCACAAATCACTTGTTGCACAGCAAGCTGTTCGTGACTGTGGATTTGTTCAACTAAACCACCCTATCTACAGTCTAGACCTCGCTCTCAGTGACTATTATCTGTTCAGAAATCTAAAATATTGTCTTCGTGGAACCCGGTTTGCAGACGATGAATCACTTAAAGCTGCATTGAGGAGTGGCTTGAAGAACGGAATTCTTTTTTCTAGGAATAAACAGCTTAGCAGAAAAGTAGCAAAACTGCATTGATGTTGCAAGAAACTATTCTGAAAAATAACACTATGTTTGAAAGTTTGTGGTTCTTTTTTATATAGAAGCTGCAAAACTTTCTGAATGCCTCTCGTAGATGTGTTGCCTCTGTACTGTGTCTTACCAATGTGTTCTAACTACTCATGTGTTGTTATTTCAAATGCTTCTGACTGCTTTAAGTAAACCTTTTTTCAATGTCGAATATTCAGAACCATACATTGCAATGGTCCATACTAGGACTTATATTATAGAGACTAATGCAGTAGTTCTTATAAAAACACAGCTGTTCTCTCGACATTCAGTTTTGTTCTATTATCTTTAGTACTCAGCAATGACAGTGAACGAAGACAGGAAGGGTTAGTAAACACAGACATTGCCACAGTTATCCAGGTACTGACTCAAACCCATTGGCCATAACCTCTACACAACACATTCAGAATCATGATCAATATATTACAAATAATACAGAAGTCACAACTATAAGGCGGAGTCATTTAGATAAAAGACACAACACAAAACAGCACAGTACAAACAACGCAGCACATACGTGAGGTTGGGCTGGTCTCATCATTTCTGTCAGTCTTCAGTATAACTTCCAGTGTTTCATTGTCGATTTGAGCCAGCTCCTCCATGTTGGGGTTCAGCATTGCCTCAAGGCCAGTTATATTATCAGGTAACCGGCGTCCAGCATCGTCACTCAAGTGCTCGTGTAACTCAGTCGGCTCTATCAGCCACAGACGTATTAACCAAATGTAACAAACATTACTACACAATTTTCACAGCCAAATGTACTACCAATATTGCAGAGGATAGCCAGTGACCTCTAAATATACCATAAACTGGTAAACAGCAGTACTGCATTTTCACAGAGTTGAATCAACCACAAACAAAACCAATTTCCGTCCATAAAAATTTAAGTGTAACAGCACCATCATTCATGTAATATTAATATAAACAATAAATTTTCCCAAGCTGGCACAATACTGCCTCCATTCAGCATGTTTAAGTCTTACAATCCTATAACCCATACACATAAATTTAAAGTCAACTGGAAAACTAGGAAAAATGACAATGAAAGAGTTTACAATGCAATAACATCCACATTACACATATACCTGTTGAATCATGAGCAATGTCCTCCCAGCGAAGACCTATTGGAATGTCATCTTCGTCAATTGGTTCTTGTGGCAAAACATCAAGGTCAGCCTCATCTACAGTTACATTTAACTTAACAAACAGTACAAGATAATCTTACAAAATGAAATGGTAGCTAAGCCAGGCAAATTACTGTCAGAGAAGAGGACAAAGTTTATGTAAAAAATGAATTGTGCCTTACAATTACAATAATGATTACTGTTCAGTACAGAATAATGCAACACAACAGAATACTAACTAATGACCCGGCAACTAAGGCGCCTGAAATGCACAGCAAGCCTCATGCCACACATAACAGTACAGAGTCGTGATGGTGGTTGATACCTACCAATGTTATGCTCTCTGTCCGAGTCCTCGTCATGTCCACTTGCTGGTGCAATGCTGGTCAAATCACCACAGACTGCTTTGGCTGCTTGCCATGATGATGAGGCTGCTACTGCATCAAACTTCTGAGCAGCATCCTGAGGCAGTTGGCCTGACTGCGACACAGTGGCATGTGCAGTTGTGTTACCAAATTCCATCATCTCGGCCACAGATGCCGAAGAGAAATGTTTTGCAGATTCCTCAGCAGCAGCAGGACCAGCAGAAGTACTGACAGCATACTCTTTATCATCATCAGACTCAAGATCAAGGTCATCCACCTTGTTGTCCTTGCATTTGTCAAGCAAGCCACGCCCAAAAAACGCCTCCTACATCACACAGTGCTCGTGAATGAACTCGCTTCCACACAAAAAAATAATCACAATTAAATTGTGTCCAAGGGCAGCACAAATCTGCAAGCTGCCATCAATGTTAGGTGTTGCGCTGCTAACTATAGTTCACCATCGTTCGTTGAGAGTCACGTAGCTATGAATTCATTTTTTGTACAATTTTCAAAATTTTAAACACTTCTTGCAATGACATTAACACATCTTCATACCAAGATACACCAATTTCTGATCAGCAGTTATTCAGTTACTGCTCGGACAACGGACACACACACACACTCACACACACACAGACGGACAAAAACCATACTTGCTTTGCTCAGCACAGCTAGCACGCAGACAATCATTACTTGGCCAATCTAAACAGGCATCCCTTGCCCAGTGACAAAGGCAGATGGGCTCTCACTCAACCGAAATGCAACCAATTCCCACTGTCACGAATATGAAACATCATGGTCAGCAAAGATATCCGGCCAATACTGCTCCTACGCTCCCAAAAATTCCCATTATGCATGTCCAAGTCCTTGCACTCGATAAATCCCAATATTAAAAGGCATCGTTTTTACTTCACACATTAATCTTATATGTTGTTGTTGTTGTTGTTGCATGCGCCTCTAGGAGCGCGTAGCGCCATGTTTCGCCAGCATCCTCCAGTACGGACGATTCTGAGCTGCCACACGAGCCTCTGGCAATCCCATGCCATGGGAGGCTATGT
>Ga0049105_1000036_pt1 | contig 22882 bp, 21 predicted proteins | sample WorMetvaBAHAMAS1_FD_61260 | JGI IMG/M metagenome (GOLD analysis project Ga0049105, IMG submission 61260) | Worm MetaG Olavius vacuus BAHAMAS.1 | ecosystem: Host-associated > Annelida > Digestive system > Unclassified | place: Germany: Marburg | collected 2013-04-09
GCTGTCATCATGACATAGTCATTGCGAGAGTTCACCCGGTTCATTTGATGAATGCAGACTGAGCGCCGGGTGGCCGCCAGCCCTCAGACCAAACCAACCGATTGGGCTGTGAGTCTGCCGAAAGATTGGCTGCTACCATCTGCAGACACCATTATGCATGATAACTTATTGGTACGATGATACAGTGGATGATGCTTATGGACATTTGTAGGCAAACGGCATCAGTGACATACTTGTGTAATGGTGAAAGAAAATTGCAAATTGGATAGAGCATTGTTACGCAGTTTGAGATTGATGGGAAAAGCCAGTTGTAGTGGTGCTAGAAATAACATTATTATTAAGAGAGCTTTGGCTACTGTAGTGGTGGAAATACTGTATTCAAGGTGCATGGTGATAATCATGATTGATGCAAATAGCTACACATAGTAATAGCCTAGAAATCTGTGTACGTATGAATTGACGTGTTATTGTTGTTGCTGTTGTTGGTGTATCCATCTAACATGTTAAGGTTAAGATAGTAGTACAGAGACCTTACAGGGTGTAATGGCTCAGTGATTGTGAGAGCTTGATCTGTCTTTATCTCATCTCATCTTGTCAGAAGCTTAATGTTATGATAACGTGTTATTTTGCAGCTTAGCAATGCTGTCATATGTCATTTGTGTGTGATAGGCAATGTGCTTGAGATCGAGCCTCGTTCTCTGCGGTTTGATGACATCATCGGTGAAGGACAGTTCGGAGATGTCTACAGGGGAACTTACATGACTTTGGTTTGTGCCATTGTACAAGTGTATTATTGTATAGACATATCGACAGATCAACACTGGTCAGGCATAGTGGTGGCACGTTGGTCTCGATCAACGAAGTTAACCTATGTTGGGTTTGGTTAGTACTGGGATGGGTGACCATGTCCGGGGTCAATTCCCACTGCAGGACATTTATCTCAGCATGTAACCAGGCATCCAGGTTAACTCAGCCTGGCCATCCCTTCATGGGTAGGCGCAATGAGTACCAGCCAAAGGGCGGGGACACCTTGTGGCTGGGGAGTAAAGGCAGTTATGGTTCGTGTGTGGGTGGCAGGTAAAACTGTGTGATCCCCTTGTCACTCCTGGACCACATCTGATCACTGTATCATGATAAATCGCTGTTCAAGTCCACATTACTTTACTTTACTTACTGTTGTGCAGATTATAAATTTGATGTGTTTCACATGGTCCAGTTTTTCAATGAGTAGAATTTTACATCCTACTCGACACACAACAGGTCATGTCAGAGACGGGTCTTTCCAGGCAGTCAGTTGCACTGATACTGACAATCTAACTCAGCACGGGTATAGCTATAGTAAGGTGTAACGTCCCACTCGACATATTTTAGGTAATTTCGGAGATGGTATTTACTGAGGCATCAGCCAGGATTATAGCCGCAGTCAGCGCTGAGCTCCCCAGCACAACCCCACAGTGTGTGCGGTGGTGAGCAATACGCAAGAAACTAACACAGAGACGAACTGACCCTAGTTGAGAAAAACACAGGCAAAAGTTTTTGCTCGGAAAAATAGCAAAGGCCATGTAAACATGCCTGGAATAACTATTACTGTTTACTTTCTGTTTTGTTGATTAATGTAAATCATACTGCTGCGCATAGCTTATCCAGGGCTGCGTTAAGTGCAAGTTAGCGCTTCACGGTCTTGCTGCATACTTACTTAACGGTTTGCAGCAATGCAGCAGTCCACGACGCAGACGTAAACACAGATGGAGGCTTTAATAATCATATTACACAAAATAACAAAATAAAACATACATTTGCGATTCGCCATCTGCGTCGTCTGCCATCTTGTAAACACACACACTCCCACGGCACTGAAGCGAACTGTTCAAGCGCTTTACTGCTTCATAAAGCGCTTCACTCAGGAAGGCGTCACATGACATTTTGCTGCAGCAAATAGCTGAATCGTACCTTCTTGCTGAGTAGCTTAACGCGGCCCAGTTATTGTGTTTGATGCTGTGCAGCTTGTTTGCCTTTGTGTTTTGAGTTTGTGTCGTATGTTAATTATTATAATGCAGGATGGAGCCAGTGTCCTTGTCGCTGTGAAAACATGCAAGTCCGATGACGATCCTACAAGAACTGATCAGCTGCTTAAAGAAGCTGGTTCGTTTGCCTTTTATAGTCTCATTCTCTCTCTGACTTTGATCTTCTGTTGTTTCCAGCAGGTTTATGACAGACTTTCTCTTGATTCTAGATTCCATGCTCTTCTGTCCAATGCTAGAATTATCAGTTGTACGTAGATTTTATTTTCTGTCATATCATACAGTAATTCTTATCGTGCCACTAATAGCTTTGCCCGTCATTTTTCATTCTATAATATCATGTAGAAAACCTTTTATGTCTGAGAATATGCCCTACCCGATTAAGCTTCCTGTGTCTCAGTTACAGATGTACTATTTAATCTTCTGACTTGTCGTGTCTTGTTGTGTCTTCTGGCCATAAATTGTTCGATGATTAATTTGCTATTTATACATGGTTACATCCGTGTTTATTTGAATATTGCTTTAAATGAAATTGTTATTATTATTGTTATAGAAAGAAGAGGCATAATGTCAGACCACTGCAAGACACCTTACAAACACAACACAAAAATGGCCATATGATATCGTTTGCTATCTGGACAGTTTACAATACAACTGCTTGCATACGCAAGCAGTTGTATTTTAAACTGTTCATTAAGTAGTCCCTTTTAATGACGTTCAAAACTGCCTGCGTTTATTTGTACATGTGTGGGTCATTTGGGTTATTATATATTTTTACAGTGTTTTTCTCATTTCTTAATAATTAAATCTGTGCATTCTTCTTGCTGTATGTTACACTATGATTGCTGTATTGAAGTTTAGTTTCAGACTTTTTCATTCATTTATTCATAAATGTTATATGTACTTGATGCAAATATGGGAACAGACATGTAAAATGATAGCATACAACAGTCCACAGTGACAGACAGACAGTCATCACAGACTACAATAATACATTCCTAATTAACTGACAAGTATCATGGTCTAATTGCCAGGCAGTTAATACTTAGATGTTTTATATCATTTAGCTGTTGGTTGCCATAGAATGTGGTGTGTTTCTAGGCATTATGCATCAGTTTGATCATCCAAACATAATCAAGTTGATTGGTGTCTGCCCGTCATCACCGATGTCTATTGTTATGGAGTTGGCAGAGTTTGGCGAGGTTTGTATGTTCCCACGTCTTGTGTGATATCTCTGAATATATCTCAGACCTTCTGACATCGGTTGCCAATATTCCAGGTCGATCTACACTGCACACTTCATCATGTGGCAACCTCGTCATGCCGCGGACACGTCGACGAATTGGCGACAGAGCCTTTTCTGTTGCTGCACCACGAGCATGGAACAGGCTACCAACGGAGCTGAAACTGCTACGATCGACAGACTTGTTTCGTCGTGATCTGAAAACATTTATGTTACATTCTCTCTACAGGCACCAGGATACGGATTGAGTGTGTGATGCACCCTCAGTCTTCTAGTAGGGGGCACAATACAAGTGCCTCAGTTACAGTTACAGTTATTAGGTTATATAAAGCCCGATGCCTCACTGGGTTGTCAGGTTGTTCAACTCCCACAGACAGATATGAGTTATTAGTGTTTCTTCAGTGCTTCATAAAAAGTTGCGCTGTGGTTTCAGCATACGACCATAATACTGAATACTAAGTTCTCGTTGCTATACTCAGACGTTTAGTAACAGTTGACTGCCTACAAATTGGTTACTCAGAGTCATGTGCCACTTAATTGCATTTTAGTCGCATGTCTAGAGAATTTCGATCATATTAATGAAACGGAATATTTTATGACTGGAATAAGGTTGTTTGGCTATGATACAAGCTGTCCGCTAAATATTTATGGCAGCGTTACATCGTCATTGTCAGCCAGTAAGAAGGGTTGTGCCAATAACCACCACTCGTATCTCCGCTTATTTTCTTGCAACAAAATTGACTGGGCATTAAGAGCTAGTTAACAGTAATGGTAATTAGTTACTGCCAATTTGAATGATGTTCAGCAATTTTTCTCTGAGTTAGTAACAGGTTTGATGGTAAATTTGCAACCTGTATTTGTGTTTTGAACTTGTGTGAATTTGTAGAAACAAGTCGATCGTTAGTTTATAACTTACAAGAGTCGTAAATGAATCTGCCGCATTTCAATAACTGTTGTTCGTTTTCAGATGCGAGCGTATTTACACAAGTACAGGAATATGCTGCCGATGGATTGCCTTGTTCTGTACTGCTACCAGCTCTCAATGGCCGTCTCGTATCTGGAGAGCAAGAAATATGTTCACAGGTTTGTCATAAATTTCGCCAGCTTTATCTACATACCAGCTATTATGCACAAAGCAGGTGTTGTTTTTGGTGTCTTTGTGTCTGTCCATGCAAAAACTGAAAAAAACTACTGACTGGAAATTGGTGCAACTTTGTAGGAATATGTGTTATGGTCAACTGTAGAAGTGGATTAAACTTTTGTGAAATTTTATGTTCGTTTTTGACGTTGATAACTATTTTAGTATTTCGACCCAGTACCCCTGTGTGAGAGATATTGGTTCGCCATGTAGTGAACACTGTGATAGCGAGTAGAGTCCATATCTGTCAGGCGGGGGGTGTTAGGTCAATCCTCGATGCATGCTTTCAGAGCTAAAACTGACGGCAGGACGTTGGTTTATGCTGCCGTAAGATGCAGTTTAAATACTTTTATGTTGTTATAGCTTTTTCTGTGCCTGCTCATGTATGTATTTAATATAAGATATTTGTTGACATTGTTGTATGATACGCGTAAACTATTAGTTATTTACCATCCTAAAATACATACCTAAACTATCATGTTATTCACCGTCCTAAAATACATACATACAAGTAATTAATTAAACATTAGATTAAATAAGTAATTTATTGTCCTAAAATACATATGTGGGAATAACTAATTAAAACATAATGCATTATTCTGTGACACATGTACTGTACAGAGACATAGCAGCTCGCAATGTCCTGGTGTCGGCTAAAGACTGTGTCAAACTTGCCGACTTTGGCTTGTCACGATGGGTTGAGGAACAGAGCTATTACAAAGGTAGGCCGATACTGTAGTACCTTAGGCCAGTACAGCTAAATTACCTTTTAATTGCAACATATGCTGGATGTGTGTAGTATATGAACATAATTATAGTAAGTAGGTAAGTAAGTAAGAATATTTGTACACGGCGCAAAAAAGCAACAGTCACTGTGCGCCGCAGCCCTGCTCAAACCAAAGTGTCTTCAAAAGTCTCTTAAACTGTGCAAGTGAGATATCTCTGACAGGTAATGCGACAGGCAGAGAGTTCCAGAGACACGGAGCATAGTATACCCTGAGCACCATGATTATACATCTGGTGACTGCATAAAGGGTGACAGTGTGGCAATGATATATTGAAGAAAAGCTCATTTGGTACTTCTGTTTAGGTTAACCTGTCACACAGTGCTGTAATGATTATGATGTTGGACTTTTCGATTGAGTTTGACTTCCAGCCATTTCACTGTCATGCAGTAACTCTTGGCAAGTTTTTCACACCTACATCCCGTCCCCGATATAACCTATAACGTGTTTGGTGGGTCGTTAAACCTTGCTCATGTCACCAAGCAGTATAATTGGTACTGGCCAGCAGGTGGCGATGCTATGAAGCTGGAAAGGTGACTGTTGCCCAATGGAAAGTAATATCAGCGTTCACTGGGTTTATCACTCCGTCACCTGCGAGCTGACTACCACAAAACTGTTATTAGCTCTGGCCACACAGCTGGTGCAAAGAACAGGACTACATTACCTTATGTGATACTGGGATTGACCTGTAATCAGTGGTAGTAATGGGGGTTAATATTACATCGACATTATGAATATGAAGCTGTACAAAAATCATACATTGGCATTTTTGACAGTTATTATTGATAAATAATTGATGCATATCTTACCATAAAACATTGTTTATAATATAGGTAGAAATTTGTGCTGCTGGTTGCTGTTTGGAGTTGTTATTGATAAAATGGTCCTGGCGGGTTGTGGTTCACTTTGCATTTCTCGCTATTTAGTCATGTTGACGTAACGTTGATGTTTTTTAAGTTTTACATTTTTTTGGATGTAATATTGCTCATCAATACTTGTATCATAATGTTGCTGCTGCTGCTGCACCTTCATTGTTGTGATCGTCACAGTCATGTTTTCTATTGTTTTCAGCAACTAAGGGAAAACTTCCGATAAAGTGGATGGCGCCGGAATCGATCAATTTTCGACGGTTTACAAGTTGCAGCGACGTCTGGATGCTTGGTACGATATGTGGGCGCATTTATTAGTTTTTGTTGCTTATCTTAACTAGGGCTGTTTATAGTTTTAAAAAATTTAATGGTTACCCTGACAAAAGTTAAGTATTAATTAATTGTTAATTTCGATTAAAAACCGAGCATTACAAATTGGCCAAGAAGAGCGATTTTCATTAATCATCTAACAGCTACTGCAACGAGATACAGTTAGTGGTTTTAAAACTAGTCTCGTAAACAAACTCCAGTGTTAACAGTTGAAAAAAATAAAAATAGAATTAGACATTTAAATTAGAATATATTACAGATTAAATACTTTAAAATTTTCAATATAGAAATACAGATGATAGAGAACTAGCAGGACAGGTAAGTGTCAGCTGTCATTGTGACTCTCACAGTTTTGTTTCATTTCATGATCAGAATGATGCTGGACTGGTTGACAGCCACTGCACATGACTAGATTTGTGAAAGATTGTGTGATAAGAAGACGTGAAATTCTGAGTTTAAAAGCATACTTTGTGATGTGTGCATTGCGCAGCTGTTTGTATGTGGGAGATCCTGACGTACGGCATAAAACCATTCCAGGGAGTGCGGAACAGTGCAGTGATTGATAAGATCGAGGCTGGAGAGAGATTGCCACTACCACCAAGTTGTCCACCGCCGGCGCTGTACAACCTCATGTGTGCGTGCTGGTCTTACGACTCGTCCACTCGACCGTCGGCCAGTGAAGTCAAAATGCGTCTAGCGTAAGAAGTTACTTTTTGTCTTCGGTCTTGTCACCGTGGCCCGACCTGCCCAGCCGAGGGTTTTGTCACACTGGGTCCATTTCACTGTGCATAAATCATTTGTGTTTATGTGTTTGTATTTTATGTTTTTTTCATACTGTATATTTGTCGTATTATTGTAACATGGTGGGGTGAACCTCGTGGGACTGAAGCCTAATCCTTAGGTCCCTATCTTCCTTCAGTGCTTTGACACTGTTGGTTGGGTCTTTTGAATCATAAAAGCCGTCCCTGATATGACCTATAATGTGTTTGGTGGGACATTAAACCTTACTCAACCTTCAACCAGCCCAGTTTGTATAACATACTCAGCCACACAGTGACACCCTTTATGGTGATAGAGGACCAGATGATGGTATTTAGATTGATTTAATGTTAAGGTCACCTAGTAATCACCCTGGCCTGCCTAGCCCAGATCTCTAGTTTGTCCTGCATGACATGCTCAGCCACACACTATCACCCTTAATTGTAACAGGCCCAGCTTTAATGGTATTTGTATTAGTTTAATAATGTCTAATTAAACCACCATTCTTTGCATCTTCAACTTGCAGTGAACCAAGAAGTCAAGCGATGGAGAGAGAGTCTTAGAGATGGATAGGGTGCAGGTTAGGGTCAGCATTCCCCAACAAACTAAATAATAATAATAATGGTCTAGTGATGTGCTTTATTATACTCATGGACGAAGGATTTAACATGTTTAGTTTTGTATTGTTGTTTCACTGTCATAGTCAGTTGGTGCCCACAATATTATTACTTACCTAGAAGATAATTTACCATTTATGAATTATTATTGCAAGCAATTTGTTATGTTGCAGAAGGGAATTGACGGTCTGTTTTGATTCAGTTTGATATATCTTGTGAGGTAACACCTGTTGTAATGAAGTGACAGTGTAATTGAATCCAGACCAAATCATCCATTAATTTTTAGCTCACTGACCACTTATGATTGTATTAGAAGTTTTGCACAGTCATGGTCAGTTTTTATGGGTCATAAAGGCATTCAGCCAACTGTTGCTGCATGTTATTGACCGTCTTCTGTAGAGAAATATATGAAGATGAATGCCAGCGAAAGGACTATGAACGTCGCAATGAAAGTCGAAAGATGAAAACGATGTCGACGCTCTGGGGCAAGTTGCATCGGCACTTCTGATAACTAGTCTTAGAAATACATACCTCATCTTGCGTGGTATAATGGTAAATACTAAATCACTTACAGATGTCTTTCCCATGTCTTGCTAACCTATAGGTTGGGGTCTTATCATATAAGTCGTCTGTATGTGCTGTCGACGATGGACATGTACCATTTTTTGACACTTGTCCAATAAAAAAAATTTAAAGGCAGTTGTTGCTGTTGCTGTGTTATACTGTAAGATTTATTACTGTAGTTAATGACTTTGATTAGTGCGTGAACTCTGTTGGCTGAGATGACCGTAATAATGGGCCGTCTTTCGTGAGTTTGGCTATTGTAATGTTGTATCATTGCTCCACAGATCTACAGTATATCGTGCTCATTCTGAAGCAGGTCATTGAGGCAATGTGTTGGCAATGTAAACGGTGTAATCCAGCACTACAACTTATCTGCATCATGCTGATTGAATGTTATGTTAATGAAATTTTGTATTCGTGTAATATTATAGATATGCCAGACGGGGCAGCACCACCACCGAAGGTGAGCAAAGTTCTGCTTTTAGGTATTTCTGGTCATTTTTTGTAGTTACAGTCTAATGCCTACTTAGGACGTTATTATTATTTTCTAAATTCTGCAGTTTATCAAAACGGTGATGGTGATGACGACGATGATGATGATGGTAGTCGAGGTGACAATAGCAGTGATGATGGTGTTATTTGCCACAGCCGAAGTGGCCAGGTAGCAAGATGTCATCCAGTGGTTCAACTCCCAACCTGCTCTCGGAGACGACATTGTCCACTCCGAGTTCTGCTGCCGAGCTTGCACATCAGCACTGGCACAGCACCACGGTTCTTCCGATGACGAGACGACCAACGCCCGTCACCGCTGACCAGTACAGTCAGATTGATGGTAAACCCACTGCTGGTGTGAATACTACTCCATTGTCATTTGTCCAACACTCGCTGCAACCACCTGTGGGACTGTCGCCGCCGTTGCCGAACATACGACGAGTGGCTCATGATAGTCTGCCAGCTAACAGCCGTGTTGTGAGTATCAAGTATTGACTGTTTTCCAGCAGTGATGTTTTTGCTCGTTACTTATTTCAGAATTTCAGTCCTGTAAATCCACTCCCCAAGTTTTTCACTCACTGTAGTACATAAGAATCACTGGCCTTAATAGCAGTGTCACTTTAGTTGTGTTTTGGTTGTAGTTATAGCTCTTTGTTATGTATTTTTAGTTATACTTTTAGTTTTAGTTAACCATTACATTATTTTTACTGTTAGTTAATAGTTATCAGATATTTTAGTTTAAATTTATATTTATAGCTTTAACATCACAATGCAGTTGCCACTTTTTCTAGTTGTTTTTAGTGGGGACATAAACCCTGTTTTTCAAAGACTACATAAAAAGCATCAAGCTGCATTGACCGTTAATCTGGATGATCACTAATCAAGAAACTGTCGTGCTGCAACGTCAAGTTAAAACATTATTATTTGTATTATTACTATTATTTTTTAGTCCCACCAGCACAAAGCCGCAGGCCTGAAAATTAGACTAAGCAAAAACGACCACGACGGGGTATCACACGGCGTCGAATGCAGCCAGGAAGGCGACCGCATTCCGCCTTTGAAGAGCAATAGATAAGCGCTGGAACAGGAACACCCTGTCTTTTTGTGTCCTCCGTGACTGCAGTCATGCGTCTACCAGCTGTATAGCGGACTGGTTCCAGTTGCCGTCAGTTTTTACTGCCACTGGCAATAAGATGGGAGAGGCAGAGAGCGCGCCATACTTTACAAATTACAATCTTGTTCGCTGCTGCCTTGTTTGCAGCTGAGCATGCTTCTCTGGCAGTCTGATCTATGTGCCACTCAGCATAGGTGTCAGGAACTGTGACGTCCCATGCCGTGGTCTTGCCTCGTGCCCAAGGTAGCAATATGGTGCCACCGGGACGTTTTCCATCTTGCTGTATGAGACTGACGGCTTCTTTAGTTGCTGGTATCTGAGCCCGTTTGATCGCCCTCCAGACAGTATCGTTCATCTGATGATGACGCTGGTGCCTAGGGCCTAACTTTATTATTATTATTATTATTATTAAAATGTTGTTGTTGTTGTTATTGTATATTGGAATGTGGTTCTTTGTAGGCTGAAACTGGTTCATCAGTACTGGCTGAGAAGCTTCAGATGCAGAAGGTGCAAAGTGAAGAAGATGCAAGATGGTTGCAGCAGGAAGAGGAAAACCTGGTACAAGTTACAGCTTTTGAGTTCCACTGGGATTACTGCTGATGACATTACTGCGTTTAATTATTTATTGTTATTTTATTTAACTGAGCTGTTGATTTTCAGTTATAAGTGTTACAGTAGGGATTATTGTGTCAAGTGTTGTGTGAAATCTCTGTGCAAGCCTAAGCCACTGAGAGTTAACCCTAAGGCTAACTATAATCGAGACATATTGCTAAAGATTGACAGAATCCACAGCTACAAAGTCTAAGTGTAGCATGCATGTCAGATGTAATTAGCAGATTTGTTATGTACCTGAACTAGTCTTATTAAGCCCGTTTCTTGTGTAACAAACTCTGCCAGGTGCTGAGAGAAATGCGTTCACCATCACTGGACGAAAACGAAGGCACAACTGAAGAAATTTCTGTCAATAGTACGTGTCATGTGTTATCAGTGCCAGTCACCATGTAATAAAGTTGTAATAAATAGCTACGGTTGTGTTTCATACTGAGATTTGGATTATCCAAATAATTACCTATTAATTTATTATTATTTATTACTTTAAGCTGCTATGCTGTTTTACAGCCGAGCGGCAGTTTTTGAAGTGAATTTATTTGCATGATTACATGTAAATGAACTGTCATTGTTGCCCATTATACCTGCATGCCAACAGGTATTGTCTTAGCAACATCTGTGTGTGTGTCTCTATGCAGAAATAAAAAAAAACTGCTGACCAGAAATTGGTGCAACTTGGTATAAATGTGTATTATGGTAGATAGATGGATAGAGCAAGGTTTAACATCCCACCAAACACATTGTAGGTCATTGGGGATGGGAATGTGTATTATGGGTGAAGTGATTCCTGACATTGGACCTAGACCTTTGACTTCTTCGTATTTTTTGTATAAGGAAAGTTTCCACATTATAAGCAGTTTCATTATCCAAATAATAAGGAAATTGCTTGTAATGTGGAAACTATGGGTCATGTATTGATACAGTCTTATGTGATGTGTGTTCTAGTTGGTTCTACAAGTGGAATCAAAGTGGGCATATTTCATTTTGACCTTTGACCTTGAGAGCCAAAATTAATGGCAGCATGAATGAATGAATGAATGAATGAATGAAAACATTTGTTGCCTCAGAACACCCGGCATAGGTACAAACAGAAACATATCATAATAGGCAAAAGGTAGTCTCAAGAAGCATAGCTTTTATGAAGAGACTACCTGAAAATTAATATTAACACAAATGATATCTAGATACTGATAAGAAAAAAGGTTTTATTGGAGGTTTTTGTGCCCCTTGGACACAGTATTAAATTAATGATGTATCGTTGTTGATGCTGTTTCTGTTAGCTGGATACAGCAGCGTGACGCCATCAGATTGTTTGCCTGATGTTCTTTCTCCGGTCGGTTGATACAGTTTTTGTTTTAGATCCGTAATAGTAACAAAGTATACACTGTGTCCCAGTAAAAATATCTCTCATATATGTCGTTGATGTCATTGTACGGGTACTTTTAGAACGAGTGCGAATTTACCCATCCCAGTACTTAATGGGCTCAGTATAGAGTAACTTTATTGATAATGCTTTTCCAATCTCCTCTGGGCCAAACTGCCACTGAAAAGAGAATGTGAGTTTTCTCTTTCAAAAAAGATGAGACTTGTAATCGCATTTTTGCTACATATTCAGACATTCTGCTGTTTGTTATTGTATGCTGACTGACTACATTGTTGACATGAGGTTGAACATATTGTAGCAGATAAAAAACATAGGGATCACCCAACCTAACCTGGACGTCCAGCAACAAACGACATCAATGACGATAGCAGTTGTACATTGTTTTTAGATGGATTCTCATATGTTGTTGTTGGAAAGAAAGTCTTACCTCTTTTGTATTTTTTAAATAATATTTAGCCTTCTTTTGATCGATAAAAGAAAACTCATCTTTTGGCATTTGATGCATTATTCTGATAATTCTGTGTTGCAGCCGTTGTCATACCTAAACTACAGTCACTTCGGTGCAGTGTGGCGACGCAATGTGATTTGCCTCTTACAACATCTCTGCAAATGTGCCGTTTGGCAAACTTTTGTGGAGACTGATTTAGTTTCGTTTTTATAATTTTTGTTAGCAGTATTTGTAAATCTGTTTTTGTGATTTGCGTGTGTGTGCATTCTTGATATAATAACTGATGACGTTGATGAATGTGTCTGATGTTGTACAAGGAGCAGTCGTCACTTGGTGCCGAGAATATCATGACGAAGGAAGCATTGCAGCAGATTGAGCTTGATCGGACGAACGATGCTGTTTACGCAGCAACGACTGGTGTCGCCCGTGTCGTCATCGACATGATTCGTGGCGTGCAGCAAGGACAGGCTGACAGATACGTTGAACTCGTGAAGGTCAGCAGCTATGTGATTGATACAGAAAGAATTAGCCTGCTGCTGTCGACAAGAATATCGGAATAAAAACTTGTTTTAAAATGTTTCTGTAGTTGTGGATAAGCTTGCGATTTGTTAAATTTTGAGTAAAACAATTCTTGTTTTTATTGTGCATTACAGAATGTTGGTACTGAGTTGAAGACATTAATGGTGAGTGTCGATGCTGAGATTGTGAGCTTGCCATTCGAATGTCATACCAAGGTTAGTGTGTGTTGATTTTGGGCTAGTTTTTATTAGTACAATGTATCATGTGGAAGGTGTTTGTCAGTACATAGAATGTGAAACTGTATTATTCTGTCGTATGATGTGAGATACTTTTTTTAAATATTTTCTTTCTAGCCATGAACAGGATGCAGTTTTGTAGGAAACTTCTCTTGCTTAATAGAATCCACGATGCTGTTTGATTCCAAAACGATTTTACTGACATGTAAAATGTGTTGAAAGTTTAGTTAAGTTAGTGTCAGTGGCAAACGTCATGGATTCAGTTGATGCATCAGGTGTTAAGTAATTGATAAGACGTCTTTGATGAAATTTTTACTGATGCTGCTGATTACCTATGAAGTATGTCGCTATACGTAACAGGGTTAAGTTGTAGTCATTTCCAGCCTATTCATCATATTTATCGTCACCACGGCAGCTAAATACACTCAGCGCTAGTAACCCATTTTAATATTTATTTTCATTGTGTTATATTCTGTATGATCGTAGACAGGAGACACTTCCAATGCCGGCACAGCACACTTGTGCTTTATAAGTGCCCTTAATAATAATAAAATTTTATAATAATTTCTGTCTTGTATTTGTGTTCTTGTGTATGGTTATATTTCTCTTTGTTTTAACAGTGCACTTTCTGGCTGCAAGGTTTATCATTAAATTCTCGTTCTTATAATGACATGCGATTTGAAAACCACTCGCAGCAGTCATCATCTTTATTACTGTCATACCTGATTGATCTGTTAATTTGCAAGTTGTGAATCACAACGTATTGTGGTTTATTTGCCGGCTGTTGTGAATGTTGTAGATTCGGATGGCACACCAGGTGTTGAGTTCCGACATGGCACAGTTGATAAATGCGATGCGGCTAGCCCAGCAGTACGGCACCACACTACTCGACAGCACATACCGCAAGAACATGCTGCAGGCGGCGCACATACTCGCCGTCGACTCCAAACATTTGCTAGAGACGGTTGACGAAGCGCGCCGACGTGTAATCGCTCGGGCACGCCATCCCGGTGTAACTTTTCCCCTGTCACCTGTCAGCAGGGTGCCCGATGTGCACACGGAACACGATCAGCTGCATGTTGGGATCCCGGCTTCATCGGCTGTGTTATAGCCTTGCTCTGTGGTAATTTGTGACATTAAGACTAAGGCTTCCAGCTAACACATTCCCTGCCAAAAGTATGTCAGCTGTTGAGACCCATGGTAGACTCGAAAGATTCACCGAGACTATATTTTACACGGGTCAAAAAATTTTGAGGCAATTTTCGACCTGCATCATGTTTATGTTACCATGGTTTCGACCTAAATTAATTTTAACTTATGGGTACAAGTCATGGTGCCAGCATGGTAGTTCCATGGGGTTGAGTGAACCCCTAACATGGGAATTTGCGAGTTATCATTGTGCACATGAGTCGTTAACATGCGATGTGACTTAACTTGCCTCCGGGCCTTGTTACTCTTTCTTACTGTTTTTGTATTACAATATTTTCTTAACTTGCTTATAATTGGTTTTGCTACGTACATAACTAATAGCATTAAGGCATTCGTAGGCTCAGTTTTGTGATACTACTCATGTCATCGAAGAATTCAATGTAGTTGGTTACTTTTTTTGAGGTGTGTTCTTTGGCCAACATATACATAGAAACAAAACATTGAAGTCTTTTTATGTATATAATTTTGTTTTATATGCATGTCGGGCCAGATTTGGGACATAACTTTTTCGTTTTTACACTTATTAATTCCGGAATTCCATATCCACATTCACTGTACCTGTATGCAACTGTTGTGTGTATTTTTCTATCTATTTATAGACTGTAGACATTGTAAAATAAAATTTTCTGGGACCAACACGAGAAATATCGGTGCCGAAAATTGTTCTATTAATGCTGAACCTGTTTGTTCAGCTTTTATTTAAGCAGAATTCTAGCAAATTGTTTAATGACAGGTTCTTGCCAGACACAGACGGTGTAAATTAAGCTGTCGTTCAACTTTTTATTGTGCTTGATTCAACTTGATTGCAGATTTTATAAATATGAAATGCTGTCGTTATAAAGTGTTGCTGTGACTGTGCACTCTGCAGAACTTTCGAACTGTGTTACTGTTTAATACTTTGCTGAGCGGTGTGTGCTGTTTTGTATTAAAGAAACATCTGCTAATGCATTTCAGGCCGAGTAGTGAATTTGTTACATGTATGTATGCCTGTCTTGGTGGCATTAATATTTGCTTTTGCTTCTGTAGTTTGTAACCCATTCATTCCTCACGCAGTACTGCCGGTGATAATGCATGAGGCCAACTCCAGATCAGTAATTATAATTATTAGTAGTAGTACATTTATATGGTACAAGATCGCACAATGCAGCAGGTGCGCTCAGTTGCGTATTGTATATGTCAGATGTCAGGATTTTGATATTCCGTTTAGCCGGAGGGTCAGTTGATGAAAAGGCTAACTCTTGACTTTGCTGGCGTTGTTTCATGGAGTTGTTGAGTGGACCTTTCTGTGTTTTTTAGCCACATATCATTACAGCTGATCGAGCGCTATTTTCGTTTCGTTGAACTTGTTGTGGCTTCCACTGTTGGCTTTTTATTGCTGTATTTTCTAGTTTTATTGGAAGAACCAACACTTCTGTTAGCCGTCGTTGGCCACTACCTGCATGTGTGTGTTGGCATCATAAGCCTTCAGAGGGCACGTAAATATCCACAGCAAGGACGTTAAAATCATGCCACTGTTGATTAATCGAATGCATTTAAGTACGTAAGTAAATACGTCTGCAGTTTTCTATCCGGTGCCAGAATCACAAAAAAAGCGCCACAACAGCGCCGGTTTGTCGGCACATCAGCTGTAGAACAGACAGGCCTTGTGTTGTCACTTGAGAGTGTGCAGCATCATCTCCGGTCTCCGTAGAGCAGCCGGAAGACTTCCACAGAGACGGTCCCGCGACAGCTGGCCGATTATTGTTCAGGCTCTAGGGACTTGTAAACCCGTCGAGGTTGACCCGAGATGCTGACGACCTGAAGCAGAGGCGGAGTAGCGCTGCCTGATGCGTCAATCGGTTAATTTTGATTAATATTTTCGCAGAAAAAGTAAAGTATATTTTGTGTTGCCGACATCACAGAGACATCATTGAGTGTTGTGGTATTTTGCTGGGTTACGTTTCCTGTTGTGGTTGATTAATAAATTGGTTAATTGCTTCAGTTTGTAGCACTGGTTCACATGTAGCATGCAAGTTTGTGCGGTGATGATTTTCTGGTGTCTGGTATATGGCAGTGATATGGAATGTAGACCTGACTGTGTTGTGATGGGTAGTGGCAAAGCCAAGCTGTGGGGGGAGGTTTGATGATTTGAACCCTTCACTTGCCTCAAAGTCCAGCGATGGGATTTACACAAAACCAGTAAAAAATTTTTGAGTGCCCCTATATGCATATGGTCACGAGTCTTCAGTCCTGAATCAGAAGTAGCAGAAAAGATTACTAGAATTTGCTGAATTTTTCAAGACTTTTGCTACCGCGGCTATGGTAGATCAGGCAGCGCTACTCTGCCCTGCAACCTGATGAGATAATCTGCACAATTTACTGTACATATTGTGATACTACAGGAGACCACAGGGTACTGTTATTCGACTACTAAGACCGCCAGTATGTACATATGTTAAATATAAAAAAATTCTAGGGCCACACTCCCCCCAGACCTTCGTATTGAAAGGGGCAATAGCCCGGAGCATTGTGACTAATTTGCTTTCGTGCACCTTAGAAGATTAGTTACTTACTTACTCCTTAAACTGCACCTTGACCCCTTTGAAACTCTGGCTTTGTCTCTGATTGTGCATTAAATTGAAATGGCAAACGTTAAGAAGTTTACAAAACAATGATGGGTGATGCCAACGGTGGTGGTCTGGCGTAGTGGTAGCTCGTTGGTCTCAATCAACGAAGTTAACCTACGTCGGGCCCGGTTAGTACTGAGATGGGTGACCGTGTCCTGGTTCAGTTCTTGGTGTGGGACATTTTTCTCGATATGTAACCGGCCACCCAGTTCAACTTAGCCTGGCCATCCCTTCGTGGGTAGGTGCAATGAGTACCAGCCAAAGAGCAGTGACGCCTTGTGGCTGGGGAGGAAAGGCAGGTTTGGTTCGTGTGTGGGTGGCAGGTCAAACTGTGTGATCCTCTTGTTACACACGGGCCGTATCTAAGCGCTTTCGAGGTGTAGTCTACTACATCGCAAAACGCTATACAAATTCACGTTAGTTTACTTTACTTTACAGAAGCTAACGCTATTAATGTTGAATTGTTATTAATGATGCTGTTGTCTATGCATTGAGCAATGTTGATTTGTACTGGTGGCTGCTGTCTGTGTGCCTGCCCGGTTTGTTACTTGAAGACGTTCAGTTTATTAAAACTGCAGAATTTTTTGCACAAACATTGTTATGATATACTGAGTACACGAAGACGAGTTCTCAGTCACACCAAGTACCAACCCAGCTGAGCTGTAAATGAGTCGCCTTCAGATTCATCTTATTTCACACGTATCAGTTCGTCATCTTCATTATCACCAGTTTCACCACCCATCACTCCTTCAGTCTTTCACTCCACTCCACTCTTTTTCATACTGCCTATATGTCGTATCATTGTAACACGGTGAGGTGGATCTGATTGGATTGAAGTCTAATCCTTAGGACCCTATCTTCCTTCAGTGCTTTGACACTGTTGGTTGGGTCATTTGACCCATAAAACCCCGTCCCCGATAAGACCTATATTGTGTTTCACGAGACATTAAAACCTTACTCAACCTCAGCCTTCACACCCACCCAGCTGAGGTGTAAGTGCCAGTCAGTCACCTTCAGATTCATCTCATTTCACAGATGCGAGTTTGTCATCTTCATTATAACCAGTTTCGCCATCTGTCTCGCCTTCATCAGTCTTTCACTCCTGGCTAAAACTCACCTGGGGCCCGATTTTTTAAAATCTTACGAAGAACTTAGGAAAAATCTTACGAAGTTTCGAAAATCGGGCCCCTGTTCTGCTAATCCTTCCCGAATTAGACTGCTGTTACTTCATCCACCGAAATGACTTAACGCCTAATGTTTCATGCCTTGGCCGGCGATTATAGCCACCGAAGGCATTCTGTTTTCGGGCTGTCCGTCCGCGTGTGATCATATATTAAAAGTTTGTGCACTCGATATCTTGCAACTTATAACCCGCTCGTCGGAATTTCAGTTTCTCCAGATTTACAACAAAGATGAACTAGTTATATTTTGAGGTCAGAAGATCAAAGGTCGAGGTCACGATGAGAGCAAATGGTCTAAAAATGTAACTTTCTAGTGAAGGCATACCGTCGAAGACCAGCCAGATCGTTATTTTTTTAGTTTTAGTGTTGTGCGGTAGACTCGGCCGTTTTTCAGAGCACGTTAAATATTTGCATATCGTGATTAATGTCTTTTGTAATGATAACGTATATGATGCCTCAAAAAAGAAGTTATTCACCACAAAGATGCTTTCTCAGTGCATCGTTAAAAGAATATTTCAGTCTATGTTCTGTTTGACATTCTCAGTGACAGCTGATAAATTTTGTAGCTGCGTGCACCTTTAGCGCCATGGTTGATACGAGTTTGAGTAATTTGCATGCTTGACTTAATTCTGGCATTAGAATGATTAGAGTAAAAAACAACGTCGGTTCGAGCTGTGCAGATACATGTACGTGTGTACTGTACGTATACGCGGTGTAACAAGAGTTCAGATGTACAGGTTGCACAGCAAAACATACAGTAGCCTATTCGTCTCAGTGCTGGATTTAGACCCCCAGACTCGACGGGTGGGCGGCTTACAGTATTGTGCAGGCCCACCCTAGTTACAGATGGCCATCTACTAATCGATGTAAGAGTGTAGAACGGTCTTAAGTCTATCAACATGGTGCACAGACTTTTGGCGCAAATACAAAGCGACATCTAAGATAACTGGTTAACGCGAGTGACCTTGCCGGGCTTATGAGAAACCAACTCGATTTGCGAAGACGATTCTTATCGTTCTGAGAAAAAGAAATAACATGCTTAGCGCGATTTACTCACATGTGGTAGGACTACATTTTCCCTGCAAAAATTACCTTTATGAGACAGTTGCCCAGTTTGCCCATTCGTAAATCCTGCCCTGAGCGGTCTACACATTTCAACGTTCTATATACCGTACGCTCGGCACTACAGTAGACTACGAAGTTTCGCTACGAACTGACGGGCTCTGTACAAAATAGCAAGCATCTACGACTTTCATCTCAAGCTCGAGAACTGAAGACCAAAGTAACTCGGTGAAGTGGTTATCTACATCACCGCTGATCCTTCAGCGTGGATTTCGGCCAGTTTTCAGTATAATGAACAAAGTAACCGTTGTCGTCGCCCAGGCTATAAGACAATTAAGTAAGTCAAGGTCCCCTTCTCAGATTATTAACAAAAAGTGCTAAAGTAGTGAGTAGCTTAATTAAACCTAATTTTAGTCATTATGGCGTACATTATTACATTTTAGTTCTCATGCACTAACCCTGAAACAAGGTTTGTTTTGACACTGAAGGTAATGAATAACATCGCGAATATCCAAAAATCCGTCAAATATTTTCGGTAAGTTATCTGTGATGTTATGAACCCCATACTTTTGGCCCAAATTTATACCAATGTGTACTAACAGGAACGCGCACGGTATATTATATGCGTTCAGTTGGATTACGCTTACAATATGTAAGATTTATCTATAGTAAAAGCAAGGTAGTGATCGACCCTCCGTCAGCACTGCCCTCCACGTATGCGACACATGAATGGGCAGCTCATGTCTGTTTCTTTGTCTTTGTGAGCCAGCATTGAGTTTACATCCAGTGTGATGGACGGTCGACCAGCCCACATCCACATCCATAGTCCGCCACTATCTTTCCGACTTTTGTTCTGGTAGCCTATAAAATTAGGCCTATAGGCCTACTGCTTGCACGATGACCAGCACAAAAGCGTAAACAGATTGTCCGGTGTGGTCATGCAGCAGTTCCCTGGCCGGCAGTCGAATCTATGACCTCTTCAACATTTCTTTCAACCTAATTTGTTTAAACGCTTAGGTAATTTGCCGTATTTATTTATTTATTTAAAATCGACGACAGAAAGACCCGAGGGCCACTTACAGGGCGTACTGTATTGGCTTTGATTTGTCGATTTTAGCTTTTTTGTAGCTTTAGTAGATTTATTGTTACTTCTGTCGTGGGCTTTGTGCCTGTTACTGAAATACAGTGAAGTGAAGTGACTGTGAGGCGCTTCTTTTACCCAAATCCTCCTACTCTGAAATCCCCGCATCCCGCTTTGTCTCTGATAACCTAGTGAACGTTCACGGTGTCTGAAAAGGTCGTGGTTCTTGGCCTTGGTACGCCATGACGAGGGCGTGTGCTGAATAGTAGATGCCGATTCCGCTGCAGAGAAGTCCGAAGAGGACGATGAGGACGTCGATGGCACGTCGAATGAATCCAACCGACGCGCCCTTGATGCGGAGATGGAAGTAGGCGGGCCAGACAAGCGACAGCATGTTGCCGGTAAAGCTGCCGATCAGGCCCATCAGGATGGCGAAGTGTGGAATGAAGATTGCCATTAGCATTGTGATCACGACAACAACCAGACGCAGTACTACTGCCCACCAGCGCAGACAGCGGCCTGGTGACTGGTCGTAGCATGACGGGAAGACGGTCTCCGGCCGGCCGCGGAACATGGCCGCTTCGAAGAGTTCGACAGCGGCGAAGTACGGCAGCGGATAGGACAGCAGCGCCTTGGCGACCAGGCACAGGTTGACGATGGTCTTCAGTGTCTGGTCGGGCAGGTTGTTGGTGATCACCTCCTGCGTGTTGTCGCCGAACGTCAGAAACCCGATGTACGAGAAGCCGACCTTGAAGACGGCAGCAGCCAGGTGCGTCCAGTCCAGCATCCGGTCGAAGTTTGACCGGTCCACCATGATCGAACTTTGACAGATCCACCGTGGTCAAGTTTGAAATATCTGCCATGGTCGAAGTTTGACCGGTCCACCATGTTGCCCTCCATCGACGGCAGGAAGATCTGCGACGTGTAGCTGAAGATGACCATGCCGAGAGAGATCGGGAAAGTCCAGATGTCGATGCGCAGCTGGACGTCGCGCCAGTGCCACTCGGCGACTCTCGTGAAGCAGTAGATGATGATGACGCCGTTGACGATCATGTGTGCCACGGTACACCAGAAGCTGAGCCAGGCGACGTGGCGCAGACTGCGCAGAAGGGCGCACGGCAGCAGTACCACTCCGCTGATCAGGATCCACGCGGTCAGGTCCAGCGGCGCCGACGGGAACACGCCGACCATCAGTTCACCACACAGCAGCACGTAGAGAATGCACGTCATCAGCAGTTCGATCAGCTGAGCGAGGAACACCAGTCGACCGCCGGCCGTCGAGCCCCAGACCGCGGCCGCGATGTCGACATAACTACCTCGAACTCGACGTTGTACTCGCGCTCCAGTGCCGCCGCCATCGTAGTCAAGGCCAGGCTCCATCACCACATCATCCTCGTACAGACACTCAATGAGGATCTTCCCGGTGTAGCAGCAGACCCACGCCACGACTACCATCGACACCAGTGCCCAGTATCCACCTTCCAACACCGAGTATGGAAAACTCACTATGAACATGCCCTACAAACAGAACATCACGGGAACGATATTGTTACAGTGCTAGTTTGGCTGTGAACTTAACACTGCCACATTGGAGAATAGCTCATAACGCAAGGCATCGTCTAAATAAACCGGCATACCTGTGCCTGGCTGACCACATTTACGATTAGCAAACAAATTGTACGGTCCCAATTGGCCGCGAAATCCTCCGTCCTATGCTAGAGGCGGACGTGGATTTCGCGGCAAATGGTGACCGTACAATTTGTTTGATAATCGTCAATATGGTCAGTCGAGGCACAGGTATGCCGGTTCTGCTCCCATAACAATATAAACACGTTGGGTTAACACAGGCTGCAGTGGTGTCACTAAATCGACTCTATCAGTGGCATGACAAGTTTGTACGTACCGTACGTAGTCGAAACAAAAATTTGACAGCGACATATTTACTAACAAGTTTAAGTCGTTAGGCATCGACACGACTGTCTTACGAGATTCCGAGAACTGAATGGACGGACGATTCAGTTGCCCCACAAAGTTGCGTCAACATCATTACCGTGGAAGGTTTAGTAAATGACGCCACTGTCATCGTATGTTCTGGCCTAAATCTAGGTGAGAAAAACCTGACGGCATTACTGTAACGTATTGACTATATATCGACTCATTACACAAGTACTGAGATACTGTACAATGCACGACGTGACATTTCAGTAATTTTGGCGGAATTACATGTAGTTGAAATGAACAGATATTAATGCCAGTAGCTAGCATACGTTTAATACAATTATTAAGCCATGCACATCAAAGCTGACAAGTGACAATGTGTCAATATGGTCAGATGGGTCACCAAATTCGGATGTGTCATTGGCCAAAGATGAACGCTTGTGCATCACGATAATGACTTAATAGTCATTGTGGTGATGCAGTCATCAGAGTAGACCAACGTTCATGTGAACAAGTGGTTGAACAGTCTGTTTACAAAAATGTCAGAGTATCGGGTCACGTGGATCACAGCAATGACCCATTGCCAGTTCTGATGGAGATGGCGTACTTGAAATTAATAGACAACGACACTGCCTTCTAATCTAAGGCCGACCACCCGCGAATTCGTGCATTAAGTT
>Ga0049105_1000037_pt1 | contig 22851 bp, 19 predicted proteins | sample WorMetvaBAHAMAS1_FD_61260 | JGI IMG/M metagenome (GOLD analysis project Ga0049105, IMG submission 61260) | Worm MetaG Olavius vacuus BAHAMAS.1 | ecosystem: Host-associated > Annelida > Digestive system > Unclassified | place: Germany: Marburg | collected 2013-04-09
ACGTGTTTGCAAGGTGCACGCGAGTGAGAGAATGAATGACTGTCCTGTGGTTGGCGGGAGGAAGTACGATGTTGAGTGCGGATTGGTCCGACGGGGTCCGATTGGGTCCCGATGGGGTCCCGATGGGGTCCGATTGGGACAGATTGGGTCCGATGGGGTCCGATTGGGTAATTAGTCATACCGGACCCTAGCCACTTCGCACTCTGGAACTTTCGCTCCCATATTGTTAATCCTATCATTTTTTTCAAGTCATTTGCTACGAAAAATCTACATACGCCTCATTGCATACAAATTCTAAATAACTGGATTTGATACTGCAATTTATTATCTGCACTTGTATCAGAACTTCATTTCTTTGAACTTGCAGAATAGTCCCAGGTTCAGTTTTTTACGTGTCTTTGATGTGCTTGCAGTTGTCTTTTGTATTTACGGAAGGATTGTTTCAGGGAATGCATGTGACGAATGTGGCTTGTAGGCCCTGTAGGTCAGTAGGCCTACTCTATAATCCTGTCTCTGAGAACTGTCACTAGAGTTCGGCCGATTCGCACATCGGACATTGGTAACATCGGAGCTAAACTGAACAGTGAAAAATCGGTAGCATCAGTGCGCCGATACTGATGTTGAAAAAAATAAACGTGAATGCTTGCAATCTAGTTTTCACGTTAATTACAATTATACTTAAACAGCATAGTTTGATCGTACAAACTAACATATGAAATCAACTAACATTTCTCCATTAAAAAATACAGTCGTGTTTACTGTACCAGCTGTCGTGATCCAAGTATTCGATCAGCTATCTCAGACATGGTGTCGAAAGAAAATAAATAAAAATTTCCAAATAAAACTTTCTAAGAATACTGGGAGCAAAATTAATTCACTATTAGAAAGGGAACTAAGTAAAAACTATAACGCAGTCATAAGAATGCAACATTATAGCGGATAGACGTAGTCGATGGTGACACTGTCTGGCGAATGAAAATGAAATGAATTTACCAAATCCACCGGAAGGAATGTAGTTTGTATTTTATACCGATATATGTGTGCAGATGAAAAAACATGGTATGTTGATTATGCGTTTAATAGTTACTTCACTCGGAAAATAAAAGAAAACACACAATACTCCAAAAAATAAACCAAACTTCACAGCGGTAAACATCGGAATCGGACATCGGTTTTGTTTCACCTAAATATCGGAACGTCGTTCGAAATTTCACGTGAATCGCCGAACTCTAACTGTCACATCAGTTCATTCTGTTACGGCTGATGTGTCAGATTCACATCAAAAGATAACGACTACTACTACGTTAACAAAAAGAATAAGAATCAACGTTTGTTAGAACAATGCTTATTGGAGCAGTTACGCACCACCAACAGTATATGAATACAATAATAAAGGACAAAGCAAGACACGTTTCAGTCTACTGTAAATTTAAGGCAAGAATTCTTGTCTGTTAGACTAGTATTGAACCTTTGTCTTTTTAACATGTTAGTAATAAACCTGATTTGAATATGTGATCATTCTTGTGTTAGTCTACCATTGTTTCTGTGAATTACCAAGATATGACACCATGGAAAACCGACGTCACGTCTTGCCTTGTCTACTTTGCAACCTAACATGTCAGCACTTGCAGTGCCATGGTCAGCTATTGACAGTGCAAAGGATGTCTGAAAATGCACAATTTGTTATAATTGGTGATTGATGACATTTTTGCAATGTATGCTGTTATTAATTTTAAATGATAAATCCATTAATTGAACACTGCGACATAACTGTATAAAATGTATTTGACTTTAGGTAGGTCACATATGTGTGTTTTGCATAATACACAGGTCGACGATGTACTGAAAGAGTATATTCATGGAGAGAATAAATACAAACAGATTTGTGACTTGATGAACCGAGAAATGGAGAAAGGTCTGTCACGCACTGAAAATGCTACTGCGACAGTAAAAATGTTCATCTCGTATGTTCAGTCGTTGCCAGATGGATCAGGTAATGAAGTGTGAAGCCCTGCAGATACATTTTGCCATTTCTAGTGACATTCGAGCATTATTACATAGATGCAGAGTTAATCTGTGTGCACTTGAGTGCTTGTTTTATGTTGATTAATTAGTTGAAAAGTATACACCACAATGTCTGCAGCCAACACCTGGGGTGCATTCAGTTGCAAAGGCGCCGCAGGTGCCTGGCAGGCGAAATGTTCACTGTTGCTAGCCTGACTCCGGCAGCCTGCTAGGCGTCTTGAGGTGGCAGTAAGCAATAATACTAGCAGCCTTCCTCACTTCACAATATGGCATCCAATGATGCAGTGCATTGTACAACACAATATACAAGACCATTCAGTTATTTTAACAATTAGGCCTATTCAGTGATTTTATTGTTGGTTAGCATTATTTTGCCATATGTGGGCTACTTTGGTGTTGGTTTGGTGATTGTAGTTTTGGTGAACGTAGAGTATTGAAAAACCACATACTGATACATAGAGTCCCACCCCTCCTCCAAACCCCCAGCCACATCTGGGAGTGCTTAAGCATTCCAAGCGGGTAAAAACAAAGAAGTCTGGCCTAGAAAAGAAGACAGAATTATTTGTATGTTATGGGGTCACTATTAACAATTTTTGCACTAGAAACACCTTCCATGTTTACATCCATCCATGCAATGCATTCAGGTTGCCTGTCCTGTGGGCGCTGGCACAGGCGGTGTGCAGGCAGCCTGCGCAACTGAACTTGAAATTGAAAGCATGTTGTCTGTCTGTTGATTGCACTATGTTAATTTGTGTTGGTTAACATTGGTTATGACTACAGAGATTGTGAGGGCTTTGTGTACTTTAAACCACAAGGATATCAGTAGACATTAGTTTAGCTGACTTAGTGGTTTGGAGTCAGTACAGATATGCCAAAATACAGCTGCATGAGATGGTAATCTCAACCACATTGCTGATGGTGCTGCATGTACTCCTTAGTAGTTTTTTTTCTGGAGCACTTATAATCGAAGTTGACATTCTTTAGTGTACTCGTGCTCTTGCATTGTACTGTTGGCTAATGGCTATTACTATATGTCCGTTGCATCTGTTTTGGGGGTGGGGGTTTCATTGTGTGTCTGTTGACTGAGGGACATGTATCGTGCTGTGTTTTGTAAGATTTCTGAGAATTGAGAAATGTACGGTCCAGTCATATGAAACAACTGAGAACATTGCTTTTGTCTAACATAAGACAAGACACAGCATATCAGTTCATTAGTTGGCAGCTCTTAGTATACATATAGCATATCTGCATACATTTGTTTATGCTTTACAAGCTGTATTTTATTGCAAGAATTACCGGTACATAATAAAAATTACTGACTGATTTTGAACACAAGATCTGATGACATTTGTATTACTATGAGAATAAGATGCATTAAGAAATTTTAATTTGAAAATTATAGGACACACATTCGTATTTGAATGTTAGCTGTAGTAGCTTTCTGTTCATTGTGTGTGGTAACATAACTGTTGTTCTTTTGTTTTATTATTGTAGAGACTGGTGACTATTTGGCTCTGGATCTTGGTGGTACAAACTTCAGAGTACTGCTTATAAGCTTAAAGGGATCAGCTGTTGATATGAAAAATAAAATTTATCCGATTGCAGAAGAACTGATGTTGGGGACCGGTGACAAGGTAACTTGAAGCTATATTTCAGTTTGAGGTAATGGACTAGGATGCGTTTAGCTGAAAGCAAGTCTTCGGTCGCTTTGAACTCGGTGGTTGGTCACATCATTCACATGTCATTAGAAACAGGAGCCTCGAGGACGATTGACCATGCCTTTGCCTCCATGACCTTGCCGTCACACTTGAGGTAATTGTCCTTGAGGTATCAGAAGTTGTCATTGGTGCTGCATTAGTTCATTGCATTTCAATGAAGTTTACGCATGTTGTCTGAAGCAGTGCACTTAAAACAAAGTTCTGGTCTTCTGTAGTTCACTAATTGTGCAGGCTAAGAATGAAAGTCATGTTGTAGGCTAATCATTAATTAGTCTTATATGTGTGTAATGAGGAATCCCTTGGCTTTCTCTTCAGAGGTCAAATCCTTTGTCTTGGCATTTCACATCAAGTCCTTGGCCGTGCAAGTCCTTGGCCTTGACTCCAAGACTGATTAGAAACGTTAAGACACATGACATTGTTTGCCACAGTAACTTAAGACTCAATTTTTTGGTGTTTTTGTCAGTTTTAGATTTACTTTTTATCTACATGTGATTTGCAACTGTTGTAAGGGGCCCGTCACACTAGAGCTGCGCTCATCGCAATAGTCCGGCGCTCAAAAAATTTTGCCCAGCCTGGCGAGAGCGTGGCCAATTACTGTTTTTGCGCCGATACCGCGACAGCAGTACATCGTTACCGCGTTCTTATTGCGCCCAACAAGCATGCACCACGCTCCGTATCACACTCAACACCACGCTCGCATCACGCTTGAACTGCTCCCACCGCGTCTTTACCGCGATCAGTCGGATCGCGTTGCGTACAAACGACGCTTCTACTACACCTAAGCAATGCTCACCGCGCGTCATCTACCCCACGTATCAAGTTCTTATTGCGCCCAACAAGCATTTACCGTGCTCCGTATCACGCTCAACACCACGCTCGCATTACGCTTGAACTGCGCCCATTGCGTCTTTACCGCGATCAGTTGGATGGCGTTGCATACAAACGACGCTTTTACTATGCCTAAGCAACGCTCACCGCGCGTCAGCTACGCCACGTATCACGTTCTTATTGCGCCCAACAAGCATTCACCATGCTCCGTATCACGCTCAACACCACGCTCGCATCACGCTTGAACTGCGCCCACTGCCTCTTTATCGCGTTACGTACAAACGACACTTCTACTACGCGTAAGCAATGCTCACCCTTACGTCAACTACACGCCCATCACGCTCTTGGTGCGACTTAATGAAGATCTGATCACGCGCCAATTACGCTGGCCACGATCATATATAAATACCGTACAACCTTCTGGGCAGCATCATTTTGTTTTAGAACTACAAGTGTCAGAACTATGCCACCAGAAGACAAGGGAAGAGGCCGTGCAAGGGGGAAATGCCAAGCAATGACTTCAAAGAAGTCCAGTAGCCCGTCATCTGCATCAAGTGTTGCTCTGGAAGCAGAGCCTGAACAATGTCAAGTCACACAGCCTCCAGCCTCCCAGACTCAAGCATCCCTGCCTCAACCCACCCAGGCCCTGAGAGAGACGTAGACACTGACGCTGCCAGTGTCACGAGCAAGACCAGCGTTGCCAGCATGACGAGCCACATGGGCAAGAAGACCAAGCTCCACAGTTCCCTGACAGAAGGCGAGGAGCAGAGCATGGCGGAAGAAGCATGACGTGCAGTTGTGTTGCCTCATCCATAACTCACGGGGTGCTATGGTAGTAATCGACTATATATAGCAAGTTCACAGTGCATTATCTGAGCGTAGTATTGACATAATGTGAACCACATAGCGGCGGGGTCTGAGCGTGTTGGCGTAGCATAATCGTAGTAAGAGCGGGACGAGCTTGCTAGAGATGCACCATGGTCATAGCGAGAGCGTGGTCAGGTCGCAGGGGCATCCCAGTGGACGTAGTAACAGCGTGATGAAAGCGTACTGATATCGTGCTGAAAATGGGGAGCACATTTTCACGCCCCCGATATGCTTGCAATACGATAATTAAGTTCGTACTACGCTCGAGGTACGTGGGTAGTACGCCTGTCCCGTCTGTAATACGCTCTAAATGCGCCCTCACTGCGCCGTCTTTCCGCCACGCTCGCCCCACGCTTGTTTTGAACATGCTCAAAATTTGGCAACGCGCTCCACGCTCATGGTGACTGCACCACGCTCGCTCATGATGACAATATGTCCACAACAGATCGAACTGCGGTTCTGCTACGTTCTACACGTAGTGAGATCCCGCCTAGTGTGACAGGGGTATAAGGCACTGTTGAGCTCCAGTAGAGCAGCACTGAAGGAAATCTGTGGCTGATGATGATGATGATAATGTTGATGAGTTCAGTATACTGATATTTATTCTTTCACTCCACTTCGAGGATTTTGATTGCCGGTTGGGAGTTTGTTAGTTTGCAATGTGCTTTAGCAATAAGCACATTGCTGTATGTAAGTCTCAGTTTTGTTTAACTAACATATTTTTTCTGCTTTCTAAGGCAAGTCCTGGTTTGTTGAAGGTCAACAAGGAAAATTGCTGTGTAAGATTTGTTTACATGCCATATGCTTTTTATGATATGCAAACAGTGTCGGAGCTCTGAAAGTAAAACATTATAGATGCATGTAACGTACATAATATATGACACACAGCTGGTGACCTGGAGAATATTTTGATGATTGGTGCTGTAAATAAGTCTAAATTCCCGATGGTCATTGTGTGACATTTAAAGTTTTAATTCATCAGTTAACCGAAAGTTGTATCCGTGTTTGTGTGGTGATGGCACAGTTATTCGACTACATTGCCGGCTGTATTGCAAGCTTTGTTCACGACCATCACCTCGAGAAGAAGTCGCTGCCTCTCGGATTCACGTTCTCGTTTCCATGTCGACAAGAAGGCCTTGCAATCGGACGACTTGCGATGTGGTCCAAAGGATTTAAATGTTCTGGGGTAGTGGGCGAGGACGTCGTCACGTTGTTGCATCAAGCTATAAATCGGAGACATGTATGTTTGCTTACAAGTGACATACAAGTATAAAATTATTTGTGGTTTACAGCATTTTTATACAGATACTTCAGTTTGTCACTTATCTGCGTATTTGTGCCTCAGAAGTACTCTTACTCACTTACTTACACATTATATATTTGTTAGATAACTATGCTGTATGAAATTCTGTTTTTCAGTTTTCCTACAGTTATTAATACATGGTGCATTTCATGTGAGCATTTGCCGAGTGTCGTATATGCTGTGGCCATTTTGTCTGTCTCTTTGTGCATCTCTCACACCTGTGATCACCAGACTGGAAGCCCCATCATCCAGTTTTTTGGTGCCAAAAATTATGGTGAAATTCCAACAAGTATCAAATATGTATGAGAAGACTGAATCTCAGAAATGATAGCAAATACATACATTAACATTACATAGTTAACTGTGGAAGTATAATAGGAACTCTCAATATGTGGAATAGCACCATAGGTAAAGGTCATATTAGGCATTATAACCTTTTTATGTACACTATGTTGGGAGACATATGCCGCCTCTTATTTGAGCAGCCGGCAGAGAATTGGAGAAGACCGCCGGGCCGGCCGTGTTCAACTTGGCTCCGCAACATGGCAGATGACCTGAAGGAGCTCGACATGGACCTCCTGGACGTCAGAGCTTCTGCCCAGAACCGCCCTCTCTGGAGGATCATTGCAAAGCACGGCGCTACGCTCCCGTAGTGGAGCATGCTACGCTACTACTACTATGTTGGGACCGAATGACATTTCTGAATAATACATATCCTCACATGTTTTCTTTATGACAGCAGGTATTTTTTAAAATAATAAGAGTGATAATTATTATCAGTTGTCGGTGTCTGATTATGTGCTAAGTTTGACATTCATGAAGCGAGGCAGTGTTATAAGTGCTATAACGTGTTTGTTACAGGATGTTGATGTCGAGTGTGTGGCAATTCTGAATGACACAGTTGGCTGTCTCATGTCGTGTGCATTTCTTGACCACCATGCTGAAATTGGTGTTATTCTCGGTACGTGTGTATGTTTTTCTGCATTGATCTGTTGTGATGCAGTTAATCCATAAACTTAGTGTAAGTTCCTTAATTTGCTTGTTTTAATAAATGAGAAACATGTTCCAAGTTGAGTTTATTGTGAAGGAGTGATGTATGAATGAAGTATGTTCACGAATGAAAGAAACTGTATAATTGGTCGAACTTGTTACTGAGAAAAAATGGTCTTAAGAGCTCGGTGTTTTATCAGCCTTATCCTGCAGCCAAGGTGATGTATGTCTGCAGTTCTCTATGCATAGCTTATGATATTGCAGGGCACCATTGTACATACCTGAGGATGGATGGCCGCCGTTGGCCGGGCTGAGTTCACCCTAGCAAGTGATAGATTCAGTTATTATTCTACTACTCATCAATACTGTCTGGTGGGCTTAGTGCAAGTTGTTGTAGGCCAAAGCAGATGGCAGTATGAAAGCAGATACACAACAGTAGGTTGTGTAAGCATTATTGGCTATCTGTTTGAGTCAAGTTCATCTTAATTACATGTGTGGCATAGCACCCAATTGTAGTTGATTGGATAAGCTTACCTGTTGGATTTAGACCTGGTTGCTAGCTACACTGCAGTAGAAGTAGAAGGGACATACCTCGAGGGTACACGCCACTTCACAACATTTTTTGATGTTTCTGCATAGGTGAAAAGTGTTCACTAGAAATGAGTAGATTTTATCGGAAAAGATGTAACAAATTACATATGAAATCAGCATGCTGTGTGGAAAGAATATTTGATTTTGAGTGCTCGTGTAGCATCAGATAATAAGAAATTACCAAGGTTTCCATTGCAGACTTATGTAACTGCTGATAGCAAAATTTAGGGATGTGACAAAGTTCGAATTCGTATTCAGCAGTGTTCGAACTTGGAACGTTTTCATCAGATTCGGAATTTGACAAATGTTTTAAACTCCTTGTTGTCGAATGCGAATTAGTGGAAAATCCTTGTTCTACAACTGATTTCATACGGTATGCACAGACAGCCAGAGAGCGCAAACTTTGTTTCTCAAATGCAACCTATCACACAAACTACAGTTATTGAATGTGCAACATAATTTTTTGCTCAGTGATGTGTTACATTGTACTAATATGAACACTGACTTTATTGACTTTATGAAATAACATGTTACATTATTATTTAATTGACCTAAACCAGTGCATTACATTCTGACTTATAAATTAAATGCCTGTATTTGCATTCGACGAATTTTGAAAGTCAGAATTCGCATACACAAATTTTGACCAGCTTCGTCACATCACTAGCAAAATGCAGTGGGGACACTTGTCTTTATTTTGGAGTGGCAAGAGAGAAATGAGAAATGCAAACCATTGATATTCTCATTTGGTTATTACTATTACGAACTACTGTCACTGTGTTGTATCTGGTGAATTTACGCTGAAAAGAAACTGAGCTCGTTCATTTCATGACAGGAGACAGTAAGTAAGTAAGTAACAGCATTAATGCAAGGCATGTAGAAACTAAAATATCACTCTGTGCCACAGATTCAGTCAAGCAAATGTGCTTTTTGTGGATGCTTAAAATGTGCATAATTATAATTATCCAACGAACGTAACGCTGGCAACGTGTTCAAAACCTGTCACCAAACTGAGTCTTGGTGCACAGCATGAGACACAAATGTGTCGGATAATGTAGTTTGTGGTACGAGTGGCTGATGACACAGTTATGTCTTGCTGTGCGTTGTAGGTACAGGCACAAATGCGTGCTACCTTGAGAAGCTGGATAGAGTGCATTTGTGGGATGGTAGCAATGCTGAACCGCGACAGGTAATTGGCTGATGGCATTTCGTCTTGATGATGTTGTCTAGAAGCATATTTGAAGCACCAGCACTGTTATACGTAACACAACTCACAATACCTGCATGCAAGCCATGCTGTGCAAAACAAGGATTATAGCGTCCCTCTTTGTGGATATCTGTGTGTGTGTGTGTATGTTTGTTTGCGCAAAAACTGAAAAACCACTGAATGGAAATTGATGTAACTTGGGTGGAATATGTGTTTTGGTGATCCCCAGAAGTGATTAAAATTTGGTGACTTTCGACCTTGATGTTTGATCTTTGACCTTGAGAGCTATTCTAATATATTTAGATGGTGGTATTTTGACCCGACACCTGTCTGTGAGAGAGATATTCACTTACCATGCAGCATATGCTATGAGGGCAATGCCATGTCTCTCAGATGATGTGAAGAGTCGATCCTTGATGCATATGGCAAATGCTTTGAGAGGTAAATTTGATGGCAGCTTGCAAACTTTGACCTACTTTAGAACACAGTTTAAATAATTATGATATGACGCACGTATACAGGTTGTGATCAATACGGAGTGGGGAGCATTTGGCGACAACGGAGTTCTGGACTTCATTCGTACCAGAGTTGATCGTGACATAGATGCAGAGTCCCTGAATCCTGGCCAGCATGTGTGAGTACCGCTCTTCATCTAACAGTAATGACAGTGGTTCAGTGTGTGAACGTCAGTGGGTCTTTTAGTATTGACATACGTATTAACATACTGAAGACATACGCCAACATAGTCGTGAGTCGGTGAACGAGTTAGCCAAGAGTGTAATGTCCCACTGGACACAGACACAGACAGGATGCTGTCTTTTCAGAGTTGATTGTACTGATACTGACAATCATATCTACAAAAGCCACAAGAAAATACACACAATAAACTAACCCTGCCAACCCACATCTAACTTTAGTTGAGAAAAGCAAAGTGTAAAATCTGAGTTACTTAAACTAACAGGTCCTGGCTCAGTTGTAGGAAGTGGTGACATGAGTGTGCTTACAACACGATGTGCCACTGTTGATTGCAGTGCAGATTTTGCATACTAATTACATGCTGTCGTATGGTGCCCCTGCTGCTTTCTACTGATATGATTGCAACATTCGTTTATTGCCGTAAAGGTTTATAGTTGCTCAGATCAATTACTGAATGCTGCTGATTTTTTTCTCATTCACAGGTATGGGTTGCAATTGCAGTTTTTGGGCAGCAACTGATTATTTTTTACTCTGTAAAATTATTGCCCATTTTGTGACCGTCAGTAACTGACTGCACTGAAAATGCAGATGATAAGGCATTGTATTGATTACGTTTGTGTATAGCGGTATTTGCATTTTAAGAATTATTAGTTTTGTTGTGCTTAAAACAACGCCATTAAATTTTGATAATAATAATGTCTGTAGTTGTTATTATATTTGTATTCTAGTTTGAGTCATTGCACATTATTAGCATTGTGTGTAGTGTGTAAAATGTGCCTGTGTGTTGGCAGATATGAGAAGCTAATCAGCGGAATGTACATGGGTGAGATTGCAAGGCGCGTCATTGTGGAGTGTGTTAAACTTGGCTGTCTCTTCAATGGTCAGCTCTCAGATGAACTCAATACTCCTCATCGTTTCTACACAAAATACGTCTCTGAAATTGAGAAGTATGACTGCCTTTTTACTATGCTTTCAGTTTGTAATTTTTTATTAAACTGTGTTCTACTTGTTTATTTGGCAAATCAGTTTGATCCTTGTTTAAACATTGGAGAGATGCTGTAATTTTTCCATCTTTAGTTTTCTTTATGAGAAGTTCTGGATGGCATATGCAATACATGCGTGTTCAGAGATGAGGACGATGGAGAGTACTTGCAGACGAAAGAAATTCTCGACGAGCTCGGAGTGAACAATGTCACCATCGAGGATTGCAAGAATGTTCGCAAGATCTGTCAGGCTGTATCCGAGCGTGCTGCTTTCCTAGCGTCAGCAGGTTTGTAAATTACAATGTATATGTGTAGTGCAGTTCTGTGGTGCACTGCTCTGATATTTGTTGCATTTCACACTGCTGTTTTATCGCCATATAGCAACACTGAGCTCGGCCGACGGAGTTTTTCAGTTGCTGCACCGACCGTCTGGAACTCTCTTCCGGCACATCTGTGCTCGACACTGATTGGTTGCAGGCAGTTTAGAGATGGGTTAAAATCTCATCTCTTTGCAGATGCCTACTTCTGATCCTCTTGAGAACATACGTTATAAGAGTCTAATGTACTTACTTACTTACTTACTGTAGCGACACTTAAACCCATCGGTTCTGCATGCATACACGGCACTGCAAAGCAGTCTTGGAATGCTGGATTGCTGATATTTCACACATTGTATTATAGACAGTTTTGTATTTCTCTTTTCATTGTCAGTGTCACATGCACGTGGTCATGGTCACTTGGCATAAGTCTGCATAGTGACCCCCTGGTTAAGGTGGTCAAGACTTGTCACCCTGTCGATCTGGGTTGAAATTCCGCTCTCACCCGTGTTAGTCGCTGGTGAGGGCATCCAGCCAGAATTGTTTCTGCCTCCACAATTATTACCAGTTTTCCTGCGGGCTTGTCTGAGCTCTTGAATAGGGTGTCTTTTTTTCGACCTGTCTGTTTTCATGTCGTGTAAGTTGCCAGGAATGTGGCTACATGGATGAATGTCTTCCATTGCGTCTACTCTATGACCCATTCCACTGCCTGTCATACATCACTTTCTCTTTGCTGCAGGTTCTCTTTGACGTCCGTTCGTTCGTCAGTCTTTTTCTGCCTTCCAGAGCTTCTGGTGTATACCAGACACTAATGTTGCGAATGCTTCTGCTGGTAATTTGGAGTTACATGTGTGCCATTGTACAGTCTCTGTGTCTTGAAGAGTTTCTGAACTTGCTTGAACTCTTAACAGAACAGTACATGATGATAAGATGTTTCTTTGTTTATTATTTGCTGTCATATTAAACTGGTTGCTTGTAAACAGTACCTATTCATATTTTTATACCTTCTTTTTCAGGCTCGTTTGGGGATTGATGGATTGGCAAGTTTTTAAAATGATGTTTCATATGTTTATGATCATCCAAGTTAAATTAGCTCTTGAATATGGTTTTTCGATCAGCATCAGATTTTTTTATTTATGTACATATGATAGTTAAATTATCATCATCGCATAGCTTGCATGGACATAGCACTGATCTTCTGTGACCGCATCTAATCACACTCATCTAGAGGTCTGCTGGTGGGAGGTCGTGGTTCTCTGGATCTGATCAGTACACCCGCAGCAGGGTCGGCCAGTTAAGAAGAGGTGATGTGAAACTTCAAAGTTGTAGATTTATGCTGCAATTAATAAATTTTTTATCGTGCAGGAATTGCAGTGCTTGTGAATCGCATTGACAAGCCGAAGCTGACAGTTGCAGTTGATGGCAGTCTGTACCGCTTCCATCCGCACTTCCACCGACTGATGATGAAGATGACAGCGTCACTGATCAAGCCAAACATTGATGTGAGCTTTCCTTCAATCATGTTCATTCTTCTGTGGTTGTTTGTGTGCACTTACTGTTGGACTACAGCTGTAGCCTCTCGCATCACCTAATGTTTTATTGCCTACCTTCATCGACTCGAGTCTGGATGTTATCAGTAAAGATATTGGAGTACCTGGAAAAGTCTGAAAAGTCAGGGAGCTCAGAAAGTGTCAGGTGTATGTCAGACATCTAATGAAAAGTCAGCTAAAGGTATAAGAAGGGAAAAATCAAATGATGATTTGGCATTTCACTCTGTCTTTAGGCCATATTTGTTAACTGTTACAGGTTGTTTATCTGAAATGACTTAGGCACTTGTTCGATGGTGTGTCAGCATTTAATAAACTGGCCAGTTGATGGGTTTATATAATGCTACCTATTGCTAAGAGTGGACTAGAAAGGTCTGAGAATCTGCACAATTTTGAGAGTGGTCATCCTGGATGTATTTTGCCTCGGTTAGACATTGATCAGGACTGAACAGCATTGTTGGTTTTATTAATGGTCTACATGATACTTGTGCCACTGCTCTGATGCAGTGGACTGGTTGCAGCCTACTTCCACAGTCTTACAAAAAGTTTGTACTATTAGTGTAATTTCCTTTAATACCACTTGCCTGAGAGAACAGCTGTAGGAACAGAGGTGTTCACTCTCGGTGAGTTTGAGACTGCTTTTGAAAATTAGTGTGGTATGGTTTTGTATGGAAATGAAACTTAGACGTTGTAATGTGTGTTTGGAGAACATAATAAAGATGTGTTGGTCAGAGCAGAAAAAGTGAGTCTGGAAAAAAAGGAAAGAACGTTGCTGGAAGTACAGTAAAGACACAAAAATAGTTGTGCATGTTTTGTAGTGCAACTCACTGCCGAACATAGTCACTGATTTCAGTGAGGACAAAAAATGAATTCGGAAGTACTAGTACTTGTAATGGTGTACCAATACTTGTACTGAAGAGAGGACATTGCTGGTAATTGAAAGCAATCATACGAAATAATTTTTTAATAAATAATTATAATAGCATGCATATTTCTGTCCCGCTGTAAGGTCGTAACTGCTAATAGCCACGTTACATACGGATGCAAGACATGGTGCATGTTAATGATTGTGGTAACCAATTTGTGAACTGTATGACTGGTTTTATATCAGGTGAAGCTGATGTTGTCGGAAGATGGCAGTGGCAAAGGAGCGGCACTGGTGGCAGCTGTGGCTTATCGGCTGGCTCAGACGAGAAAATCAGTCAGTTCTTAAATGTCGTCTCACCGTTGTTCACGCTTGTTGCAACACAACTCGTATCGGTAGCTTCCACGTCGGCCACTGCTGCTCGAGACATTGAGTATTTGGCACTGGCCAGTAGTCCACTAGCTGTGTCTTGTTTGTTCATTACTGACCCTTTTCGTAGGTGCAATTTGATTTTTTTCTCAGCAGGTATTTTCTATGTCTGTTTGCCAAGAGTAAATGAATGTAATGCACGCAGTTTTTGTTGTAAAGATTTCACAGAACGTATAACGTAATTGTCTCGTCAGAATGTAATTGTCTCGTCAGACAGATGTTAATCATGTTATCAGTGTTTGCATTTGGGTCACCATTTATGTCTTTCTTGGCTGCATAATAGTTTCATTATACTGCTTCAAATTAGCAAGTATGAAAGTACTGCAGTATGACATATTATGGTGCATCGTGACTGCTAACCTACATCTTAGAAATACTCTTACTTACTTATGTAATATTGTATTACCAGCAGAGGATGTTTCTTGATCTTACACGAGAACGAGTACCATGAATTGATATCAAATTAAATTCTTTGAACTTAATTTTCTGACTGACTGATGGTGGATGGCTGTGACATGCACTGTATGTAGGTGAAATTTTCATACTAGCAGAAGTTGTTTGTAATGGATTGTTGCTAATAATTTCTTATTATGCTGGCATATATATATAATTACTTAGAGTATCATTAGCTGAATATTTTGGGTAGTTGATTCGGGTTAGGGTAGCAGAAGGAACGAAGCACAAGGTATCTAGATATTTGTCGCACAGACTGTTATGTTTATACAAGGTGGTAGAGTAGGTAGACACATCAGAGATGTGTTTCTGGGTTACATTTGTAGGCGTCAATGTGATTAGATTCTAACAGTTTGAAACGCAGAGTTTTAGTATAGACCAATGGAAGGACGTGTTGTATGCTGTATGGGTAACTGGTATGGTATGATGCAAGTACAAAAAAACAGCATGTACACCATGTTCCAGAAAAAGGAAACCAGAATGTTTTTGTCATATCTTCTGAAAAACTTGGCTGATTCTGGTGAAATTTTGTACGCAGTTGTCCGAATAAATTTGCTACAAAGTATTATAAACATTTTCAATCTCGCGTAAACCTTGTTCTCTACACTACCTTATGGAACTGAAAATGCCTTTTTTGCAAGAATTCTAATATCATTCGTTAGTAAAAAGTAAGCCAAAATGTTGTCATCATATCTTTTGTAAAGTTCAGCCGATTAATTTAAAGTTTGTGTTTTTAGATAGATGGCTATGGAATGCCATGAATGCATTCCTTTAAGTATGAAATAGAATATAGGCCTAAATGTATGTAATAAAATTTAAAGATATCAAAAAATGAATACCGAGTCAAGTTCAGGGTCACAGCATTACATAATGACTGTGAAAGTGCTTATTGTAGCTAAATTTCTTAGCAGTCATTAGTGTAAATAAGTAAAAATTTGTTGATTTTATGATTTTTCACCATTTGCATTTTCACAAAAATATGACACCAGTTTTACAAGGTAGTGTAGAGGCACTGTTCAGGTGAGGTGGAAAACGTTTACTTTGTGGCAGGTTTATTCAAGACACTGTACCAGATTTTATCAGTATCAGCCGAGGTTTGTGGATATATGACTAAAACATATACGTCTACTTTTTTCTGGGACACAGTGTGGAAACAAATCACTAAAGTGTTTTTTTTCTAAAAGCACATTTCATTTACTTATTAATTACTTTCCAGCTAACGAGTGATTTTGCTTTCCTTTTATTGCATTCTACCAAACTTCATAGTAAGCTGGGCTTGTTGTTAGTCATTGTTGATGTATGTGACGATGAACTTGTCTACGATGCCTGTTGCACTGTACAGTGTAGTAGTGTTTGTTGCATTTTTGTGGACTGTTATACATGTTGTATCTCTGTAATTTATTGAACATATGTTATATTACGACATCCTATTTGCATGCAGATTATAGTTTGATTTCCCCCGGTTTATACATCAGCTATTCTTTTGTTATTTATTGCAACCTTTCGACGTGTTGACGACACAGGTGTCTTTGTTAGTCGTGAAATTTTTGGCTTCAGTTATTTCTTTGTTTAGTTGCTGTGTATCTGTGATGTGTTCTGTCAGTCTGACATGCTCCTAGAGGTTACGTGTCATTGTGCATTCCGTGAACATTGCCAGCAGTTTGTTGTCCGACATCAGCTTTTTGTCGTGATACAATACAATGTAAAACCCTTATGTCCTGTATCTGAAACTTTGTCATAAATGTTTTTTTTTGTTAAAATTATGGCTTTTTGTTCATTACTATTTGAATTTAGTTCTGTCACTGAAAGCCTTCCACTGTTTCATTGTGCATTCAGAAGTTGCTGCTGCTGATTTTTTTCCAGTTATTGACAGTATTTTGATTTACTTGGAAATAGTTGCATTATTTGCCCTCAGTGCTTTGACACTGGTGGTGGGTTGTTGCCTGCAAATGACCCACTGGAACATTCTCCAAAGATTTCCTATGGAGACCTGTGGTAACTGTGGAAAACATACCGGTTAAATCTAAACCAAAAGTTGTAGTAGTAATCTGGACTGTGCCAAATAGTGCATTTTAAAGTATTTATTTGAATAAAAATAATTTATTGGTATTGTTCATCTGAATATGAACATAATGTGAATAATTGATGTGTGATGTAATGATATACTAGAAATTTTCTGCCACAAGATATGCACGCATGCAGTTTGTTTATTATGCAGTACATCATTAGCGGCTGTGAGAGAACTACCAAGATAGATTTTAAGTGAGATTTTTCTCTGTTGGACAAGAATATGTGTAATCTATGTCAGCTGGTAGCTTTGATAGTGCTTATTATTATTTGATAAAATTTAAGCTGTACTATTTCGGCCGAATACGAATGCATTATTTGGTGTACTATTCGGGTTACCGTAAATAGAATGTGAACAGAATGCTTGGTTCAGGCCTACTAATAGTTGCTTTTTGCAATGGGTGAGTGCTTGTTCTGTTTGATAAACATACATTATGTTTTGTTATCTTGCAAAGTAAGTGACAAATATGAGCATGAAGCATCTGCTGTTACCGTTTTAGTTTTGTGCTGGTCAAATTGTTACTTGTTATTATCATTCTGCTGTTTTTGGTGGGTTCTAGAGAAATCTGCTGCTGTTTTGCATGTGTCTGTGTGCTGTATTTGGCAGTGTGTGTGTTCAGTGGAGCTGTGAACTATGCCTATATGATTGCTCATCATACTGTGCATTGCTGTTGTGCTAGACACTTAATGTGATGTGCACATGGTGGCCGCATGTTGTCATTAGTACTGTTCTGTGAGAAGTGTGCATGTTGTATGGCATTCGTGTCAGTGATACATGATGACACAAAACTTGTAGTGCAACTGCGTCACTTGCAGTTGTCTGACTGATTAGCAGTGTAGATGATCTCATGATTGTGTTTAATGCGGCCATCTCTGTAGAATACCACGTTGTGCATTGCACTTTGTCTGTCTGTCTGTCTGTCTGTTCCATCCTGGGCATGTGACTCGAGAATGCCTTCGTCTATAAAGTTTAAATTCGTTACAACGTGGGTGACTGGTAAAGCTTTCAGTACAACTGCTGTTCACTGACTATGCAGTTTGTAGCACATTGACACTTTTACTATTGTTAAACCTTTCCGTTCTGAAGTGTATCCCCATTCATTACATTGTAATATGACAGCATTACAGCTTGGTGTTCAGTGGTTGTGAATACTTTGTATCCGGGCATGAACAAACACTTGCTAGCCTGTAGTGTCATATATGGCACCTTGATGCTATGATCTTATGCATTTGGGTTGATCACAGGAGAAATTAGACCTTAAATTGGCTAATTGCAAAGTTAATGAAAATAAATTAGATTTATATGAACTAACCTACTGGACCAAGATGAAATATTGTTAATCTATTTTTTATTTGTTAACGATTGGCTGTACGATTGTTTTTTGTCTCATTGCATCGTCTTTTGTGACATCAGTAACATGTCTCTCTTGTAAGAACTGATAAAGGCAAAATGTAACAATTTGTTTCTGTTTGCTGTGTGACCACTTGTTTAACTTAGCAAAGCGATGTGTTTGTTTCTTCTTTTGTGGATGATTTCTAGTCAGCTCTTTTCAGTTCTTCCTGTCTCACGGAGTTGTGGTTTTATGTTAGAATGCACTCTGTTCGTTTGTTGGCCAATCTTAAGAGGCAGCCACACTAGGGTTAGTGTATTTTGTTTGGTTGTAATTAGCTGTATGGATTTTTTTGCATTCGTCTGGGTGGTAGGTTTTGTTTGTCATGACCGCAGGCAGCCGGTTAGCTGGAAGGATCCCTACAAAATGGCTAGATTGAGAAGTGTTTTGACATAAAAACTTAACTGTGTTGAACTAATATTAAACACTGTCCAGTCAACCTCTGTTTCCTCTTTGCTGCTATTACCGATGTTGTCTTGGTTTTGACACTTGTTTGCCATTCTTTTCATCTGTACTTTGCCCGATGTATGCATGTGATTTCCATAAACAACATATATTTAGAACTTTGTGTTTCACATATGCATAGAAACTTTTACTATTAGTCAGAAACTAATGTAGATCTATTTGTATGTTTGAATCAGTAGCAGAGTTTTTTTCCACAGTTATAGAAAGCACGAGATTACGTTGCATATTTGAAAGTAAATGAGTAGTTAGTAGACAGTTGCATTGAACAATGTTTAGTTGAAATGCATTTTGGAATGTTAATTGGTGTCAGTCGGTATGCTGCCAGTGAACTCTTATAATTGAATGGATGGCTTCTGTACAGTTTGTAAAGGTCATAATGTTTCTTCAGTAGTAGCATCGGTGTCATGGAGTTTTCAAGTGTATTATTTTATGCGGTGTGTTGACCTTTTCCCCATTTTATGTACGAACGTACATAGGTCAGTTACTGTGTTGAGTGTATTTGAATCTTTAGAACAGTTTTGTCAGTTTGTTGTGGTTTTTGATATTAAACAATTTCTCTAGCTGTATTTCTGAATGATCATTCGGTTACTAATGCCACTACTAAACAGCTGCTGCATTTTCTGTGAAATAGCTGTTTTCACTGGTCACTGAGGCCAGTAATGTTTCTCCACTTTTCCCTGTCCAATCATGTCAGTTGGGCAGCCTCTGGCAGTGTACAACAGCACCAGTATGCTGTGTCTTCGACTCCTCTTGCTGGTCACCTTCAGCCATTCCTAGCATCACTGTCCCTCCAGATTTGCTGGAGTAGTGTTTAACTAATTTGTAATTTTCAAACTGGTTATTACTGTAATTGATTTGAATATTGTTTCCTAAATATTGTTCGTTGTTGTGTCTGGAAAAAAGTGGACGTCAATAATAGCTATAATTAAACAAAAAACTTATTAGATTTGTCCAAACTTTACACGTGAACTTTGAAACATATCAATAAAAATTTACATATTTTTAAAAAATGCAAGAAAACTTTAATTTTAATTTTATTAGTATCTAAAGTTATCACTGAAAATGTACTGTGTCTGGATAAAAAGCAGGGGTGGAAAAACTTAGCTTTTCTAAGAAAAGGTTTTAGTTTTTTAGGCTCATTAGGTTTTAATAGATGAAATTGAAAAGTGGACCCGTAGAAGGGGTTGCGACTTGCGAGTTGCGACGTTACTGACCATAGATAACAATATTTAAATAAATATTGGTATCTATGGTTCAAACGTTGTCATGGTTGTTGTGTAAACAATAAACAAGCCATCAGTAAAGAAGAAAAGATTTTAATTTAAGTTTTGCGACAAGAATACGACTATTGAGTGAGGAAATTTGTCAAAGTTTTCAGTTGGCAACTGGTCTGTGTTATCTCTGAATAAGCTGCTAAATCACCGGTAATTCCCCTTACGAATACGCAAATGCCGCACTAAAGAAAAATTGCGTTAGGTAAAATACTTGATTTTGCAGTGTATACAAGCACTCCAACACAATGAGCACTCAAACCAGCCACATTTATTGGAAGCAGTTACAACGATATAGTCAGCTTACAAAACTCGGTCCGTAGAAACATCACACCGGCCGCATCGTCCTCGCTGGCGCACAGTATGAAGCATCATCGAGGATGCACTAATCCTTCCCTTCACATGCGCATCTACGACAGCTGAACGTGACGTCGTCTGCCGAGCGGTCGAGCAGCAGGGGACTGCTTTGACGATGGACCCCGCACGTGCCTTGACTGCACTGCATTCTGTCGTGTCGACGCTGCACGCTCGATTGCAGACAACACAAGGAAAATGGATGCTTGGTGGTCGTCGCTTCAGCTACTCACATTTGCTGCATCGTAACACAAGAACAGGACTACTGAGTACCGACTCTTCATAGTGTAGGTCGGTGCAGCCTATGAGGACGGTGCAGTGTTTCTACGGACCCTGCAAAACTGCGTACATCTCAGGCATCTCAACTTGACAGACGTACGAGAAACTTGTGTGCGAGTTAACTCACATGAGAAACTTGTACATGTGTCATATCGACTTCAGCAGGATTTTTCTGTATAACAAATCTGTCGGATCCAGCGTAGACTTGTCCGACCATTCTAGTATGACCTTGGATGGTGATCGTTTTCTGCGGGTCAGTCTCGATAGGGGATGCATGGATAGCTGTCATTGGCGGGAGATTTTAAGACTAAATTACTAGCATATCAACATACACATTTGCAAACTGACCTATCGTTTTATTTGCTTCTGCTAAATGTTGCTGGTGTAAGTGCTTATTGCATTGGAATGTGGAGAATTAAGTATTTCACCGAACAGAATTTTCCGGAATTTTTTCTTGGGCAGGGAATTTGGCATTTTCGAAAGGGGAATTCCCGGTGGCCCTGCTGTGAACAACTGTTAGAACATTTATATTTTCAGTGGTTTTATGATGATGAATATGATGATGATGATGTGTAGTGATTTAATGTGCACTTAAAAGCTGACTAGAAGTGCCAAAGTTAAAACCAACATGCCCGAGAAAAACGAAAAAGCAGCTGGAGTCAGTGGAGTCAGTCCGGTGGGTGGAAAGGTAGAAGAACTATGAAGGAAAGGATTTGTGGAGTTTTGGGCCTGGAGTGGAAGAGAGGAGTAATGTATGGTATCAGTAGTGATGAAGGAAATGACGAACTGACGTGTGTGAGATTGGATGAAAGTGATAAGTCTTCATAGTCAGTAGGCATGGGAAGTTTCTTGGGAAGCTGATTCCAGAGACAAGGTGATGTGTGACGGAAAGAGTGGTTGTTGACCTTCAGAGAGGAAGAGGAAGGTGGGCGAGAGAGGGTTACGAGAACTTACGACATATGAAGAACGAGTGCTATGATGATGCTGAACAGAGATAAGATTATATACGTTGTGTCCAGAAAAAATGAGACCAAAATGTGTTTTTGTAACAGGCCTATCTTCCATTAAACATGGTCGATTCTGGTGAAATTTGGTACATCGTTTCCTGAATAAATATTATGCAAAATTTTAGAAACAACCATTTTATCTGAATAATGTCTGTACAACACCTTGTGAAACTTGCAATGCTTGTCGAGGGCGTGCTACCATTGAGTTGTTACAGAAAGAAACTCCAGAATTTTTCCCACCTCGTCTGTGGCCTCCAAATTGCCAGATTTGAATCCAGTTTATTTCAGTGTGTGGGAATATTGCAAGAGAAGGTGTACACAATACGCTCATTTCAGTGCTTGTTGCGACAGGCAGGGGGTGTGCCCTAACTGCCCATGCATAAATTTGGCCATTATCTAATTAGCTAGTTGCCTAATTAATGCACAGCCCCTTCCGGCACACCGCCCTGCCGCAGACGACAACTCCTTGATTGGCTGCACAGGCCACAACCTGACAGATGATTGGTCGCTGCCTGGTGCCCATTTCGTTGACAGCTGATGCCCATTTCAGTGCTTGTTTGGGTGCATTCTTTTATTGAACCAGATGTTTGGAAAACAATGTACCGTTCAACAATACCACTCTGATTTAACTGATCAATCTGCTGTGGAAATTAGGGTTAGGATTTGGGTTAGACTCAGAGTTGTACTATTTTAGCATATTTCATGGAGAATAAGGATTGTGAGCACCTTATCTTCTGCGAATTGCACGGACGGTAACATCTTGTTAACAGAACGCACCCACACAATAAAAATTACATATTCTACGAGTGCCCGTGCATAAATTAGGCAAATTAACTAGTTGCCTAATTCTACATGAAAAAATGCTAATTTAGTGCAAGTCTAACTCTAATCCTAACCCTAATTTCCAGGGCAGACTGATCAGATAAGTTAGAGCGGTATCACAGCATATATAACCAGTTATATATGCTGTGGTGGTATTGTCGAACGGTACATTGTTGTCAAATAAATCTGATTCGATAAAAGAACGCAACCAAGTGAGCAGCCAAATGGGTACAGGCTGTCAACGAAATGGGCTGGGCACAATCACAATCACAATGAGGTATTTGTATAGCGCCCCTTACAAAATTGGACAGCGGCGCTGAACAGTAAAAAGTTAATTAAAATGAAGCGGTGCTGCACTATAGTTAAAACACAATTA
>Ga0049105_1000038_pt1 | contig 22665 bp, 13 predicted proteins | sample WorMetvaBAHAMAS1_FD_61260 | JGI IMG/M metagenome (GOLD analysis project Ga0049105, IMG submission 61260) | Worm MetaG Olavius vacuus BAHAMAS.1 | ecosystem: Host-associated > Annelida > Digestive system > Unclassified | place: Germany: Marburg | collected 2013-04-09
AAGCCACTGACAACGCTGTGAACACAGACTACTGCAAGCAACTGTGGCAAGTGCGTCAGCCAACGGTGGACATTTTAATTATAATGTGACAATTCATGTGACAGATACTAACAGTTATATTTAATTAACAGGCATTTGATGTGATTAGTTTTTTTTTACGAAAAAATCACGAATTTCGTGATAAACTGAACCAAAGTGTTAAAATTTAAGGGGTTTTACTAGTAAAAGTGATACATTTCAAACAAATATTTAGATAAGTGGACCAAAAGGTACGCACATAGGAATATGGTTGGGCAACAAACAAGATAATTTTCAACTACACAGGTTCATTGTGAGTGAAAATATCACAAAAAGTTTTAGGGCGGGGGAGCTACTTTTTTGACTCAAACTGTACGTGTGTACTTTTCCCCATCTATACAGTTAAAACCACCAGTCAGCAAAACTTCACATGTATAATGCTCACATATTACACAATCCATTTTATTTTGCACTACTATGTGCTATACAGTTGCACATTGGGCCACAATTGATGGACGGCCTCAGCGCTGGACGTAGTCCACCCCGAAGAAAAAGGTAAAAGGTAAGGTGCTATACAGTATACAACACATATTGGCAAAAACAGATCGTCATCACCTGGACCTTGTAACTTTTAATAAAATATGTATTTTCAAAGATGTACTCTGCAATATGAGAGATGATACGTCATAGGAAATATGCAACTATCCTGCCATTAGTCTTAGAAGTGATGCTGGTTATATAACATCAACTAATTATTAATAAATAACAGTAAAACATGAATTTAACACTTTAACAGTCATGTTCATTACGTAAGTTAGTGTTTGCCAAATTTACCTGCTTGCTGCTGGCCAAATCGAGGAAACATTTTAAATATCTCCACGCTGAGCTTCTGCATGCCGGAGTAATCAAGAGTTCCAACGTTCTTTTCATCACATCTTGCAAACAGTGCATCTCTCTCCTTCACACAAATGAACAAGGAGTCTAGCTGCTGATAACACGACCGACCATTACACTACATTACATACTTCTGCGTACAAAATGTGACAAATAAAATCTCTGATGACAACAGCTTAACAATGCTTAGTGTGATTACTAGTGATACCTAAACACAGATCATCATCATGCAGCAAGGATGATTTCCACATAGTTTCTGCACTTATTGCGGTAAAAACCCACCAACTTGCAGTAGATGAACACTTTCTGTTGACAGACAATGGACTAAAATGGACCTTTAAAGACATGGCTGTTATCAAAGTACTGGCGCATTCAGTGCATCAGAGGTAGTTTTTTTCACATAATGCACTACATAAATTCATGATTTACATTACATTACATTACTGAAGTGCTTCCTACAACACGAAATTCGTCACTGACACTGTTACAAATTAAGAATAAAAAATATAGTGTACACATGATACAGGAACAATGCCAGCTGCCATCACTTTCTGTGAGGCCTGCGGTCACGTTCTTGGCTGTAGAGCATCACTGCCAGTATCAAATTATACTTCTAGGTGACAGAGGCACAGTGGCATGTGTGTGAACAACTTGCCCAGAGTCATTAGCAAAGTGAAACAAATGGAAGTCAAACTCATCATCGTCAGACTGTGACTCTAATGTCCTAATAATAACACCAACGACATGCAAAACTGTAAGCAACTGTCGTGATCGCAAACCTTCTTGTCGATTCTTTCAAGCAGCGGATTGGCGTTTAGAAAAGCAGAGAAAGTGGACGACGTCACTGATGCCTTAGAGTCCTGTGACTCGATCCACTTCAAACCCGTCAGATCAAGATCAACAAGCTGTGTTAAGTTGGCAAAAGACGCCGGCAGCCGACTGATTCTGTTGTCATAGAGATGCAGTTTAGTCAACTCGCTGTGCTGCGGAAATGCATCGGGCAGTTCTTCGATTCCAGTCTGACTGGCATACAGCTCCTGCAGCACGGTGCTCGAGACGACACACGCTGGCAGTCTGAACAACGGATTGCCAGAAAGATTAAGAACTTGGAGAGATTTCATGGCTTCTGCGAATTCATCTGGCAGAGATGTGAGTTTGTTGAAGGACAGATTGAGAAATGTCAATGAGCCGCACTTGCCGATGCCAGGTGGCAGGGTCTGCAGCTGATTGTGAGCCAGAATGAAAACTTGGAGAGTGTTCTTGTCTCCCACAAAGTCATCTGGCAGAGATGCGAGCTTGTTGTTGCTGAGATTGAGAAGTGTAAGCGACGGGAAATTGTCGCAGAAACCTGACGGAAGACACTGCAGCACGTTGTTGCTGAAATCAAGACTGCAGATGAGATGTGCATGATCGGCAAATGAATCCAGACTGACTTCCGAGAGTCCCTGGTCAGTGCTGACGCTGTATGTGTGAGCCGGACACAGTGCTGAATCATTTCCCGATGACGTCGTCAATGCCGTCTTCAGTGAAACACTGTCTTTGTGAGTTTCCCACAGCTCCTTGCTCCGCTGTATACACACATTAAACATCTGAAAATTACTTAAATGACATTAAATGCGACTGTAGGCAAGGTTGTGCTTTCATACGTGTTTAACTGTGTGTCAGTCCCATTTTCTTACAGTAAATCCTAACCCTTCTTAGCACAACGTTACCAGTAAAGAAATTTTTACTTAAAATTGCTATTATATTTTACATATTTCTATTTTTAGAGTATCCTTTCTATACTTTATTTAATATTACTATTATATTCAGTAACCTTACAAATATTAGAAAATCTACTAACAACTCGGACTTTAACTGTAAGTATGAACGACTGAATTCTTGTCTTCTGCTGAACTGTTCAGGCCTCGATTTAGGCACTGTCAGGGTACGCCATTGCACTGAGGATACCACCAATAAATTAGGGGCCTCCATCAATCGAGAGGAAAAATTTTGATTTGCGTTTCATAATGACTGTAACAGACTACATTGGTGTGCACATTCTGCACAACTCACACCTATGTTACACTGTAATGTTGTCAACCTACAACTAACTCATGGTCTCGTTTCATTGGCTTTTTATCAGTCAAGTATTAGTACTAATGGGAGAGTGGGTGGTGATGCACCAGGGCTGCCACCTAGATACATCCCGGCCCAAAACTATTGCAAAACAGCCACAAGTTTGATTAACTGATGAACAGTGGGGAAATTGACAGAAACAAAACGAGAATACGACAGAATTGTAGCTACCTGAGCGCTGTTGCCCTCAGCGTCCGATTCCAGTTCCGTGGGTCTTGTAAGAAACAAGTTGAAGAAGTAAAGTTTAAAGAGCAAATGCAACTTCTCTTTCAGCTACAGACAAACACACTGCAGTCTATGGACTATCACTTCACGATTCACAATAACAGGCCAGATGAGACTACGCTGGCTTGGTTTACTGTTACTGCACTGCACCTATATGATGTACAGACAAAACTGGCAGGGACATTCTGCATAGTGTGTAAAATGTTTTTTTAAAGTTATTATCTCTTCAAAAACATCATAAAGCACAGATAAAATTACAGCAACCCACAGCCATATGCTGGCATTCAGTACAGTAAACCAATGGACGTATTTTTTCAGACTGTTGGAGAGAAAGCGTTAAACCACTGCAATATTTTTGCCACACACTGCCAATACCATACTTGTTACATCAGCGCAAATTACTGTTTTGGAAAAAGTTGTATTGCTCTCTGACTCTGTTGTTCTACAGTCGCTATCTCGTCACATGCATCAGGCTTTTATCGCTGTGGGTAGTCTGTATAATGTGCTGTCGCCGAAGCTGTCAAACAACTCAGTCAGAGAACTGATTTGGAACTCACTTGCCATGTGTCTGTAGACTTGTGATTGGTGTCACATTATTTCTGTGTTTTTGTGCTTTTTATTTCTGTGTAGCTGTGTATATTAACTGTTTGTATAACTGTATGTCTGGCTGCTATCTCGCATAATAATAAATAACTAAATATAATATCAGAGCAAATCGTTAATACGATCCACCCCTGGTCCATAAATATTACTAGTCTACAGGGGTCCCACATACTTTTGAGGGGTCTCACCCCAGATTTCGCGAGCAGATTATGCATTAACATTCGGCAAAATATCGTAACTAACAGGCTTCATGCATCCAAAAAATTAAACCAGTGCGAACACCTACATCCTCTCAGCAGTTTTGAATTAATTAACCACTTGCCAATTTTGTTTTCACTTTTAGTTATTAAGCGATTTAATTCGAGAATTTCCTTAACGTAAGAAAGACAACATACCTTCACATGACTGACACCTTCAGCATTTTTAATGAAGTGCTTGATCTTCTGAGGCAGATGTATCTGTACAAGCCAGTACATAATAATACAGTACCACATTGTAAATCACCACTGTATCATTCTAACATGATAAAACTTTATATAAGTTTATTTTAAAAAATTTATCCACTCGGCCATTGGGGGGGCATAGCCTGCCTTGCCCCCTCTAAATATGCCCTTGTTTGAACAACAACAACAACAACTCGTTTGTAAATTTACAACCCATAATACGTCGTAAATGATTGTAAATGACAACAGACGCCGAGAGAGACAAAAATCACTTTAAATGCAAACAACAGCAACTGACAGTGCGCAAATACCTCTCTGTGTAGAATGAGTGAGCAAACATATTGAAAATATGAAGACAGTTTATCTGCAGAGCTAGCTGGGATGCCTTCGACGTCAATGACATGAAGACATTCTGCCATGAACCACAACATTTTCATCATAATTATTATGACTGCAACTGAACTGACAACAAATAAACTGCATTTACAAGTTCTTTAAGTATCATCATCTATTCTGTCAAAAGTGACGGAATACAACTGTAGTGCATCTTCTCTTCTACCACAAGGTTCTGAAATGTCAAGTGTCGCTGTAGAAACTAAAATGCAATTTAGAAGCTGATTAAATGAGCTTGGTCTATCACTAACACGAATTAAACAAAAAAGAGAAACAAAACAAAAAACGATGAGCTAATTAAGTCCGGAAATGGTCACAAAAATCCATGAGACCTGTCTGAAAAAGTGAGGGAGACTATGGTGGAAAGGATTTATGGAAAATGTAAGTTTTGAGTCTTGAATGGAACAGAAAATAGAAAATAACTGAATGAACAGCCCACAGGCCGTGAAGCACGGCTGGCAGCACAGCTATATAAGAATTTTCTACGGCAATCTATGAACCAACTAAACTAGGTCAAAATGACCTAGTTTTTTGTTCGTGATCAGAGTTCATCAGAAAGTAAGTAAGTAAATAACAGGAAGGATTAATGTATCCAACAATGATGGTGTCACTTCCCAGGCACAACAGTAACATGGCCAGTGCAATAAAGGAAAGCAGTGCCTAAATAGGTGTGTTTTCAGGCGACTGCGGACGTGACATGTGGGTTTATGCATGCATGTATAGCGGTTGTAATTTGTGTCACCCTCGTTAACACACAGACACACAGACATACAGACAGACAGCTTTTGACTGGTTATCTGTTAGCTCGGCTCAGCTAGACAGATGAGCTAAAAACTAAATAAATATCGACACGATAGGAAGGCAGATACGATGGCACAAAATGTTGGTATAAGAATAACACGATAACCTACCATCTCTGCCGCTGCAGAGGAAATGCCAAGCCTGGTTGTTCAACGTGGGTATGACCTTGTTTGAAGGACACACGAGATGCTGCAAGTCTAGATTGCGATGAAGGAGAACAGCATGAGGCACACTCGCTGGTTGCTGATTCATTGACAGTGATGCCCACGACTGACCTTTTGACCTTACCAGTGCTACGTCATACAACAACAAAAATACACTCATTTTATGGCACTTTCCCACGACAACCTGTGAAAGCTGATTACAGATTCATTCAAGACCTCCAACAGTTTCCACATTGCATTACATTACATCAGAGTTATTTAGAGTCGCCTAAGTACAAGACTGCTAAACCACTACTATATACAGCGTACAGATTGATTGAGCAAGGTTTAACATCCCACCAAACATACTATAGGACACATCGGGGATGGAACGGTGTACAGAACTAGTGAAAAGAGTTAGGAAGAAAATGATCGCGAAAAGAGGTAAGTTTTGAAGCGGTTCTAAAAAACAGTCAGCATTGGAGCTAAGGTAATGTCAGGTGGCAGTCTGTTCCAGCCATCAGACTGACAGTGGACATCTGTGTATGTCAGATCACTAGCTGCAAGGATGACGACGACCGGAGATGGCGGCGGTTGAAATCGACAACGCGCTGGATGTAGTCAAAAAAGTACTGTGGCATCAGACCATGGAGGCATCAATAAACAAGCACAGCCAGGTTGAAATCGATGCGTTCCGGAGACTGCAGCCAGTGAAGGTCTCACAGCATCGGTGTGACGTGCTCATACCTTAACTATCAGTACAGCTACCATCAATTACTTTTCTCCACTGTGTACCAGTTGGCAGTTTGGCTTAGTGTCAAATCACTCATAGCGCACTGCATTTCCACATGCCATATGCAACCTGTAATCACTTTATGACAGATGACACAAGCACAGGAGTCAATGAAACCAACACACAATGTGATGAAACAATACCAAGTGGATGGTAGTGATCTGAACTGCAGTGAGGCTGCATTCTCACGTCCAACTGCAACGAGTGCAGGTGCTCAACAGTCTCTTCCTTCAGCTCAAAAGGCGTACAGTTCTCTGTCTGCTCCTGTTAACACACACACACCTCAACAATATTATCATGACAGCGACAAATATAAATGTAAAGAATGCAAGTGTCTTAAAACGTTACCAAAAGTAAAGCAGAAATTAAAACATTACAACACTGAACTGCATGTAATAAAACCGACTTCACTTCCAATTTTCCTCCACAATTTCACTACATGCACAGCAGATATCCCACCTGATGCATAAATACAGGGTGGGCCAAAAAGATGGACCATTTTTAAAAGTGTATAACTCTTGTATATCATGACATAGGAATGCACTCATAGGTATTATGAATGTTGCCATATTTAAATATTCTTTGCATAAAATAAGAGAAACGACACTACAATAAAAAACCGATTAATTCAAGCATGATGTTAAATTATTACACAACACACAGTTCCCTAAATACCGACAATCATTGCTGACAATAAACATCATTAGGTCAACAGCAATTTAGCATGTCTACTGTGTATCCTAAACACCACTGCCGCTCTTTTAGCAGTTGATCTGGCATCCCTTCTCTTGCATCTGACTTATCAAACCCAGCAGTGTAACAGAACGCACTTCAGACGATCAACATCTTCGTAGTCTTTGTAGTCTTGATGATACAATTTTTATTGCAAAGCTCTCCAGAGTACAGAATTGACCAAACTGAGGTCCAAACTGCAGTAGCAAGTTTTTCTTGCTTCCATTAACTCCACTGCATGGGAAACAGGTGACATGTGTACGGTGAATTGTCGTTTTAAGCTAGTATTGTTTTACTGCACTTGTACAATGAATATCTACTGTAGTAAAATTAAAAACACTATTCTTACTCCGTATAACGTATAATGTACTGAAAGTTTTGATATATGGATCACTTCACTTTGATGAAATCCAATACATTGGAGAACGTGTCAAATGGTCGTAACATGTGAAGGGTGAACAGCGGGTGAATCATCATTTTAGTGTAGTACAGTTTTACCAGACTGCTGCAAAGAATATTTAAATTTGACAAAATACGAGACATCAGTCTTACTCCAGATAAAGCACTGAATAGTTTGGTATATGGATTACCTTTCTGCATCATTACATACACAAGTTACAAACTGCCAAAAACGGTTGGATTTTTATGGCTAAAATTAATTCGTATTTTTGGTGTAGTTTTAATATGTTTAATGGCTGTCTTCATGATGAATAAGGATGTATATACAAAAGTGGATAAACCTCATAATTTATATCTATTCCGCAGCGTCACGCAGAAGTTGGTACTCGGCTCGTTCGACACATAAACTTCAAAAGTTTTTTCTTTGCACACAGACATTACAATGATAAACTAAGTATCTCAAATTACTTGTCTCTAGATATACTACACGGCGCTTATAGTCTTGGCGATTTGATTTTTTCACTGTATTTGGGCTTTAACGTTCAGACACAGTGTGCTGCGGCCCAGCTAACCAAACGTAAACGTTTTCAGCGATCATTTAAATTGGGAGTAACAGATATTGGCTTAGAAACCCACAGACTTTGCACTTACGAACTGTTAAGAAAACTAACAAACCGAGGTAAACAGCTCATAAGGCGCCGGGATGTTAGACACTTCCACCAGGTACGAGTCCCATGTAAACTCTTTGTTGTAACCTGACACACAATCACAGCAACAAAAGAACTCATTTTATAGGCTATAGTCAAATCTAATTTAATCCGAGTTTTTAGTGTGGCTGCAACAAGATGTACTATCTCAAGGTCCACCTGATTTTCACAGCATGAGGAAAACATACAACAGTCAGAACATGATGTCAAAAAGATTGCTGGAAGACAAATGTCAGTAGCCAGTGAAAGGATGATGGTGACTCTATAGAGACAATATTGTCAACCAAACTCTTCCAAACTGGTGGCAAAGCAGCAAACAAGAGCATTCAGAGAGTGCATAGCTCCACCAAGGAGAATCTGGTCCAGATCTAGAGTCCGTAAATGCCTGTAGGTGGAGTCTGGGTCTGGATAACTTCCAAAATTTAAGGAGATTTTCATGAAGATCTGGTCAGGTTTTCCGGAGATATGAGCTGAATTGTGGAGATATGCACTATCTTGCAATGTTAAACAATCCTTCAAAAAATTCCTGAATCCATATCCGAGGCAGATGACTTCCAAAAGTTAATCGCTCCTATCTGCAGGTACATCTGTGGTATGATTTTCACAAAGATTTGTTGGATATTTTTTACATAAAGTTGCTAAACAGACACGACAGACAAACGGAAGACTGACACAGAAACAACTGCCGAGCATCACAATCTTCTTGGCAGAGGTAACAATGACCTGTCAAATTCACAACGGAAATCAATCGCTTATTTTCACCACCGTCGGTCTGCAGGTGGTTATGTTAGTAACCTTTCCATTCAATGAATTATAAATGCAAAAAATGAAAAATGCACAAATTGTCTGTAATGTACGACCGACAGAGAGTAATCTAGGTTTAACTCTTTGTTGCAGTTTGGTCACAAATCTCTCAATTCTCAAGTTTCTCTCAACTGCAGATTTCACCTCGTCCTGTTAAGTGTCTTCTGCTGTTGGGACAGCATTTTCTATACTTGCTGGTCTGGTACGGACTATTGATCTGGTAGATTCTGTTTGGAGATAAGTGTGACAGGGAAAGAACTTCTTGACAATGTGTCAGGTCCACAAAAAAACTCCTTTATCACAAACTCATATTCACTTTCATACTAAAAACTACATAACAGACAAACTAAGCATAAAACTTAGCAATTTGCATGAATGGAAATATCTCTCGCAAGTGTCGTCTTCTAAATTAACGAAACTGCAGTCAGTTAATAGAATGAAAATTAGCACGACCGTTGACTTGACTCTTTTACCTTTAGGAGCCTGCAACTTCTGGTTGTACTGCGAATACTTATGACCGCACTGACCAAACCAACCAATGGGATGAATGTCGGTTGTTGACGGCTCAGCCCAGTAATCATAATGAGCAGACCATCCGTCGAAATGAATCAACAGCTGTCCATCCTCCCTTACACTGTCTGCAATGGAACAGAGGCAGCATGTGAATGACTGTGTGTCCAGCAGCGCCAGTCTGTACTCACTATTCATGGCCACTGTTATAATACAGTTAGAACACTATGCGCAGCATAAACTTCCTCTTCTACACTTTAAAGTTACAGTTTATGGTAATCATCATCATCAGTTTTAGCATCTGTCCATAATCAATCAATCATATAAGCATCAAACAACTAACTGACTCAACTGTGCAGTGCAGAGTCTATTTTGCATATTAATGGTATTTTGGCTAGAGTAATTTGTACGTACATATATGTGGCATGCTAATTTGTATGTACATATAGAAGGCATGCATGCATAACTTACTTCTGTCTTTATATTTTGTTGTTGTTTTTTTCGTATTTTATTTTTATATTTTTGTGCTACCACTTGGTGAAGTAGATTACTACGTCACTGTAAGTGTAAAAGTGCTCCACTGCAAATATCATCAGCATTGTCCTATACTAACCAGAAATGTTCACCTGTCTGTCAGCTATCTGGCGACAGGATATAAAGATGGTGGTAAGCAAAGGCATGAGATGTTATCTCTATGATGTTGTCAGCGTAATCTACTGCATGATGTAAATTTTTTTTAAATAATAAGAAATAAGACTAAAACAGAAAAAGAAATGTGAAATTTTAACAGCCACAGAGTATAGAGAAAACATGACACCAGCAGAAAGAAAACTGAGTTGTGTTATACGAGACACAGACGTCTAATGTGCCTGCTTTTTAACTACATTAATCCAACACAGGTTAGAATCTCACAATATCTTGTCAATTAACAGCGCTCATTTGCATACCGACTGTTGCAACACATATCAGTGTTGGCGTCTTGCGATCCAGTGCTTCAACTCTCATACCAGCACTCCACGTATTCACACCAAATCCCTGCTTCTGCAACCAATGATAACACATATGTAACAACAACTACTACTACTAGAATGACAACAATAACATAATCTATCCATGCTATATGAGTGGCTGCTTATTACCTAAATGTACAAACAGAGATAAAAGACACTTCTGGTTAGCAATGTGTGTTTTTATGATGAGTATCCAGGTTTCAGCGTTATTCTTTTTACCTGGAATCAGAGGGATAAATTAAGTTCCTAAATCTCCAAAATGTTTATATCTGTAATCAGTCCACCAATGTTTATCATAACGATAACATTTACAAAGTAATCGTAACGTGTTTCATCTTAATTGTGGCCAAGTTTTGCAAACAAATCGTCAATTATACAACAGACACAACTTAGCTAAGACAATCAATCTAACGTTAATAGCATGTAATGTACAGTGCAATCAGTAAACGGTAATAACACTTTTAGCCACTACTAGGTGGCAGTCTGGCGTAGTGGTGGCGAGTTGGTCTCAATCAACTAAGTTAACTTACATCAGGCCTGGTTAGTACTTGGATGGGTGACCAAGTCCAATGTCCAGGTTCAATTGCCGGTGCGGGACATTTATCTAGGTATGTAACCAGAAACCCAGGCCAAGTCAGCCTGCCCATCCCTTCGTGGCTAGGCACAATGAGTACCAGTCAAAGGGTGCTGATGCTTTGCGGCTGGGGAGTAAAGGCAGGTACAGTTCGTGTGTGACAGGTAACACTTTGATCCCCTTGTTACACTCGGGCCATATCTGAGCACTTTCGAGACAAAGGGCTTATAATAAAGTGCTATATAAATTCATCTGTTTACTTTACTTTACTAACAGGAACACGCTTCTATAAGAATGACTTAAAAAATTCAGCATAGAGCTATTAAGATGATAAATGTGTGAACCCCTCAGCATATGTACCCTAATTTGGAATACATGTCATCGTATCAGCGGAAACAGTGCTGCTAGAAATATGGCCCATGTACAGTAATCCACTACTTTATTATTTTTCAGGGTAACAAATTAACCTCCAGCCACTGAACTATCAAAAACAGCTGATACAAACAGCATACCGGCATTGCTGAGGCTTCCAGGACAAGTACAACTGGTTCATTGGCGAGTATCGTTGGCCGGTAATTTAGATTGCACTGCACGTTAGTTGATTTCAGGAGCCTGTCGTTCACCAAGATGCACAGCTGCTGTAACTCCTGCAACAGATGATTATTATTCATTACCAGGTCATGTGACACTGATGACATTTCCAAGGTCACGGGTTCAAAGGTCAAGGTCACAGACAACATTTTCCAAAATGCATCTTTCTAGCAGAGGCATACCAAATGATGTTTGCTATCAAAGACCAGTTTTACCTTTTTTTGTTAATTTTCTGCTTCCTCTCATGCAGTGATGTAATATAAATAATACTAATCCGGTAATAATAATAATATGCAAATTACTATCCAGTCACTATGCCATAACCTCAGAGGCAATGTTAAATACACACATTCTGTATCATGTATCTCATTGCATTTACAGCAGCTAAAGCAAGAACATCTCACGTTTAATGTTAAAAATATCAAAATATATTTAGCCACTCAACATGATACGGTGTTAATGCCAACAAATAGTTGGCTACCTAAAAAACTAAACACTACAAAACAATTTACAAACATACAATTTTGGCTTAACACAGTTTTCAGCTTGGTGGCTTTACCTTATTTTCTGAGTCAGTTCTTGCTGCCACCACAGTAACTTTGTCACCAACGCCAAATCGACTATCAAACTGACGTTTCAATCTCACAGCCTTTTTCTTGTCGTCTTTCACTTCTGCTGGCTCTGTAAGTTCACGCAGATCAAACTCCAGCTCCTCGGCAGCAGTACTCCTAAAATAAACAGCTAAATTTCAACAGCGTAGCCCATACAGTTGGCAGGTAAATAAAAATGCAGAATTAAATAAAACTAATATTTAATCACCACTGCCACTCCTACATCATCTTTATAGATAGACAAAGCTGCACTCAGTTTCACAGTTGTATAGTCGTATATAAGCCATCGCTCTAAAACAGCAAAAATGAAAATTTTGTTATAGTACGGTATAACGAATCACATGTGCAAGCTTTTACATTTATATCATCCACACGTCTGATATAAATGTAAAAGCTTGCAGATGATTTGTTATACCATACTATAACAAAATTTTCATTTTTGCTGTTTTAGAGTGATGGCTTACAACTGTGAAACTGAGTGCAGTTTTGTCTATTTAATATTTGCAGTTTCATTACGTAAATTTAACCAATGACAGGAGATTGCTACTCCATCTGTATGCTTTTATCAACGTGTTTGAAGTTTCTACGTGACCCCTTCTGATCATCTCTGACCTAATTTTGCATTTTTGTTAGTGTATCTCGTGATCAATATTCGTGCCAATTTGAAGTTGCCAGCTTTACTTGTTCCTGAGATATGGAGAGGGTCCCAAAATTCAAAAACTAGGTCATGTGACCCCCTCCCGACCGCCTTTGACCTAATTTTGCATTTTTTGTTAGTGCTCCTCGTGTTCTATATGCGTACCAAATTTGAAGTTTCTATTGTCAGCAGTTCCCGAGATAAGGAGGGGTCTCAAAAATTATAAAAGTGGGTCACGTGACCTTTTTACGACTCCCTTTGACCTAATATTGCATTTTTTGAAGTTGCTATCTTCACCTGCTACCAAGATATGGAGGGGTCCCAAAATTTCAAAAACAGGTCACATGACCCCTTAGGAATCCTTCTGACCTAATTTTGCATTTTTTGTTAGTGCCTTTCCTGATCAATATCTGTGCTAAATTTCTAGTTTTAACAGTCTGCCGAGATATGAAGGGGGTCCCAAAATTCTGAAAGTAGGTCGTGTGACCTGTTCATAACCCCCTTTGACTTAATTTTAATTTTTTTTTCATTAGTGCCCCTCGTTGTCTATATGCCTGCCAAATTTGAAGTTCCTAGCTTTACATGTTCCCGAGATATGGAGGGGGTCCCAAAATTTGAAAAGTAGGTCATGTGACCCCTTCCCAACCTCGTTTGACCTAATAGCATTTTTTTCATTAGTGCTTCTCCTGATCAATATCTGTGTCAAGTTTCTAGCTTTAAGAGTTCCCCAGATATGGAGAGGGTCCCAAAATTCTAAAAGTAGGTCACGTGACCTGCTCACAACCCCTCTGACCTAATTTTACATTTTTTTGTATAACCCCTCCTAGTCAATCTGTGTACCAAATCTGAAGTTTCTAGCTTCAACCATTCCCGAGATATGAAGGGTCCCAAAATTTCAAAAGTAGGCCACATGACCCATTCCTGACCCCCTTTGACCTAATTTTACATTTTTGTCATTAGTGTCCCTCGTTGTTTATATGCATGCCAAATTTGATGTTTCTAGTTTCACTCCATTCCCGAGATATGGAGGGGGTACCAAAATTTCAAAAGTAGGTCACAAGATCCCTTCACTACCTCTTTGACCTAATTTGGCATTTTTGTGAATCGCCCTTGTAGTCAATCTGTCTGTGAAATTTGACGGGAATATCTTAATCGGTGACCGATATATGGCTATTTTACTACTTTGCCGATTTGGCTGTGAAATGTTGATTCCGGCCCATTTTGGGAGTTTGACCCCTAAATGTAGCCAGATATCGCCGAGACCCCAAAAGGGCTGGACACATGCATTTTGGCATACAGATCGTCCCAATCGGTCAAGAAATGTGACCTGGGCGCGTGCTAAAGAAAGCAAAAAAAAAGAAAAAAGAAAGAAAAGGAACTCAGAGATGTGACAAGTTACATATGTGCCCAGACCACCCATGTTGCACTACTCCCACCAAAGTTGTCATGTGGGGTGGGGTCCCAGACATAGTCAACCATGCCAGGTTTCGTCAAAACTGGTTAGGTGGTTACGGCTCCCTTATGGGTCAAAATCTGCCATTTTCCTATGCCTGGCGCTATGGTTTGTATAACAGGTTAGGGTTACCGCCCAACCTGTGCTAGTGTCAAAACACTAAAAGTTTCTGCATTATGAACGAACAAATCAATGAACCAGTGAATTGGCAGAATTATCAAAACACATTTTACTCAATGCCACAAGTCTCCGGTGAATTAGAGGTGTATAACCAAGGCTCACGTCAAACTGAGGCTGACATAGCCATCTCCTTGCAGCAGCGAGAAGCTGAATTGTGAAAAGCCGACAGCGTTCATCGACGGCAGAAAAACACGCCCAACTGTGTCCGTCATTGATATGTAGCAGCCCTTGCGAGCATCAGTTGACAACGTCTTCACTCCATCAGTTACAAATGTCGGGTGAATAATGTGCTGTCTCCTCTGTCAGACACAAATAATGAGAAAAGTTACAGCATTCTCTCATGTCTACGATCTGCAATACCATACAGTAAGGCATGCAATGATAGACAGACAGGTGCGGTGCATGGGATGCATTCATTATTGAAGACCACGTGTCAGTGTGATCCAACATTGGAGTCACGATTGAAACCAATCTCCATAGCAGTCAGCTGGTGTGTCATGAACCTGGTGGCAGCGGCACGGTCACAATAGACCAGTTCCTAATTTATGCAGAGTATGCGCAGATGGCCAGTTCCGGCACACCAACGGAATTAGACATTCTATGCTATATAAAATATCTAATAGCATCTAATCTAATGTGCCGTTAATTTTGTTTATATGTAGCACATATTGATACTTTTACTTCCATATAACATAGAATATCTAATTCAGTGCATCAGCAGAAATACCCTCTGCATAAATCAGGTAACTGGTCTAGACCAGAAGTACATTCATGTGAACAACTTGCCCATAGTCATTCATTACTTCTAGCGTCGTACCTGCAACCTCTTAGTTGCCAGTCCAACACAGACCTAAACATTAAATATTCTAGATGCTATACTTGCTATTCATGTAACAGCAAATAATACTGTTATAGATCCATTCAAATAGCTGACTTACAAAAATGGTGGCATCATTTACAAATGAGCTGACTGGTCACGTGACAAAACTCCGTTGTCTTGGTAGCCAATTGCGTTACTGCACACTGATTTAGCGATCCTAAATTGCCTTAAATTGTACGGAACTGGTTGAAATCGTATTTATTTACACTCTGCACGTTTTCGTATACTACATGCACATAAAAATGTAACATTTTATATATAAAATTCTAGATATCTTTGCGAAGTTTAATATACTGCATACGTTTATAAAAATTAGTGGTGGCCATTTTCAGAAGTCAGTTGTTCGGTGGCAACAGTATTATCTACCAGTGCTGCCACCGTGAGTCCAACATCCCTACCATTACACTATCATGCCATCTTAATAACTTCCAGTGATGCATTCATATGATACCTGCATAACCAACAAAGACCACGGAAGTCTATAGCATACAGATTGTAAAGCACCCAGTGCTAAGACTCACCCAAATGTCGCGGAGTGCATGGTCTGCAACCATGCAGTGTTCACAAGCCAGCAGTGAGCTTGTGTCAAGCTGCCTCAGCTTATGTCCGCTCTGTACAGCAACTACACCAACGTCCACATCTGCAATGACACGCGCGACATATGCGTGTAGTCCACAATAATTACTTAAGCTGCAAGTCAATCAATCAACAGGTCATATGTCAACATCTTATTGTGTGTCGCACGAAGCTGGCCTCAGTCAGCACCTGAACGCATGTAAAACTCTTGCTGTAACTGTAACCGTAACTGAGGCACTTGTATTGCACCCCCTACTAGAAGACCGAACGCACATCACAGAGCCAATCTGTATCTTGGTGCCCGTAGACAAAATGAAACAAAAATGTTTTCAGATCACGATGAAATGAATCCGTCGATCGCAGCAGTTTCAGCTCCATCGGTAGCTTGTTCCATGCTAGCAGTGCAACAACAAAAAAGGCTCTGGCGCCAATTCGTCGACGTGTCCGCGGCACATGTCCGCGTTGCATATCACATCATACTGGAATAGCAAATCTCAGATATGGGAGGACGACATGATCAGTCAGGATCACCAGTCTGATCAAACAGATGAGTCTTTGGAAGACGCTTTCAGGTAATAAGTGATAAGACATCAACAGTAATAGCTGACAGCAACCTTTCCATGCTGCTGAAGAGTTGCAACGACAATGTGCAACAAAAAGAACGGCTAACAAAGATTGTTCATAGGTTTCAACCTCAAGATAAGTTGTAGACTGCACTTTAGTTGTCTGACCGGAATGCAAGCAGAAAAAGTTACATTGATTAGCACAAACCGGACAGTGAACTCATCTCATCAGTATAAATCATGTAATAATAATAATAATAATAATAATCAGTCTACATTATCTACTAGATAACAAACTTGTGACTGTACTGTTCTATACAATCACAAGTAGTGAAGTTTTTACCTGCTTTGACAGCTTTTCCTGATTTATCAACATTTCCGTCAAACATCACCTATGTCACAAACACAAAAATGATGACAAACCAGTCAACTACACATCAACATGGCTGTCAAGTTGTGTAGAGACCACAAATCCACAATTAACATCAACTACAGTAATGATCCACACTTTTCTGCTATTTCAAGCATATCAATTCGAGGTTAAAGGCAGTAAGGGGAGCAGCGTGCAACAGTTTACAACGAGTTATAAACCCAAAATCCTGCTGCACTTTCAAATACTCAAAAATGTGTCCTAGTATTGGCAGTGTTTGTCATAAGACATCTATATTTACTTCACTTATGAACACTAACAATCATGGACTGAGCCGTCGATACGACGGGTCTCATCATCACGAGTGGGACTTGTTGTGGGCAAGAAGCCTAATCCGTGAACGACACATCTGGTGGCAGATCTGGCACTCAAAGTTGCTGGTAAATGGTGAACCAGATTTGCGCAGATCCCGTTTGGCCTCCAACTCCTGAATGCGTCGTACTTCAAACTCTTCTACAGCTGACTTGCATGTGGAATGCCAACCAGTTCTGTCCATCGCGATTGTTTCCAGTGCAGAGGGTGTGATGCCGCACTGAGTCATTGTGGTCTTTAGACAGTCCCTGTATCGCTTGTACTGCCCACCTGGATGCCGAAAGAAATGATGGAGTTGCCCATAAAAGACCTGCTTGGGAATTCGTGTGCTTGTGTTTGTTGCTATTCGAACACTAACAATACTGATATAATGACTGGGTCAAAGTTAAAGTTAAAGTTATCTGATAACTGTCACAGGGGCTGGGATTTGTAATCGCAGTATATAACACTCAAACCACATCAGATGAATAAACATCTTTTCAGCTGACCTGTAATGTAAAGTAACGTGTAAGACTGTGAAGTATGTGTTCAACTGGACATCGATAGAACTCCAGCAGTTTCCACAAGCATTTTGACATCGTCAGGTCTTCACCTGAATGACTGCACTTCACAACCTGAGCGACTATGTACAAGTTGTATTCTTCAGCTCCTATATGTACAGCAATGTTACATCATAACTTTTAGCACACAATATCGCTGTTCATTCCTCACTTACAAGGACTACCAATAATGACACTAGTCAGATTCATTGGTGCCACTGTATGTTGTTTGTCATTTTTAAGTTTAAGTGGCCCTTGAATCCTTCTGTCAAAAATAAACATTTCATTAGATCTGATTTGATTTTCGGAGCCATCTATAAATGTAGCGACTTACTTATTTAACTAATAATATTTTCCTGATACCAACAACAGCTAATTATTTTTAGTAAATCCTAGTAGACGTATTTATTCACATAAAAAATAACATTACAGGCATGGAAAATACACGATCAAACCACTTAAGTTAAACAAAGCCCGGAAATGCCAGCCAACTGTCACAGACAATTCACCTTCTTTAACGTACTGCAGTCCTAACGTGACTGGCCCATGAAGTCGGATGACACCAGTCTTCCATGCGATGACGGGGTACGCTGGGCTGCTGCAGTCAAACTCGCTATTGGCAATGGCACCAGCAATCTGTGACATCTCAGCGCCAGACAGCGGATGCAGGAACGTGTATCTGAATTGCAGACAGCGAGTTCTGTTGACGTCATCGTCCATAAAATACTCCTGCAACAAGCATCGACACACATACAATAGGCACCGACTATTAACAGTCTACGGCGCATGTCACTATTCACAATTCTACTGCAGGTCTTGTAAGCTTCCGTAGCCGCTGGAGACTAAAGACAGCAGTAGTGCCTGCTATCAGCTATGATCCTTACTTCTCTTTTTCACACTTGAGTTACAGCTGGCTACGTGAATGCCATTGGCATGAATGACATGATTTGATGCTTTTGTGACTGTTTAGGCTGTTAGAACAGCGCGATATAAATTTACTTACTTACTTACTCAAAACTAACTCAAGAAACACTTAACTTTAAGTATCTCTGAACTACAGTGAACCTACTTTATGCATGAAATGAACAAAGAAAGCATAAAATGCACGTAGAGTTACACAATGACAAGTGTTTCATGAATTTTATTTGCCAACATTCATCCATTTCACATGCAAATGAATAAGCTCAGCAGCTCAGAACACTTTACTACTGTGCTAAGATGCAGCAGGTGAAGAACACAGACCCATCCGATAGTCGGCTCTGTCGGCAAACTCGACACATAAACGTCCTGAACTTCATCACTAGAACCATTGTGGATACTGCAGATCAGCCGGCAAGATGTCAATGCATTGATGATGTTTGAATCAAGTGCTCTGGGTGCAGGCAGAGCAGATACAGTCATCTTGAGCAGATCAGCAAATGACACCACGTCAGTAACTATGAGTGGACTGTCATCATCGTCCAGTAGAATCACTCGGCCCTGTCATGTGCAACAGTGACTATATGAGTCGACAAAATGCAACATCGTATGCAAATACATGATACATGCTCAAAAACAGCTATAAACTAGTGCACAACATCAAACCAAATATTAATAAGTAAATTAACTAAAACATAAAAATGATATGCAGAAACCAGTCAAAGTCTGCAAAGGCAGTATGCAATCAGAACTGAATAATAAGAGAATAATATTCACATTTCATAATTCATAAGATCTTACTTTCTAAAACAAAACGATATTGCAATTTAATATTCAACCAATATTAATGGAAAGAGATTATGTAATCATGGTCTGCCAAATGCCAATCACAATGTGTTTTTGTCAACTAATCAATTATGAGCTAGAAACATGAACATTTTACACAGATGATACTAGAAGCAGTACGTAGGTCATAAAATACAAAATAATAGAATGCTGTATGACCTTTAGAGTATGGGTGACAGTACATCAAAGTCAACCAGACACATCTGACTGCACATTTGCTCTCCTCACAGTTGGCTGAAAACTCAAACGGGAATTTTATGGCCTGATTTAAGGCTCTAAACAGCAAGTCTGTTGCACTTGGAGGCAGTCAGCTGTGGGAGGACCTCCTGGCAAATTAAGAGCAAGCATAGAGCTGCTAAATTAAGCATCTATTTGCTGAATAAATTTGTATTCATAGTCATCATACTTTGAAACACATAAGTAACATACAAATCTAGTGATGTATTACAACACAGCTGAAAACCATAAGCAAATCCACTAATAGAAAGAACAGAAGCGGAGGAGGGGGGCTAGACTCTCAGGTTTTTTGCCAAGGGAGTACCAGGTAAATCATTTGCAAGAAGGGTACAATAGGTGACAATAAACCTGCAGATTTCAACAAGTGGACAAGTTCAAGTTGAGAACATGAAATAATTTGCATACCACGGCATGAAGAATTTCAAGTGCCTTTCGGTAGCACCGAAAGTTATCCCCAAGCCAGTCAGAGTCTGTGTGCTGTAACTGGCTGATGACGTCAGACAACTTCTGAACTCCAGGCGCCTTTGGCAATGACGATGCCATCTTGACAAACTGTGACGGCATTCTCTGGTACAGAGGCTGTAACTGGTCGACGTTATCTGCTCCGTCTTTTAATGCTCCTTTCAGTTCAGCAATGCCCTGCAATCATTGCAACTCACTAATGGACAAAATTTCTCAGTTTTATTTAAGAATTATTATAAAATGACTGCAAAGGTAAAGGTAAAGGTAGTCTCATACTCTAGGACGAACACAGGGCTCGGAGCTGATGCCAGTCTCGTGGCAGTCAGGTGATTTAAGTCATGAACCAGGTGGTAGGCTGCCATTATTTTCTGCCAGACTTGCAGCAAACTGACTGTCTTGAGTGCAAATGCACATACTAACCAGAGAAGGTTTTGAAATACATTAATAACATTAAGCCATTCCACCATGTGTTTGAGCTCTCAGGCATTTTACACTTTGAAACAATGATGATGATTGATGACAACAATGGTGATGACGATAATAATAATAATAATAGTACCTGTAACAGTAACTTCTTTTGCACAATAGTTTCGTCAAACGTGATGATCCAGACCTCTAGCCTCCAGACTTTTGATTTTAGCTATTTTCTATCTTCTAACCCTTGAGATCATTACTACCAAGGGTACAAAAAAATTATAGTAATAACAGCAATGATACAACACTGATTAAGATACTCATCATTGCAGTGGGATGCCAGCACACATGGTAACGAGCTTAGTATTTTACAGAAATTACTTGTCTTGTCTTATATTTAGCCATACCCGCTCTGAGGGTTGATCACACAGTAAACTGTTCAGTTTTGTTGACTGTTGCTCTGCACCTTTTCAACATTCATTTTCATCAACTCTGTGATGCTGTTCAACCATGCTGACCTTCTCTTCCTGGTTCCCAACAAAGTCCTCTGCATTATATCTCTTTCCAAGAAGCTGTGCCTCAAGAGGTGAGCAAAAAGCACTATCACGTCATAATCCAAAAATAAATTAAACTCATGCAATTGACTGCCAATACACTGATCACTTACAATCAAGAAGGAACAACATATACAAGCACCTGTCCATCTTTCAATGATACACAAGTAGACAATTTCACAGTCTGCAGGCCAAGCAGAAGTTGTTGGAGATTCACAAATCTCATCTGTTCCGAAAAATCAATCGAATTTTGCATCAGTTTGCTGCAATAACACAATACACTCAGTGAAGTCTATGGCCACTATCGAAATAAAACCTCACGCAACATATTATTATATTATTGATATATGACAAACTCTTAACAGTCCAATACAGTGCAATCAACTGACAAAGTACTATACCTTGCACCAACCTACAAAGCTGTATAACACTGACTGTAACTGTGGAGAATGTCCATCAGTTACCAGAAATATACACCTACTTCATAATATCGTTGTTTACATCAGTGACTTTCTTCTGAAGCGACTCGAGCAGCGACTGCACTTTCTGCAGAACATTCTTCGCTGGTGTCGATGTTTCACTACCAGCTTCCTCAGCAAGCACCACAACTGCGGATTCCACCTAGACATAATATGGTATTTTTCATGTAATTGTAAAAAAGTTACAATGTATGTATGTGTGTGTATGTCCGAAAATTGATATCTGGCGCGCCTTAAGCAAAAAAGTCACAGTCACGCCGCGGTCTCAAACAAACAAAAACGTCTTCAGTGCCCATTTGAACCGTTCAGTGGACAAGTCGGCTAAACGCAGAGAGGACGGGACTGTTCCAGATCCTGGCTCCAGCGACAGCGAAACTCCGACAGTCCAGCGACGGCATCATATGTCCTGCGACATGCAACACATTTACTGTTGTCCTTCTTGTTATCATCTTCATCATCAATGTCATTATCTCTTGACATTATCCGTGGATTTGTCACTGTCCTTTCTCTGTCGTCGATGGATCATATCTCTCGAAGCAGTCGTCCGCCAACAGCCATTCCTCATGTCGGAAAACTAGGATAAAACAGTCTTTCATACGGCATGAAAATCCAGACAAAACTGTCTTTTGTTTTGTCACAATTCATGCGTTTGACAGACGGAAAGACATTTTGCTCGTGGCTAAGACCACCCTGCATTCTGTAACAGTGCCTGCTGTTCTGTTACACTGGGGAATTAGCACACGCAAACTTGAACACTCTGATCTTTTATTCAGCAACTCGCTTCATCAGTTCGCCATGTCACTCGTTCACCAACCA
>Ga0049105_1000039_pt1 | contig 22431 bp, 14 predicted proteins | sample WorMetvaBAHAMAS1_FD_61260 | JGI IMG/M metagenome (GOLD analysis project Ga0049105, IMG submission 61260) | Worm MetaG Olavius vacuus BAHAMAS.1 | ecosystem: Host-associated > Annelida > Digestive system > Unclassified | place: Germany: Marburg | collected 2013-04-09
TTTCCTGTACGTGCCCTTTCAGTGAGCACTTTACCCTCCGTAGCCATTACATGCCCTTTACAGTCCTCTTACTGTTACATGCTGTTTCCTTTACATGCGCATTCCATTCGATTAGCATTACCCGCCTACTCCATTACACGCCCTTTCCTTTACCCGCGCTTGAAGCGTTCCCACTAATACATGCAATCAGTAGCAGAAGCAACAAAAAACATCATACAGTAAGTGAAAGAACAGAGTTTAACATTAAGACAACGAAATTTGTGACGGCTGAAAGAAAATATGCAATAAAAACCAACTTTAAAACACATAAACTGGCCCTAAAAACAGCAAACACATACACAGATACATAAAAATCAGCCTTAGCCTAGCAATAAACTAACGGGTCATAGTTCACTCGTTAAGAAATGCTCATAGGAATGTGCTTACGACTGCGCACGATTGTAATACACAATACAACACACAACGGTTCAGATAAGCATCGCTCTGATCCTCTAGACAATCACCACAGCTCAGATGTAACTTTTTTTCTTTTTCTTTTGTGTTGCTTTGTGCGAATAAACGTGTTCACTTAGGCAACACACGGCACATTTTTGTTTGTTACTAAGTGGAACTAAGGTTTGCTCCTTGTTGTCGGATGATGATGCGCAGTAGAAAACCGACGTACACATTCAACATGCATTACGGGCCCTGTAACGGCGTTTCAGTGCGTTCCGGCTTACTTTAACCCCGGTTTATAACCAATGCACTGGGCGGACAATATATGGAACGAAAATATGGAAATTACAGGCAAACTGGTGAGGAGTGGAAAAATGCAGGAATGCATTTTGCATAGTTAGTTTGCCAAATTTTTCAAATCAAACTCTGCCCTCAGTTCACTTGTTGCTGTACCAAATAGTCACCACAGACCACAGGGGCAGTACTGAATAGAATATTTATATTTGTTGTTAGCAGCCCCTCCATATATGGCCGCTGCTAATTTCGTTGTAATAACTAATGGAGGGGTTGCGCGCTCACTGGAACAGCCAATATCGACCAATAGCATGCCACGTGCTATCTTTCAGGGAGTTGCGATTGGTTGTAGATTGTCGCTAAAAATAGACTGGAACTTGGAGGGGTCCTTATCAGTGGCTATATGAGATGATACAGCATGAATAGGAGGTACGGCATCTGGTACTTCGTACATATTTGTGGCACAGACAGCTAGACAGACAGACACACACAGACAGAGCCACAGGCAGACATACCAATGGCAACAGTGAGATCACGTCTTGATACGTAGCCAGACAGACAGACACACACAGACACAGACACACGCACACAGACACAGACAGACACACGCACACAGACAGACACAGACAGACACACACACACACAGAGACAGAGCCACAGGCAGACATACCAATGGCAACAGTGAGATCACGTCTTGATACATAGCCGACAAGAAACCGCAACTCTTGCGACACGACGACCGGGAATCCCCGATACTGGGTGTTCCGCAATAATTGCTCTGTAACAAAACATCTCAATCATAAACAACAGACACGTATCGAGCTATTTCAGACCTTTGCAGCCCCACCATCCCGTAAACGTTGCCCATAATCAAATAGTTTTACGACCCACATATCCAAACCAAATACAATTAGATGAAAGTGGTCACTGCTGGCATTAAGTTATACCACACTGCATATCCTTACCTTTAGCTTTACCTTCAGGGCAGACTACGTCCAGTGCTGAGGCCATATTTTAATGAGTAATTTTTATGTACCTGTTTTTACGACAGAAAGTAACTGAAAGCCCACACACATCAATTAATGTATATCAATTACACCAAAATAAATGCATTGTAACAAATATCTCATCATCATCATCATCACCATCATCAAAATGTATAACTGCAGCCTACAAATCTTCAATACCCTGGCACAGCTATTTACAAGTTAGTCAGAGCAAATCTGTTAGTGCAATTAAGCACTTAGAAAAAAGGTATCTAAGTTCAGTGTTTACATGGCACAGAATCTCACCAATTTCACGGACAGTCATGGAGTCCTGTGTGATGACACAGAGAGATTCTTCAGAGTACCTACACAACACGCACACCACTGTACACCTGCCACACACACTGAAACATGTTGTCAACTCTGATGTGCAAATGGTCGCCTCCGGTACACCCCTTGCTGTGAAATCAGAACTTGAGGCTGACATGCATTCTCTCACGCCAACAAGTCAAACAATTCCGATCAGCTGTGACATCAACACTACTGGTACCATCCACGCGACGATGACGATGACGACGACAATAACAATAAACAGCTGTCACTTAGTAAGTAAGTGTTTATTACACATGACAGTCGCACATGCTTACAGAATAACATTTAAACAAAGAAATTGCACAGTAAAAATAAAACAAGACAAAATCACATATAATAAAAAGGGAATAAACAATGAAGTTTGTTGACGGAAAAAGAACTGGTAAAGCATACCTTGGCTTCATAACATCGGAAGCCAGCGTGGTATAGGTGAACTCTTGTTTCAGATCCAGGTACGGATAGCCATCCAGATGTATATGGGCGTCATAGCTGGATATATCTCACGTCAAGGAAACAGGCAGTTTATACCAGCCACACTCTTAACTCTAACTACAACAGCACTAAGCTATGGTGATGACGACTATGTACACATTAACTTCTGTACTAAATGTTATTCTCTGATACTAGTTTTCAGCTACATGTTATCTTGCATGGACTACTACAGTCCATTACGTTCAGTGACTCTTAAAGCCAGGAGTAAGTGAGTGAGCAGTTTCTTAGCGGCACATCAGCACATATTAGGCTATTCAGTGCCATTCATTCATTCAGTGCTATTCACAGCATGGTAGATTTACATAAAAGTTGGATATAATCAAGGCTATTTAGCTACGGTAAAAATGAATGAAAAATATATACTTAAGAGTAAAAAAATGATCATAAAAAATGAATATGAAAGACAAAAGTGTGAGGTCTTAAACCCAGGAACTTGTTTGATAAGCAGTACATAAATACAGGCACTGATATATTTAAACCTATCCATCATATCACATCATCTGTCATCCATACCATTTGATCATCACATCATGATGTTATACATTTCGTACTAATACATTCGTTTCATATTCCTGCGAGGTAATATTTCCATTTGTATTTAGCAATTCTGCATCTGGCTGCAAGTGCGGTTATTACTCATCTATTATACAGTGTAAACGAAAGCTGATTCTACGGACTCTCAAACCATTTAATGTTTTATTCTGCTCAACGGCTGGATCTGTTTGCATGGTGTGTTAGACTAAGCCGGCTCTAAGTCGGTTTTCGTTCGAACGCACTTAAAATCATTGCAGTTTCATTCCTTCATTCACAGATGTAACAAAAAGTTCACTGTACACACGTGGGTGTGAACATGTTGCCAGCTTTGTTGCAGGTGATGGATAACTTGACTGAGGCTGTGATGAATACTGACTGTGCTAAAGACTGCTGTCCCCTCTACGACACCTAAGGACAGTTTAGGCGACATCTAAAAGGACATTTATTTAGGGCCTAGAAATTGCAGTGTATTGTGACGTTTATGATTTGTTTGTGCTACACAAATACTCTTACTTAGTTACTTACTTAATGAGGCAGTACAATTACTGGAGACAGACACCAATTAGCTAGTTGCCTAATTTATGCAAAACCCTTTTGGCACCCATTTCGTTGACATCTTGCACCAATTTCGGTGCTCGTTTGGGTGCGTTCTTTTATTGAACCCGATGTTTTGAAAACAAGGTACCGTTCGACAATACCGCTCAGATTTATCTGATCAACCTGCACTGGAAATTAGGGTTAGGATTTAAGTTAAGACTCAGGGCTGCACTATTTTAGCATTTTTCACGGAGAATACAAAAAAGTGAGCACCTTATCTTCCGCGAATTTCACGGACGGTAACATCTTGAAACAGAACGCACCCACATATATATTCTACGAATGCCCGTGCATAAATCAGGCAACTAGCTAATAGCATACCGTTCTGCTCACTGCCAACCTCCCAGAGGATGGTACTAAACGATAAGATAACCTTTCTTACTAATTTATTCACATATGGCAATATGGGCAGAAAGAATACATTCCTTGTCTGCCGAGCGAGTCTGCAACCCACTTGGCAGTCATGACGGCCACCATCAGCGGAACGATGTATTGGAGACCTCCAGTCAACTCAAACATGATCACCACCAACGACACTAACACACACACATACACACATATGAACCATCTCTGTCGAACTGTCAACTGTCACCGACAGAGCCTTCTCGGCTACCGCTGTGCCACGTGTCTGGAACAGTCTAGTTGACGACGTTGTCTCTGTCAACTGTCAGTGACACAGCCTTCTTAGGCCAGGTTCCTGAAAAGTCTCTCAAAAGGATAGCCAGCCTGAGTGGGCCTGTGGCTGGTTTCAAACAAATGGTTTGGATGCATGACGACAATTACTGACTTCACAACTAACAGGACGCTATATGCAGCAACATCAGCGACTGAGACTAGACACTATAATGTGACTGACCTGTCATCCTTGTGACGCCACCTAGTGCAGCTGCTGCTCCCACCATTGCATACAGTCCCGGAGTAACGCAAGTGTGGCCCCCGTTACACATCTCGGCAAACATTCCGTACGACTGGTAGTAGCTTCACACACAAATACACCGTATACATTAATAACACTCGCATAACAAGGCACGCAGAAACATGGACCATTTTTAACAGTTTGTAATTCCTATACATGATAACACTGAAGTGCATCCCATCATAATGTTCTGTTGTCTATAGGTAAAGGTAAAGGTAAATGTAGATTTGTATAGCGCCTTGTCGTGATCACACCTCTAAGGCGCTCAGGTACAGCACGCGTTCTCAAGGGATCTCACAGTTTTACCTGCACACGCCGCGTTCATCCGCTAACGGAATGAACCATACTTGCCTTTGCCTTCCCAGCCGAAGCTGGTACTCATTTACCGACCCCGGAGGGATGGAAGGCTGAGTTGGCCTTGGTCTATGTGCAGTAAGACTGCTGTTCTGAATGCTGCCATATTTAAATATTCTTTGCACAAGTTCTGTGCACTGACACATTATCTATCTTTCCACTCATGCCACCCATGCTGTGGGTGGCTTCTATGCCTCAAAGGAAACTTCAGCTTTATGGCTGTTGACACCTACAGCAATCTTCACAACATTTACAATTAAACTCAATTCAAAATACAGAATTTTTCCCGCGCAATCTGCTCTATCATTTCAACGACTTTCCGCACAATCTTTTGTGCATATTTCACTTATCTCCCTAAGTTATCCCGAGTGGAATGTTGAACTCTACTCACTCAGTTCAGTACGGCATAATATCTTGGAACAGTGCTTCTGACAGCTGTAGTCACAAACAGCACAGCAAGGAAGACATCACGATAATAACACTTGACTTCACGATATTAACCAACAGAAACATACTATGCTAGCTGTTCCATCCCAACGCCAATCAGTCGGCCACATATAGCTCCGATAGCCATGCTCGGTATAAACAGACCGGCAGGAACCTGTCAGCCAAACATCACATCAAATCAAACAAAAATTTATTGTCAAAATCATAGACAGATAGATAGAGCAAGGTTTAATGTCCCACCAAACACATTATAGGTCATATCGGGGACAGGTTTTTAAGGGTCAAGTGACCTAACCAACAGTGTCAAAGCACTGAAGGAAGATAGGTTATAAGGATTAGACTTCAATCCTATCAGGTCCACCCCACCATGCTCACAATAATACAACTATACAGCATGAAACAAAAACACACAAAAGACACACAGATAAACACAAATAAATCTATGCACAGTGAAATGGGCCCAGTGTGACAAAACCCAATCCAGAGAACTGTAAGAACTGCTCATCTAAGTATGCTTATGACTGTGCACAGCTCCAGTACACAATACAACACAGAACAGTTCTGACAATTTTCACTCTTACCTCCAGACACACATCATAGCTCCGATGTTGTCTATCACAAAATACAACAGAAATATAACAATAAAGTGTAATTTCTTAGGCACCGTAGCATGGAGTCCAATTCAAGGGTGCCCGTGTTCAAGATGAATGGAAAAGAAATGAAATGGTCCATCAGAAACAGTGAGCTTCCAGTCGGTTTTTGAAATTCTGAAGAGTGTTAGATGACCGGATTGTTGCCGGTAGTCTGTTCCATGATGCTGGCTTGACGACTGCAACTGCACGATCACCAAAGTTGGTGTTTGTGTACATGGAAATGACACAAACTCGCAACTCGCATGTGTCCAAGCAGCGGCGTCACTAAGGTTGGCGTCACCTGGTGCCGCAACTGACGGTGTCACCCTATTTTTTCCTCAAGTGACGACCTTTTTTATTTTTGCTCTAGTCATCGTCTTCTGAAAAGTGATAACCTTTTTTAGCAATCGCACCGTCACCATTGTCCAGTGTTCTTTGTAAATTCAGCCGCAAAAATTTTTTATTTCATTCGGGTGTCACCCCCAAGGATAATGTCACCGGGGGCAGTCTGTCTCCCTCTCCCCTGCCTAGTTAGTGACACCATTGTGTCTAAGGCGAGGCTAGAGCACAGTACACACTGATAAATTCTCAACTGCCAACCAATGTATCACCATGACAGGAAATGTGTACAACTGCAACAATCAGAGAAGTGCAAGCCAAAAAAGCCAAAGAGATCGACAAGGACATAAAAATCAGAAAACGACAATACTAATATCAACAAAAAGAAATGTTGGTTCCATAATACTAATAATATATGTAAACCTGGCTTCCAATAAAATACATGTAAACATGTTTTTCAATGGAGCCGTTTCTATACTTCACAATCCACCAACAAAATACAGTTCAGACTATCAGCCGCTGTTACCTTAATGCCGTAAGTAAAGATGGTAGACACCATCTTAAACAGCAGAGCGAGAATCAACATCCAAACAGCTCTGATGCCACTACTGTTCAATGGAGCGCTGCGTGTGTCCATACTGCTGCCATCCACAGCTCTCGGCCTCTCGTACGCACTTCACACAACAGTACAAAACTACAGTTTTTCGAGGCGATCTGTGGTGTGGGAAGGACTTGACATGAAGTTAATAACGTTACGCTGAAAGAGTAATGAGTATTAGCTAGTTAACTGAAAGAGACCTACAGTCCTTGTCTCTTAAAGTTTGTAGCTATCAGCAACCTGCGCCATCACCTCTCCTGCTGCACAGTAAGGATGCCACCCACTAACCAAATCGGCAAATCTTTTCCTCCCTAGACCTTTTCCTCTCCTACCGGACTGATTCCATGGACTCTCAGACCATTTAACGTTTTTATGCAGCCTAACCGCTGGATTTGTTTGCACGGTGTGTTAGACTAAGTCAGCTCTTAGTCGGTTTGCGAATGCACTTAAAATCAATTTCATTTCATTTCAAATCTTTTCAGCTCTCAGTCACATCACTGCAAGCCAAGCCATGGCGTTCACATCCCCCGTCAGCAGCCAAACACATCAGCATGAGGTGCACAGTGAAGCAGTGGTCCGACATGACCCCGCCGTCCACATTGTGTAATAATGCCCCGCAGCCATCCCGGATGTACACTCGCAGAATAAAATCTGTGCATATGTGAGTATTCAGTACCTGAATTAAAACAAATATGTTTATTTAGGATTGTTACAAATATATTCTTAATACATATGTACCGACTGTGTGACGCCCACTGACCAAAGTTAAAGACGAATGCCTTCTACGTTCTGCAGATGACAATGTTATTAGCCAAACAGAGAGATTCAAACAGGAAAGTAATCGTGAAATGATAAAGCAACGCATGAAGATCAACAATCTGCCGAGACAAACTGTTCAGTCAAAATGACAACCACAATGTGAAACCTACCAGATGTCTGTCTCATCCTCTCGGCCGCACATTCTCACCAGCTGCCGTATCAGAGAACTCGTGTTCATTCTGAACAATCACCAATACACACACAGCATCACTCTTAGTCTTTTGTCCTTAGTTCATTCCGTCAAAAACAAACTGGGCTATGCTGTGGTGGTTTCTTTTGTTGTAGCGGTACATATACGTGGGGAGGCTGCAAAACTACCACATCAACTTTTTTGGGGGGATGAATGGTAATCAGCAATAATCTATTGACAATGTTCAGTCTGCCACCCACTGACCACGTCTGGGCGATTCTTCTGCCCGCAAGTAAATATCGTTTTAATCAGAAACGAGATTATGGTACAAAGTCAGGTTGGCTAAACCGATTAAAGCACATACGACACTTTACTATCAACAAATGCTATCATCTTAGTTGTCACTATATCATTCAATAACTTCTTCTGCAGCACACTGCAGTTATTAGCATCTGTTACAACTGTTCGGCTAATCTGATGAGATCCGGCATTGTCTAAAATCGAAACCAACCATTTGGTGAGTTCATCAAGCTACTGTTCTTTTGCGAAAAGTAGCTTTGTACACTCAGCAGACTTATGTAGGGGTGGGGTAAGGTTAGTAGGGTTATGGCTGTGATTGACAGATATGCTATGTAACTCCTGAGTGTACGAAAACGGCTGACCCTCTTTTGCTCATCTCATCATTGAAGGCCTGGCATCGGTCCCAACGTCATATAAATTAAACCTTTCTCAAGAGAGGCGTGGCATGATGTGCAACAAAGTATTTCAGTTTCAGTCAGTTTTCAAGATAACGTAACTCGGATCAGTACATTATTAATACCACAATAACAATGACAACATGACGGACACTGTCGCCTTATATAGGCAATGCTTGAATGGCTCATCATAGCCACAGCAACAACAGCCGAGAATTATGCTCCCAGGTAGAAGTTATACGGCACAACTATAAGTTAAACAAGGCAAAATCTACAATAGAAAAACGCACCTTGTATACGGGTTTGGATATGCAACGACGACGGTCACTAAAGTCACCAAAAGCACCTGCAACGTCGGTGTGTTGCCGCACATACACACAACAACTTTTACATACACATGCTGTATCGCAGATCGTACGACGACGTACACTAGCGGCAACAGCAGCATTGACGCTAGCCTCATACGTGACATTTACTGCGGCCCCGAAGTTCTGTTTGAGACTTGTGTCACCATGAAATTCATGGATGATGATGACGATGATACTGAAATAACCGCATGATACATGATTATTGCTGCTGCTTCTACAACTGCTACATTCTACAACAAATAAACTACATGACAAACACACTAAGCTACTTATCAAAGTTTTAATTGGTTATATATCTGTACTTCTACACGGTGTACCATTTTAATAAGTTATCACATATGTACTCAGAGATATCTGCTGGCATCTAAATGACATACCTCAAGGATGGGATACCGGTGCAGGCGAGTGCTCTTACGATATCGACACCACAGAATATTGCATTTGACGAACACGGCACCCCAAATACCCTGCATCATCACCATCATCATCGATATGACATGAATCTGCTATGGCACTGCTCAAATGAAGGCAAACAGCATCTTACAGTAACTACAAGTTGCACAATAAGGTAAGGTAAACGTGGATTTGTATAGCGCCTTGTCGTGAACACACCTCTAAGGCGCTCAAGGGATCTCACAGTTTTACCTGCACACCCCGCGTTCATCCACTAACGGAATGAACCATACCTGCCTTTGCCTTCCCAGCCGAAGCTGGTATTCATTTCCTGACCCCGGAGGGATGGAAGGCTGAGCTGGCCTTGGGTAGAAGGTAGAAGTTACACAAAACTAAGAGAACAAACGCGTCTTTAGTTGCCGACCAAATCTGTAATGTGACTGACGGACAGATGTATAAGTGATGTACTACAAGGCACATACAAGCATTAGGCATCAGTTACAGACGGTCAACATGCAGGTGACTCACTTGAACCTAGCTGCAGGCTGCATTACTTTTGACAAGGCCTACAGTCACCTTCACAGCTGTTACTGGATTTCAGCTTTTTGGTGGGCGTTACAGACCTGACTCTGGCTATCTGACCATCATGTAATGACTCTGGGCAAGCTGTTCACACACACGTACTTCTACCACAAAGCAGCATCCTTTGGGGTATGAGGCAAAGGGCGACGATACTCTGCAGCTTGGAAGGTAACCAGCAAGCCTGGTAGAAAGTAATGGCACCCTTAAGCCACCCGTGAGCCAACTACCTGGTAATCATTTTTACATACGTGAATAAATGTAGTTCCATTCTTAACCCTGAAAGCCTAGTAATCAGGATCAGGTCTGGTCCCAATGCTAATATTAATCCCTTCACACCCCGAGTTCCTGATAAAATCACTCCCAAGACCCTAACCTCCCACTGTCAGTTGCCAAAATACACCAAGTAAAACGAAGCTGATATATCGGCTTTACGGGTATTTTTCACAGACAACCAAGCTGGCTTTCAGGCCTTGTAGGGCAAAAGGGTTAAGAATGGAACTACATTTATTCACGTATGTAAAAATGCCAGCAAACAAAATAGTGCTAAATAATCAGTTACGAGGGTCATTCCATAAACAAGTTACATAACGGCATAATTCTGTTAATTTACAAAATATGAAAAATCTTAAATATAGGTTTTGTACGTAATTTAGCTGGGCATATTTAGTAAAATTTTATGAAGATGACGTCATTACTGTGACGTCACACGTACATAGAACACAGTCAGTGATGTCACAGTAATAAAACTCACAGCTGTTACTCAGAATTAAATTACATACAAATCCTCTATTTTGGATTTTTCATATTTTGAAAATTAACAGAATTATGCCATTTTGTAACTAATTTATGGAACGATCCTCATAGAACAGAACAAATGAATTACAAACTACTGCACATTGACTGATTTAACTCAGAAGCAAAGTCAGAAATACTGACCCCAATTACGCCTAGAAGTATGAAAGGCAGCAGCTCTATGATGAACCACTCGTTGTGGTACTCGATGTAGAAAAGCACAAGATGATCATTGCCGAACGGATTAAATGAACGCAGGACGAACGCAGCGGCAAGTGCACAGAAGAAAGACCGCCACAAAGTCTTCATCGGAAAATAATAACTCACCTGTCAATAATATTCTGCAGATGATTTCATACCTGCCTGCATACTATAATAATAATAATAATAATCTCTCACAGTTCAACGGTTCAATGTGGTACTAATACAGGAGTCTTTTGTCGCACCCGACGTTGAGCCGGACCGCTAGCCATTCCAACATGTGTTTTTAGCTTCTGTTTGTAGCCCTTTAGCATTTTACACCATTGGGCATAAAAAATTATTTTAAAAATAATAACATGCTAACGGACTCTAATGTGAGCGTAGCGGCTCGATCATGTGGTGCAGCAGCTGATCAGGCGGCCGGTCGAAAGACAGCCAAATATGATCTTTTGGTACAGACAGGTCGCCTGTTTCAACCAATCACAGCAGAGACGATGGCCACTTGAATGAGTCATCCATCGCTTTCTTTTCGGAGCTGGGCCGCACATCTGCTTCAGGAGACAACCGAGAGCCCAGCTTTATTTTCCAGCGCATATCGATCACAATTCAGCACTGTAACTCCATCTTCCTCCACAACCGTTTCTCTAGCGAAGAGAAGTGACCACTTCAGCATTTCGTTTTACTTCTAACTTCGTTTTAACCCACGGGATCTATTTTGAAGATTAAAAAATGAAAATGATAATAATAACAACAGTAATGATAATATTAGTTGTAATAATAGTAATAATGCTCAGGACAATGTTTCATAAGTATGTCTGTCTGCACGATGCTATCATCTGCACCCACCAACATCATTTGGTATAACACAACCAGAAAACTAATATTCATTTGATTTCACTGTCCCGTAGAGAGTAGAAGGCTGAATCAAACCAGGACACGTCTGACTCATTAAAATACACAGTGACTGGGCTATATTATATACACGAAAAACTCAGACATATCTAAGTTATCAACAGTAGAAATACTAAAATACAATATTCTGTAAATAAGATAATAGAAGAAAAGGTGCGAAACATTACAAGTCAACAGTTTTAATTGCAACATTCATCCCAAAGCAGAAAAACACCACGAAAGAAATCGCCAGCAATTTTCTCGAAGACCTTTTGTTAACCAACAGTTGTAACAACACCTTTTATAATAAATAAAACAACTTTCTTGGTACTCTCTAATACTAAATGTAAAATGTCAGTCCACATGTACATCCATAACTTTTAGTAGAGATGCATCGATAATAGCCCGATAATCGGTATCAGCCGATTATCGGCCATTTTGCCGTTTACACATTTGGTGAGTACAAGTTTTTATTTTTATTAGCAAAAGTTATGCGTTATGCACAGGCGATCGCATGTGACCGGCTGCCTTTGTTACAATATTACTTACTCATTACTGCTTTCAAATTCAACTGCAAATCTGATTTTACCACGATGAAATTTTTATAAACTTCCACTGACACTAAATGGTAAGTTTTGTTATTTTGTAGTACGTGTATGATGTCGTCGTAAAAGTTCACGTGTGCTGTCTCATCTCGAGATGAGCTTCTTGTTTTGTACTAATCGGTATCAGACGATAATCAGCCGATTATTAGGCGCTGATTATCAGCCGACCGATAATCAGCCAGTGCCTAATCACGGCATCTCTAACTTTTAGCTCTGTTTTATATGAACTATTATAAATACCTTAAATTACGACACTAGCTAAGATTGGTAAAGCGCTAAATATGCCCATTAAAACAGCTGTGTTCATCCTCAGACAGAAACAACACAGCTTCATACGTATAAAATTTAAATACCGATAAATGTAACCAAGTTTCAGCAAGTTTCACTGATATAATTTTAAAATTCTTAGGTCATGCAGAAATAAGACAATCCACAAAACGCCTCACAAGAAAATGAGTAAAGGCCAACAGATATACAAACTTCTTCAAGACTGAAGAGAACACCACCAATCGGAGCTCCGAACGCTACTCCGACCCCGGCCGCTGACGCCGCTGAAAGAATCTGCACATGAAACAGACCAAAATTTCTCTACACTTAAAACGACAAATCAACTCTATTTTAACTGCAGTCCAAGTTGCCTTAACTACTAACTGGTCTGTGTCAATGGCTTAACACAGAGTGCGCTGTAGTACTTGAACAACTCCTCAGATGTGCCAAATGATCATTGCCAACATTAGTAGTCCACAGTAGAGGTCTGCATGGGCTTACTTTTTTGGCCCAGCCCAGCCTGGCCTCGTACAGGCCCGGCCCGGCCCATTGCTATTCCGTAAAAATTAAGCCAGGCCGGGATGTGTACAGTTGGGAGTGAGCCGGACTGGCCCTGCCCGGCATGCTAAAGATGGGCCCGGCCCGTCTGCAGCCTATCTTAAAATGCTATTTTACTCCAGAGTGTAGTTTTGGAAGAAAGTGGAGTAACGCCTTAAATTGAAACTCTTAACTTGAAGAATCTGAACATAATTTCCACACATGCAAATGCAAATAATAAAAACAGTTATAGAAAAAGCTGTCATTTATCACAGATTTAAGCAAACTACTACTGGAGGATGCACGCTGTACAATGCATCACTTCTCTGCAAAAAGTGGATGACACCATACCCCCATGTCCGTATCCCACTACTACATTCGTGTTTCAATTCGGCCCCTTAATTTTAACTTCAATTCCACTTTAGCGCACAATAATTTATAATTCTCATCAAGTATAGCTACGTAACCAAGTAAACAATGCAACTACAAGGCATGACATTACATGTTGATCGAGTCCGGAAAAACGTCATCATGCACGGAGCACAGTAATTAAGTAGGTACGTGTAGCACTGAAGAAATGGTGCAGGCATTTGGCAATAGTTGTGACACACTTACAGTATTCATAACTTTGTCATAATCACTTGTTTTATATGCAAATTTCCGGCATAATTTTGCTTGGCCCGGCCCATAAGCCTCTGAGCCCAGCCCATTTAAACTGTTTTATTTCCAGGCCCGGCCCAAGCCCAGACTGGTCCCTAGCCCTTGCAGACCTCTACTCCACAGGCTCAAAGGTTAATTTCTTGGACAGGCAAGACAGTTCGACAGTGTCCTCCACAATCCATGACCATTGGCAGCTGTAAAGTTAGGACCTTATGGTGGGATATAAATGTTAATACTACTATTACTATTATTATTATTAACTGTAAAATGCAAATAAAATTTCCTGCGACCGTCCGACAGTTCCTGTAACTCCAAAATTGCACTTCGTACCTACTGCTAGCAGAAGCACACCTGTTAAGAACCCAGGCTTTATTGCTGTAGTTACAAATTAACCTTTATCAAATGACCTTAATTATTTCAATCACAATGATGAAGATGACGAATAGCATCGACAAATGAAATCCGAGAAGCACATTATTTGCAAATGAAATCGTAAACAAGAAGTGACGAACCGACCTCTCGTTTCTTGGCCTCATTGCTGCCGTACTTGGGAAAGAGATGGGCTAGGACATTGCCGCAGCAGGCCGCCAAGTGTACTAGGGGACCCTCCTTGCCGACACTCAGACCAGCCGACACGGACATCATCATGCAGACAGACTTGGTCAGCAACGTCCACTTGCCGAGATAGCCGCGGATCACAAATCCACTCAGGATTGTTTTCACCTGCTCAGGTAGACAACGTTCACTCATTCATCATCATCTTCACCTGCCCAGGTAGACAATTTTCACTCATCGTCACAAACCAACTTAAAATCGTGGCTTAGCTGATGAAACGCTTATTGCGTTGTCTAAACGATATCATTTGGTCTGCATTCAATGCGCTTACAACAATCAACTAAATCAAATTAAACCATCTGACTTGTCCCAACACGTTTTGTTCCTCGTAAGGCTGATGTGTAGTGATTTTGGTTACTGTGTCTAGATTAGGGCTTGCCTCGATCACTTAACAAAGTGATCGATGATCGTGACGTCATCAACAACTGATTGCAATCCGTGATCGCGAAGGCGCCAACTAGTGTAGAACAGTAGACCAAGCTTTCTGCACAGGCCACTGTGCTGGCAGTGTGTCACCAGTGTGGATAGATGGTCGCTGTATGCAGTGCGAGTGGAGTCAGTAAAGAAATAGTTCGCAAGAAATACCTCGGAAATGCCCGAGCCGCAGGCATACGGAGCAAAGAGTCGGACTAGCACGGCCGCCAGTAAAGCAAACATCAGTGCCGAGACGATGTACATCATATAGCTGATGATGTAGGAGTTGACTGCAGCAGCGGGCATGACACCGAACAGCTCTGGCCACGTACGCCACTGTCACAGCACAACAAGTGTGACTTCGACTTCGCATACGAAACACTAGCATAACGCCTACCTGACAGGTTAGGCTGTAAGGACTGTTGCACGAACACAAATTCACTTACTTACTTACTTATTTACTCCATCACAGTTCACAACAACGAGTAACAACGACGTTATGCATTTGTCTGGATAGCGGACTGACAAACATCATAAACATATACGCAGTCATGCAGAATGACTGACATTTTCCTAAGCACGCAAACCGTATGATAGTAGATGGAATTAACATCCACCATATGCTTTTCAAAAATGTCAATCCAAACACTATTATGGACTGTTTGGCTGCTAATTAACTATGAAAAGCCGTGAAATGCCACCGGTGCAAGTTAGTCGAGTTATTGATGTCATATACTTTCAGCAATTAATATGCCACGAAAACACTTAACATTTTTCTTGTGTATCTTAACTGAAAATGAGGGACTAAAACAATAGTACTCCTTGCAGATGCAGAAAAACGTTGGTACAGGTAACTGCGAATAATAGGCTACTGATGACACAGTTTTATATCATATACACAAAATCTCTGTAACCGACCTGAGCACATCCTTCCTGGTCAAATGTAGTGTCATTAGCAAGCCAGCAGCACTGCTCACGATTCAGCCAAAACGCATCCATGCAGACGCCCTCCTTGAGGTCGAACATCCAGCTGGTGCCAATGTCAATCACCGCGGCGCAAACTCCTGCCGGCATCGACACAGAAACAATGTACGTTTGTGATAAACGGACTCGTTCATACAGTCTTATTATGCATACATTGTGCATTTGGCCTTGCTATGACCTTGACCTCCGAACTCCGACCTTAATAACCTTTTCAGCAATGCCCATTCGCATGATGAATAGTTGTGACAACTTTCACTGAAATCCCTCCAGCAAGTACAGAGATATCGTGTCATGCGAAATAGGTGTTAATGGATGGAGAGATAACAGATGAACGGACAACGGATGGCCGGTCGGACAACCAAAAAACATGATGCCCTCTGCCTAGCACTATTGGCAAAGGCATAAAAACCATAAGGATAAATACAGAGATGCCCGGCTGGAAGACAGAGCAGTAAATGACTCATTTTAAATGATGCCTGGTTTTTATCCCTGATGCACACAGCATTATGCCTGCTGCTGCATTTCTCTTATTACAGCGAAAGAAATAATATATGAAAACAAAGATAGCTGAAATTCATACCAGCAATACAGCCGACGAGCAAGACACAGATCCAGCCTGACCAAGCATCATGCGCGCTCTTCAGCTTCTCAAAGCAACGACCAGTTCGCCATCGGCCAACAATAAACCGATGTCGCATGCGGTCGCGGGCAATTTCACGCTGCCAGTCTATCGTGTGGTAGTCCTCATACTGGGCAATGCCCGGTGGGAGGTCCTCCAGAGGATCCAGCAACGTGCTCATCGAACCTGCTGATATAGCAGTCCCGCGTCTCAAAATGGTAGACAATTATATGCTATATAGAAAATACTCAATTCTACCTCGCATCATCATCATCATCATCATCGTCATCAAATTTCTAGTGCGCCTATTACACAAGACCATAGGTGCATTACAATGTCAAGGTAGATGCACTAAATAAAAGTCTGCAGGCTAAAAACTAACAACTGGAAAATGCTGTGTTAAAAAGTGCATTTTGAGTGGTTTCTTGAACATGGCAGGGTTGACTGCAGCATGAATGTCTGGTGGCAGTGAGTTCCATGCAGCAGGTCCGGCACGCGACAAGGCGCATTCTCCAAACTTGGTTCGCAGCCGTGGCATCACGTACTTGCTGCTGGAAGCCGATCGCAAGCCATGTGTCGCATATCAAATCCAACGGTCAGCATGCACCTGTGTGTGTGTGTTTTATAGCCCAGCCTTACTACACATTCAACTAATCAACTTAGCTCAACTTCTACACTTTACTAGGCTAAATGGTAGCCACCTATACTTTACCAATGCTGCTCAGCTGGTTACTGCTGACATTGTTAGCCTTACAAATGATTGTATTATGATGACAACGATATCTGTTATCAAAGCCCAAGCCACTGATATGGTTCAACTATACTTTGCATCTGTAACTACCTGTAACTAACCATAAGTGTAAATGAGGCATTTTCATTGTATAGAGAGTCCAAGACTGGATGCCATCTCTAAATTATTAAAACCGACAGTCAATTTTCTGTCTCAGATCGATGCACTACAGCGGTATTCTAATCATGTATTGTGATTACATGGTTGAAAATGTAACAGATGTGCAGGATGAAAATGACATTTACAGCACAACAGCAAGATGAATCACCATTACGGAATAAACTGCATCTGTCCTCCAGATCAAATCATTCCTAGCTATGGTGCTTGTGACTAGATTTATAGTGATGCTGCCTACATAAACCACAACTGTGCCAAAATAATTTTCTAAGAACACTAGAGTTCCGATCGTAGCTATTTAGGTAGATCGATTCTCGTGACATTTCTGGCAACGATTCTCGCGATTTCTCGCGTAACCCGACACTCCTGTGCGCCTATCAATGACTGTTTATCAACAGCGGTCTAAAGCCTGATTCACACTGTGTACGGCGCCGTACGTCGATGCATTCTGCCGTCGCCATACGTCCACGTGTGGCAATTTACGGCGACGTACGACGACGCACTGTGTGTGAACGCTGCCGTAGACATCGAAGTGCTCGATGACAACATCACGTAGTGACATAGGGTGCCATATGTAGTGTCAATAGGGCTTAATGCTGGTACCCTTCCACCGTGGCATCGCTCATGCTCTTGCCGCCGTCGCTGCTGTCTTGTTTACCATGCGCTGGAGTCCAAATGTGAGCCTGTCACGTGTCACACAGACAACAAGTTCTCTACACTACGTACTGGCACTGAGAGCCAACCAGCCAGTCAAAGTATGCCCATACAGAGAGTGCCATGTAGAGCTGCTGGCCAGCTGCTGCTGCTACAGAGGGCGGTCAGCAGTGGAGTGGAAGGGCAGTCATCTAGTCAACATAGCTGTCATGAGTGTCAAATTGCGGTTCACTGAGCCGGGACTGTAGTGTGGTGCTGACTCATTCCTGATGACAGCATCTGATTGCGTGGGTGGCAGGCTCGGTGAGCGTACCGGTAAGTGATCGTACACTGGATGTGTTGCTCGATCACCAACGACATTTAGACTTGCCGACGATTCTCCCGAGAATGGCTGATCGATCAGAGCCCTAAATAACACCGACATAAACGGTAAAAAAATGGCAAAAGCCAACGTATGTACCATGTGGTCTGTCGTCAGTATGAGTACTCGAACGTCCCGGTGACGGTAAATTGACATCCAACAGCTCTTCATCAGAACTGTCGCGAACAACATGTCGGCTGCTATTCCTACTAAGAATACTAGCCGTATTAGCCGATGAACGGCGATGGGACAACGTACTGCCACCAGGTATAGCATCCATCAATAATGAGTCAGTCTCCATCGTCACGCGTCACTGCTTTGCACCAGTTAATCCTACATGATGCAAACACAATCCAATGTCGATGTCAGTAAGGTGATTAGCACAGTGTCGATAATTTATCACTCTGAGCTACAATGACATCATTATCAACCACATATGCATTCATCAGTTTGAGTATATAAGGTGCTCCTGGTGCGGCTTCGCGATAACATCACTTTTAATCAGTACATTTTTAACGACAATGACAACGACAACAACTAAAACTAGAACTACTACTACTGCTACTATTACTATTATTACATGTCTTACACATACTCAGAGTAAATAAGGACCCTTGAAACAACAGAATTACACAGAAACTTCTCAAAGACGTTGTAGATAAAATTGTAGAAAGACTGACCATTAGCCTGTTTTTTTAAAGGGTCGAGACATAAAGTAAACCTAGTAAGTAGAATTCTTCGAATCCGTTACAACAGAATTACATCTACTTCGGTCCTTGGTCACTTCAGTCTTTTTAAAGTCCGAAGTGACCAAAGACCGAACTGACCAAGGACCGAAGTGCCTTAACCACTTCGGCGCTCGGGACCAATCTGTCCATCATATGATAGTACAGAACACTGCAAAGTGTAGCGCTTACAAAGCGAAAGTGGTTGAACACCTTTTGTTACGATTATATTTCATGTATGTTTCTTAGAATGTTCTTTGCGTGTTTATTTCTTCGTCCACTTATATTTTTTATGTTTCTGCAAACAAAACGCCGTTGCTGTGCTGAAAAGGTTTTTAAGGTAAAAGGTCAAAGGCCCTCGGATGCGCACATTCGACCGTATGGCGTCAAGGCTGTTTGTTTTGCTTTTTTTGGCATGCAAAGTTCGCAATCTATATATTATAGGCTAGTATGCAGTCTCTTCCGGCGAATAAGATGCAGTGATAAATTTGCTTTTACTTCGTGTTTTTATGACCATTTCGTGTATGTTTTTAGAATGCTCTTTGTGGTTCTTTCTTCGTAATAAAATGTCAGTAGCTGTTCTGCGTGATGTATGACATACAACAAACTGCACTTGTAGGAAAATGGTAAACATACAATATACAGATACTTCATAAAATACAGATATACACTGCTGAAAGTCTTCCGAATCAGTACAGTGCGCTATAACTGGCCAAATCTGCACATGCATCACAGGCCTTCAGCATAGGGCACTGTACCGATTCGGAAGATTTGCCAACACTGTGATAGCTTTGGTTTCCTAAGGATAGAAATAACCAAGTCAGTTCAGTCCTTAGGACCGAAGTGATCAAGAACCGAAGTGACCAAGGACTGAATGGATGTACAGTTCGGTCTCAGGACCAAAGTGACTGGGAACCGAATTGACTGAGGACCAAAGTGGACTTCCTTACAACACATACACACATACACACACAAGAAATCCAGTTCTTGTCATTTATTTGGATTTTAAACATCTAAGTTAATACAGAAATGCGCAGATGGTGATACATGTAGCAGAACAGCAGTTTGGATATATCATAGTGGCTACGGTTCCGTCAATACCCGACCAATCACTTGCGCACATGCGTATATATATTAAGCTACCTTATTTCAGTTCCTTTCTTTTTCTTCGTCGATTGTAGGGTTAGGGTTAGAGTTAGTAGCAGGGTCAGGGACAGTGTTAGTTGTATTTTTTTATTGCAGTTTTTTCTTTCCGATGTATGTTAAAAGACCAAAAATTACAACCAGGTCAACGGTGCCCTGTTGGGTGTTGGCTTAGTGGTGCAGTGTTCGTATTGTGCTTACTGAGTCAAGAGTCACGGGTTCGAATCCCATGCGTGCTATAATTTTTTTACGTTTTTTCAACTTCTTTTTATAAGTTTTCTGTAAATCAGGGTTAGGGTTAGTTTTAGCGTTAAGGTTCGTTTTACGGTTAGGGTGAGCTTTAATAACTGCGACTAAGATTGTGGTTGGTGTGGTCTTTGATGGAACTCGAAAATAAATTTCTTGGGTTCCGTCTTGGCTAGATTGTAGTTTACTGGGCGCCATAGGATTGCATTACGCTCCCTTACGGTTAGGGTTAGGGTTAGGATCAGGGTTAGGATTAGGGTTAGGGTTAGGGTTAGTATTAGGGTTAGGTGTAGGGTTAGCATTAGTATTTAGCGAAACATAAACTGCACGGTTTCGGTGTATTTCAATGGCGCCCAGTAAACGTAATGTGTCCCTCCGTCTTGACGGAACCGTAGCCACTGCGTGGGTATATACACCCGTTAAAAAGCAGTACAGGAAAAGAAAAGAGGTCATTAACGGCAAATACTCCAGCTAGACTGATGTTTTGAGTGGATTCGCTCAGACGCAAGTTTTACGCCTGTTGTCATTTGCTATTTAATACGCAGTCTATGACTCACAATTTAATAACATTCCTTTTACCATAACATCACCGGCTTGGTATGTTTTTTTTTGTTTGTTTACAACTATCACAACATAGATAGCTTCCGTCATCACCCACTCACCGACTCTTTGCCGTAATTAGCTAGTTGTCCAGTTAATACACAGCCATTTCCGGCACACAGCCCTACCGCAGACGACAACTAGCAGTTTACAAGCCTTTTAACGACGACATCTGCAATCTCGCAGATCTAAAACAGCAAGTATCACATCAGTATATTACTTTGCACTTTGCAGCACTTTGCAGCACATCGCCAAATTGTCACTGTGCTGTAGCAGTAAAGTAGCAAATGATAAGGCGAAGACTTGCTTTCCTCATACGGCGCCAGTGGTTACCCGACGACAGTACGTTAGTTAGTGTGGGTTAGTTATTACGCCACGCCAGTCCAATTCCCCTTTTGACCTCGCTGCATGGAATGCAGACGCGGTATAGCGATGAGAATTCTGTCTGTCCGTCTGTCTGTCACACGCGTGAATTGTGACAAAACGGTAGAAAGATCTGTACAGATTTTTACACCATACGAAAGATCATTTAGCCTAGTTTTCTGAGAAGATGAATGGTTGGTGGGGGCGACCCATTCTACCTGAAATTTTGGGTCAACCGATCCCCGTTGGAGCGAAATCGCCGATATTCAACCAATAATCGATCGTAGCTCCTCAGCCGTAACACCTAGCGAAAAGTTCAATTAACGCTAATAGGAAGTCCACCACGCGCTTTCCAATGAGCCTAAGATGATCGTCGTACGTTGCCCCTAAGTCCCCAAAGGGGGTCTCAAAAACGCAAAACGGCCGATTTCCGTAAAAAAATGCACTTCGCTTGAAGAAAGTCTGCAACAAAGTTTCTTTGTGTGAAAATTGTCAGCGACAAAGTTGTAAGGCATTCATTGGCCTAACTAACCGCGCAAAAATGATTGGTGGGAGACGACCCCTTGTACCTGACATTTTGGATCAAAGTGACCGCGTTGGTGCGAAATCGTCGATTTCGCTCTATTTTTGCTCGTAGCCCCTCAGCCGTAACACCTGTGTGAAAACTGTCAGAGACAAAGTTGTAAGGCATTCATTGGCCTAACTATCCGTGCAAAAATGATTGGTGGGGGGCGACCCCTTCTGCCTGAAATTTTGAGTCAAAGTGACCGCGTTGGAGCGAAATTTGAACAGTAAGCTGCGATAACTCCGAAACGGTACGAGATAGGATGTCAGTTACTATTAATCACTAATAGGAAATCGCAT
>Ga0049105_1000040_pt1 | contig 22393 bp, 22 predicted proteins | sample WorMetvaBAHAMAS1_FD_61260 | JGI IMG/M metagenome (GOLD analysis project Ga0049105, IMG submission 61260) | Worm MetaG Olavius vacuus BAHAMAS.1 | ecosystem: Host-associated > Annelida > Digestive system > Unclassified | place: Germany: Marburg | collected 2013-04-09
CGACGACATCGTCGCCCACTGCTGCGAGAGCTGGTACAGGCTCATCGACCAGACATGGCGCATCCGGTCAATCGGATTGCGGAAATGGGCTCATGGGTCATAGACCGCGCTCGCTGGTATCACGCCTGCCGCTTCGGCCGCAGGATATGCGGATGCGCCCCGTCGTAGAGGGCGCTGTCGCGGAAATCGGTCTCGGCAAGCGCCGGGCCGACCAGGATCAGCGCGGTGCGGGTGATCTTCTCGGCCCGAACCCGGTCGCGCAGCGTCTCCAGCGTCGCGTCGATCAGGCACTGGTCGGGCCAGCCGACCCGATAGGCCACCACCGCCGGGCAGTCGGCCCCGTAATGCGGGATCAGCTTGCGCTGCACCTCCAGCAGGTTGCGCACCGAGAGGTGGATCGCCAGCGTCGCCCCGGTGCGCCCCAGCGCATCCAGGTCCTCGCCCGGGGGCATCGCCGAGGACTTCATCGCCGTGCGGATCAGGATCACCGTCTGCGCCACCTCGGGGATGGTCAGCTCCTGCCCGAGCGCGGCGGCAGCGGCGGCAAAGGCGGGGACGCCGGGGGTGACGTCGTAGGGGATGGCGAGGGCTTTCAGCCGCCGGATCTGCTCGGCGATGGCGCCATAGAGCGACGGGTCGCCGGAATGCACCCGCGCCACGTCCTCGCCGCGGGCATGGGCCTCGGCCATCTCGGCGACGATCTGTTCCAGCGTCATCGGCGCGGTGTCGAGCACCCGCGCGCCAGCCGGCGCCGCGGCGACCACCGCCTCCGGCACCAGCGAGCCGGCATAGAGGCAGACCGGGCAGCTCTGGATCAACCGCAGCCCCTTGACGGTGATCAGCTCCGGATCGCCCGGCCCGGCGCCGATGAAATGGACGGTCATTTGCCCTCGCGCGCCTTTTCCCACTCAGTTTGGACTATTCGGCGAGCGATACCCTTCACTCGACTGCGGGCGGAGAACGCATCGGAGTTCCTGCCAGATTCCGACATTGCGAATCGCAGCTCCTGCATTGCGTCACGCAGTTCATCGATCGTTTGGTCGCTGAGATCAAACGAGAGCTCAAACGAGTTCTCAACGCGACGAAATCGCTCTGCTTCATCATCTGACAAACTACCGATGCTCTCCATCAGCGATAGCCATTCGCTCATCCCATCGCGGAACTCCGCAACCCATTTTTCTCGTATTTGTCCCCTTCTGTCTTCTCGGGCCGATATAGCAGAGCGCCATGCGGAATAGACTGCTGTCAGTGCAGCCAGGAACGCTGCAATAACGAGCAGCGCATCCTTGTTTTCTGCAAGCCACTTCATGAGCGTCCAACCCTCTTCAGCCTGCATGACCAACTCCTTTGACTTTGCGAGCATAGCCGCGCGGAGTGTACATCCGCGGCCCCTCGCCGAGCTCGGCCAGCCGTGATTGCGACGAGCCGACCAGCACCACGGTCAGCATGTCGACTTCGTCGACCTGGAGGTCGCTGAGGCGGCGGTAGGCGATCTTCTCCTCCGGCCGCCCGAGGTTCGAGGCGAGCAGCACCGGGCAGTCCGCCGGCCGGTGCGCCAGCAGCATGTCGCGCGCCTCGGCTAGTAGCGTCCGACGCCTGCGCGACACCGGGTTGTAGAAGGCGATGACGAAATCGCCCTCCGCCGCGGCCCTGATCCGGCGGACGATGTCCTTGCGCGGGGTCAGGAGGTCGGAGAGCGAGATGGCGCAGAAGTCGTGACCCAGCGGCGCCCCGGCCCGGGCGGCAGCGGCTTGCAGGGCCGAGACGCCGGGGGCGGAGATCACCTTGACCCGCCGGGCGGCGTCGGAAACCCCGCCTTGGTCCAACACCCGGTCCAGCAGCTCGAACACCAGCGCGCCCATGGCGTAGATCCCGGCGTCGCCGGAGCAGATCAGCGCCACGTTCGCCCCCTCGCTGGCGCGCTCCAGGGCGTAGCGGCAGCGGTCCTCCTCGCCGCCGAGGGGGAAGTCGCGCCGGGGCTTGCCTGCCACCGGCGGTCCGAGCAGGTCGATATAGAGCCCGTAGCCGACCAGCTCGTCGGCCTCAGCGATCAGCCGGCTGGCCTCGGGCGTGCGCCACTCCGCCTGGCCGGGGCCGATGCCGACCAGCGCCACCCGGCCGCGCGCCCGGCCCGGCAGCGCGACGATCGGCGCCGGGGCCATGGCCATCGCCACCGTGGCGTTGGCCGATTTGCGCTTCTCGACTACCAGCGTCGCCTCCGGCCCGGCCCCCGCCAGCGCCGCACCCTCGGCGACGCCGTGACAGCCGACCTCGGCGAACACCACCTCAGAAGGGTTGGCGAGGCGCGGGGTTTCCGCCTCCAGCACCGTGGCATCGAACAGGCGCAGCGGCACGCCGAGGCGGCTGGCGAGCCCGTTCACCGCCGGCTCGTCGGCCTTGAGGTCGAGCGAGAACACGCCGGCGACGGCGCCGGGGGCGATCCCGGCCCCCGCCAGCGCCGCCTCGACCAGCGCCGCCATCTCCTCGGGCGGACAATTGCGGGCACAACCCACGCCGAGGGCGAAGCGCTGCGGGTGAAACACCAGATGCCCTGCGCCACCCGTCACGGGCGCGGTCGTCGCGGCCAGCGTCACCGCCTCGCCACCCGTGCGCCCCTCTCCCCTTTGGGGGGAGGGGTCGGGGGAGGGGGTGTGCAACGCCGGCCATGGCAGCGCTCCGTCGGTCCGCAGCGGCGCCCCGGCCAGCAGCGCCGCCATCGTGCTCTTGGCGTCCTCCGGGTTGGCCAGCCGCCAGCCCGGCGGCGGCGCGTCCAGCGCCACCCCAAGCGCAAGATCCCCCGCCGTGGTGACCGCCGCCCGCGCCCCCAGCGCTTCGGCAACCCGGCGTGCCAGCCGGTTGGCGCCGCGGTGGCCACCCAAGAGCGGCACCGCCACCAAGCCATCCTCGGCGACGGCGATCACCGGAGGCTCGGTCCGCTTGTCGGCGAGGAGTGGGGCGACGGCGCGGATCAGGATGCCGGCCGCGCAGACTCCGACCGCCGGCATCCCGGCGGCGAACAGGCCGCGGATGTGCTCGACGGTGTCGGGGAAGACGGCGTCGGCGGCATCGACCCGGCCCTCGCGGGCATGGAGGGGCGCGCCGATCGCCGCGGCAACGCGCCGGGCGGTCTCCGCGCCCGAGCGTGCGAGACAGATCACCACCGGGGTCATCTCAGCCACGGATCGTCCCCCCGGTAGACCAGAATCATCGAGAAATAGGGCGCTTCGTCAGGCGCTTCCGCTAGTAGGCTCACATGCTCATCAGCCAGGCTGGCGCGTGCGATGTAGTCGGCGTTTGCGGTCAACCCCATGTCGTCCAGCAAGGCCCGAAGGCGCGGCAGATGTCGCCCGACCTTCATGATCGCGATCGCCGCCGCCGCCTCGATCCGGGCCCTCAACTCGGCGTCGGGCAGCGGCCCCGGCAGCACGGTCAGCACGTCGTTACGGGCGGTCAGCGGCCGCTTCAGCGCCGCCGCGCAGGCCCCGAGCGCACTGACGCCGGGGACGATCTCGACCGGGAACCGCTCGGTCAGCCGGGCGAACAGATACATGAACGAGCCGTAGAAGAACGGGTCGCCCTCGCAGAGCACGGCGACATCGGTGCCGGTTCCCAGATGGGCGGCGATCCGCTCTGCGGCCTCGGCATAGACCTCCTGCGCCGGGAACCTGTCGGGCCGCATCGGCACCCGCATCGGGATCTCCTCCGCCCCCGCCGGGATCACCGCCGCAGCGATCCTGCGGGCGAAGCTCTCCCCGGTATCGGGGGCGGGGTAGGCGACGACCTGCGCCGCCGCGATCAGGCGATGCGCCTTCAGGGTCATCAGCTCCGGGTCGCCGGGGCCGACGCCAATGCCGTAAAGGGTTCCGGTCATATGATCAGGCTCCACTGCAGCACCGGCATCGCCGGGTGCCAGCCGGTGCGGGTGCCCACTGGCGCGGCGCGGTCGATGGCGATGCGGGTCAGCTCGCCGCCGATCTCTCCATAGAGCGCGGTCAGTAGCGCCTGCGACTCCAGTGTCACCGCATTGGCGACCAGCCGGCCATTGGCCGGCAACGCCGAGCGGGCGGCGGCGACGGTGTCGCGGCTGAGGCCGCCGCCGATGAAGACGGCGTTTGGGCGTGGCAGCCGGGCCAGCGCCGCGGGCGCCAAGCCCTCGATCAGATCCAGCTTGGGCGCGCCGAGGGCGAGCGCGTTCTGTCGCGCCAACGCCAGGCGGTCGGGGTTGGGGTCAATGCCGATGGCGAGGGCGTCGCGCCCGGCCCGCATCCACTCGACCGCGATCGAGCCGCAGCCGGTGCCGATATCCCACAGCATCTCGCCCCGCTCCGGCATCAGCCGCGCCAGCGTCAGAGCCCGCACCTCGCGCTTGGTCATCACCCCGTCATGGGCGAAGGCGTCGTCAGGCAGGCCGGGGAGGCGCGACAGCAGTGAGGCGGACGCGTCTGAGCATTCGATCGCAAGGGTATGGAAGGAGGGGACTTCGCCGGTCGGGTCGTCGGCCGCCCAGGCCTCGGCAAGCCCCTCGATCCGGCGCTCCTCCGGGCCGCCGAGGTTGGCCAGCACGGTGATGCGCGAGCCACCATAGCCGCGGGCGGCCAGCAGCCGGGCGATTTCGCCCGGGGCCTCGCTCCCCGCGGTCAGGATCAGCAGCCGGGCGTCGGACCAGAAGAACGGGGTCACCTGCTCCGCCGGGCGGCCATGCGCGGTGAGGGTCTCGACATCTGCCAGCGACCAGCCCATGCGGCAGGAGGCCCATTGGAAGGCGGAGAGCTGCGGGTGGAACGCGATCTCCGCCGCCGGGATCGCCTTGAGGATGCGGGCGCCGACCGAGTACCACAAGGGGTCGCCGGTCACCAGCACGACGATGCGCTTGCCCTTGTGCGACCGGATCTCGTCGACCATGGCGTCGAAGGGCGAGGGCCAGGGGATGCGTTCGGCGGTGACATTTTCGGCCAGCCGCTGGTGCCGGTCGCCGCCAACGATCACCTCGGCCTCCTCGACCAGTTGCCGGGCCGCTGCCGAGAGCCCGGCCATGCCGTCCTCGCCGATGCCGATGATGGTGAGCCAGCGAGTCATCGCGGCGGCTCCAGCCCGGCGGCAAGGGTGTTGAGGGCGGCGGCGGCGAGGGCCGAGCCGCCGCGCCTGCCGCGTAAGGTGAGGAAGGGGACGCCGCGGGGGTTGGCGGCAAGCTCGGCCTTGGACTCGGCGGCGCCGACGAAGCCGACGGGCATGCCGATGATCGCGGCTGGTCTATGCCAGCCCTGGTCGAGCAGTTCAAGCAGGTGGAACAGGGCGGTAGGAGCGTTTCCTATAACGACGACTGAGCCGTCGATTTGGTCGTTCCAAAGCTCGACCGCCGCCGCCGAACGGGTGTTGCCGATGGCGGCCGCGCGCTCCGGCGTGGCTGGGTCGTTCAGGGCGCAGAGCACAGGGTTTGCCACCGGCAGCCGGGGGCGAACGATGCCCGAGGCGGCCATCTCGCAATCGCAGAGGATCGGCGCCCCCGCGGCGAGCGCGGCGCGGGCAGCCTCGGCCAGATTGTCGGACCAGGCGAGCCGGTTCGGCAGATCGGTCATGCCCGAAGCGTGGACCAGCCGGATGGCGACCTCGTGCAGGTCTTCCGGCAGATGGTCAAGCCGGGTCTCCGCCCGCACGGTGGCGAAGGACTGCCGATAGATCTCCCGCGGGTCGCGCTCGTAGCGCAGCCCGCGCGGCTCATCTGTCATTCACCCGAGCCTTTCAGGTATTTCCGCACGCTCTCCGGCCCCAGCGGGTGCTTGGCATGGGGATAGGGCGGGTGGTGGTGGTGGTGGTCGTGCCCGTGATCGTGCCCATGATCATGGTCGTGGTGATGATGATGCCCGTGTCCATGCCCATGCCCGTGATCATGATCATGGTGATGGTGATGATGGTGCCCCTCCGCCGCATCGGCCATCACCAGCCGGCAGGCGCCGGTGCAGAAGTCGTCGCAGAGCGGGCAGTCCTCGACATTGGAGCCCGGTGCCGCGGCGCCCTGGCCCTCGACATGGTGGTGGTGGCTCTCCTGCGGCATCCCCACCTCGGCCTCGAAGCCGAGCACTTGGGCGCGGTACTTGCACATGGAGCAGTTCATCGCCGTCTGCCCGTCGATGATCTCGCGCACCCGCTCGGCGAAGGTCTCGATCACCTTGGGGTGGTCGTTCAAGTAGTCTGCCTTGACGAACTGCAGCTCGGGATGCGCCGCTGCCACGGTGTCGGTGAAGCCGTAGATGCGGTCGATCAACACGCCGGTGAACAGGAAATACGGGAACACCACGATGCGCTTGAAGCCGAGTCGCGCGACCAGCTCCAGGCAGGGCTCGACCAGCGGGAAGGTGACGCCGGAATAGCCGGTCTCGGCCCAGCCGAAGCCCAGGCCCTCCCATAAAATCCGGGTAATCTTGGCGACGTTGGCGTTGGCGTCCGGGTCCGAGGCGCCGCGGCCGATCACCACCAGGCAGGTGTCGTGCGGCGCCACCGGCCCGAGCTCGTCATTGGCGCGATCGACCGCCTCGCGCACCCGGGCGCCGGCGGCGGCGACCATCTTCGGGTCGACTGCCAGCTCACGGCCATATTGCACCGTGATCCCGTGCTTGGCGGCGTAGGTGTTCAGCACCGTCGGGATGTCGTTCTTGGCGTGCATCGCCGCGAACAGCATCCCCGGCACCGCTAGGATGTGGTCGCAGCCGGCCTCGCGGAGCTTGTCGAGACCGCCGCGAATCACCGGGTTGGCGAACTCCAGGTAGCCGTACTCCACCGGCCAGTCGGGGAAATGCGCGCGCAGCCGCTCGGCGACCACGGCGAATTCGTCGACTGCGGCCTGGCTCCGCGAGCCATGGCCGCAGACCATGACGCCGTAGCTTGTCATCCCTTCTGCTCGACCTTGCTGGCCCGCTCGTCGCGGAAGGTCCGCCAGAGGGCGATGCCACCGATCACGGCGGCGAGCGCCAGGGTGCCGGCGGCGAGCCAATGCGCGTGGCCGTGCGATTCGGCGAAATGGCCGGGATGGGCGAAGGCCGGGCTGGCGGTCAGGGCGGCGGCAGTGGTGGCGACGATGGTCTTCATTGGGTCCCTCCTTGGCCAGGTGTGCATGCAGAGGGACGGGCCCCGCGGCCCTTCGGAACAGCTCCGGTCTCGGCCCCCGGTTTGGGTCGGCTTACGTCCCGGATCCGCTCAGCCCCCTCGACGGGTGTGTTGTTCATTGCGTCCCTCTTACGCCCGCGCTATGTCGCGTTCAAACGAAAAACCGCCTTGCCGGGGGCAAAGGGCGACATTGCGAGGACGACGCGGCGCATGACCACCACCATCTTCGTCTGCGACACCTGCCGCTGGGCGGCGGAGGAGAAATGCGCCCCCTGCGGCCGCACCGGGGGCGAGATCCTCGCCGACCACGTCGAGCGGTTGGCCGAGGGGGTGGCGGGCGTCGCGGTGCGCCGCCAGTCGTGCCTGATGGGCTGCGAGCGGCACTGCAACTCCGCGGTGGCGGCGCCCGGCAAGTTGACCTACGTGCTCGGCCGATTCGAACCTGGCGAGGAGGCTGCGGCGGCGGTTGTGGAGTATGCCCGCCTGCACCGCGACAGCGAGAGCGGCCAAGTGCCGTTCCGGCAATGGCCGCCGGGCGTGAAGGGGCATTTCATGGCGCGAATACCGGCGATCGGGGGGGCAGACTGAGGATGTTGGACGCCTTGATGATCGCCGCGCAGGATCCGCGCCTGGCCGAGGCGGTGCAGCATGCCATCGACGTCAAGACCAAGCCGCCGGGCAGCCTCGGCCGGATCGAGGCGCTGGCGCTGCAGATGGCGCTGGCCGAGGGCACCGATGCGCCCGCGTCCGACCCGGCACGGCTCTTGATCTTCGCCGGCGACCACGGGCTGGTCGCCGAGGGGGTCTCGGCCTGGCCGCAGGAGGTGACGGCGCAGATGGTGCTGAACTTCCTCGCCGGCGGCGCGGCATCGACGGTGTTCGCCCGCAGCAACGGCGCCGAGGTGACGGTGGTCGACGCCGGGGTGGCGAGCGAGCTGCCCGAGGCGCCGGGGCTGGTCCGGGCCGGCATCCGCAGGGGCACCCGCAACGCCGCCGTCGAGGATGCGCTGACGGCGGACGAGGTGGGCCGGGCCCTGGCCTTCGGTGCCGAGCTGGCGGCCGATGCGGTGGCGGGCGGAGCGAAGGTGATCGCGCTCGGCGAGATGGGGATCGGCAACACCTCGGCGGCGACACTGGTGGCCCACTCGGTCGCCGGGGTCGATCTCGGGGTGCTGACCGGGCCGGGGGCGGGGCTGGACGCCGCCGGCGTCGACCGCAAGCTCGGCGTGCTCGCCCTGGTGGCGGCGCGGCGGCCGGGGCCGCTGATGTCGCTCGACGCCTTGGCGGCGTTCGGCGGGCTGGAGATCGCGGCGATGGCCGGGGCGCTGATCGGCGCCGCCTCGGCCCGCGCGGTGGTGCTGGTCGACGGCTTCATCGCCACCTCGGCGGCGCTGGCGGCCCTGGCGGCGCGGCCCGAGGCGAAGCCCTATTGCGTCTTCGCCCACCGCTCGAAGGAGCCGGGGCACCGGCGGATGCTGGACTGGCTGGAGGTGGAGCCGCTGATCGACCTCGATCTCAGGCTCGGCGAGGGCACCGGGGCGCTGCTGGCGCTGCCGCTGCTGCGCGCCGCCTGCGCCATGCTGAACGAGATGGCGACATTCGAGAGCGCCGGGGTCTCGGAAAAGGACGAATGAACCCGCTCAGAGCCGAACTGGTGCTGCTGATATCTGCGGTCGGGTTCCTGACCCGGCTGCCGATGTCGCGCGGGGTCGGCTGGGAAGAGGGGCGAATGCTCCGGGCCAGCCGGTATTTCGCCGCGGTCGGAGCGCTGATCGGCCTCGCTGGCGGGCTGGTCTGGTGGCTGGCGGGACAGGTAGCGCCGGCAGGCATCGCCGCCGGGCTGGGGCTGGCGGCGATGATGCTCCTCACCGGCGCCCTGCATGAGGACGGGCTGGCGGACTGCGCCGACGGGCTCGGCGGCGGGCAGAGCGGCGAGGGGGCGCTGGAGATCATGCGCGACAGCCGGGTCGGGACCTATGGCGCTCTGGCCCTGATCCTCTCGGTCGGCCTGCGCTGGGCGGCGCTGGCGGCGCTGGCCCCGATCTGGGGGGTGCTGGCGCTGGCGATCTCCGGCGGCATCGGCCGGGCGATGATGGTGCCGGCGACGGCGCTGGTCGGCTATGCGCGGGCCGAAGGGCTGGGCCGCAGCGTCGCCGGTGGCGCCGGGCCGGTGGACCTGCTGGTGGCGCTCGGCACGGCGCTCGTGCTGGCGGTGATCGGCGGCTGGCCAGGGCTCGTCGCGCTGGCGCTGGCGCTGGCGGTGACGGGCAGGTTCCTGTTCTTTCTCACCCGCCGGATCGGCGGCTACACCGGCGACGGGCTGGGAGCGATGGCGCAGCTTGGCGAGATAACCGTGATCGTCGTCCTCGCGGGAGCGTGGTCGTGATTTTCCTGCGCCATCCGCGGCCCGACGCGCCGGCCGGTCTCTGTTACGGGCGGATGGATATCGACGCGGGGTCCGGTGCGGCGGTCGAGATCGCCGCGGCGCTTACGGCAACGCCGCGGGTTGAGCGGGTTCTGGCCAGCCCGGCCCGGCGTTGCCGCGGGCTGGCCGAGGCGTTGGTGGCACGCGACTCGGCGGCGCTCGAATGCGACGACCAGCTCTGGGAGATGGATTTCGGCGCTTGGGAGGGGCTGGGCTGGGACGCGATCCGCCGTGCCGACAGCGATCCTTGGGCCGCGGATCCCTGGAGCATCGCGCCGCCCGGCGGCGAGACTTTCGCTGCTGTGCACGCGCGGGTGGCAGCGGCGCTGGACGGGCTCGCGCCCGGCACGGCGGTGGTCTGCCATGCCGGGCCGATCCGGGCGGCGCGGATGCTGCTCGAAGGGCTCAGCTTCGCCGCCGTTTTCGCCGAGCCGGTGCCCTATGCCGAGCCGCTGCATCTGGAGGAGCCGGTGTGATGGCGCAGATATTGCTGATCCTCGGTGGTGCGCGGTCGGGCAAGTCGGCCCGGGCGCTGGCGCTGGCCGTCCAACCGCCGCATGTGTTCATCGCCACCGCCGAGGCGCTGGACTCCGAGATGGCCGAGCGCATCCGCCGTCACCAAGCCGAACGCGGCGCGAGCTGGGGGCTGGTGGAGGCGCCGCTCGATCTGGTGGGTGCGGTGCGCGACCATGCAGGCGAGAAGGTGACCCTGCTGGTCGACTGCCTGACCCTCTGGCTCTCCAACCTGATGCACCACGGGCGCGATGTGGAGGTCGAGACCGAAACCCTGATCGCGGAGCTGGTCGCGGCGCCCGGCCGGGTGGTGCTGGTCTCGAACGAGGTCGGCATGGGTCTGGCGCCGACGGATCCGCTCGGCCGGGAGTTTCGCGACGCCCAGGGCAGGCTGAACCAGTGCGTCGCCGAGTTTGCCGACCGTGTCGAGTTCGTCGCCGCCGGGCTGCCGTTGACCCTCAAGGGTGCCCCGTGATGCGATCGGCTCCGGGCCTGATGATCCAGGGCACCGGCTCCAATGTCGGCAAGTCGGTGCTGGCGGCGGGGCTCGCCCGGGCCTATGCGCGGCGCGGCCTGAGGGTGCGCCCGTTCAAGCCGCAGAACATGTCGAACAACGCGGCGGTCACTGTCGATGGCGGCGAGATCGGTCGGGCGCAGGCGCTCCAGGCCCGCGCCGCCGGGGTGGCGCCGACGGTCGACATGAACCCGGTGCTGCTGAAGCCCGAGACCGACACCGGGGCGCAGGTGGTGCTGCAGGGCCGGCGCGTCGCCAACGCCAGCGGCCGGGACTACGTGAATTTGAAGCCGCAACTCCTTGAAGGCGTTCTTGAAAGTTTCTCCCGGATCTCGGCTGATGCCGACCTCGTGCTGGTCGAGGGCGCCGGCAGCCCGGCTGAGGTCAACCTGCGGCAGGGCGACATTGCCAATATGGGCTTCGCCGCAGCGGCGCAGGTGCCGGTGGTGCTGGCGGGAGACATCGACCGCGGCGGGGTGATCGCCCAGATCGTCGGCACCAGGGCGGTGATCTCTGCCGAGGATTCAACACTGGTGAAAGGATTCCTGATCAACAAGTTCCGCGGCGATGTTAAACTTTTCGACGAAGGCTACCGGCTGATCGCGGAGCGCACCGGCTGGCCCGCCTTCGGCGTCGTGCCGTGGTTTGCCGAGGCGGCGCGGCTACCGGCAGAGGACGCCGCCGACATCCGTCCTGCGACCGCCGGGGGAGGGACGAAGATCGTTTGCCTGCAGCTGTCGCGCATCGCCAATTTCGACGACCTCGATCCCTTGAAGCTGGAGCCCGGCGTCACCGTCGAGATGATTCGCCCCGGCCAGCCGATCCCCGGCGACGCGGCCCTGGTGATCCTGCCGGGCTCGAAGTCGACCCGGGGCGATCTCGCCTATCTCAGGGCGCAGGACTGGGATGTCGACCTCGCGGCCCATCGCCGCCGCGGCGGCCGGATCCTCGGCATCTGCGGCGGCTATCAGATGCTCGGCCGCAGCATCGCCGACCCCGAGGGGATCGAGGGCGCGCCCGGGATCAGCGAGGGGCTGGGCCTCCTGGAGGTTGAGACGATGATGACGCCGAAGAAGCGGCTGACCCGGGTGAGCGGCAGCCATCTGGCCACCGGCACTCGGGTGGCCGGCTACGAGATCCATATCGGCGAGACCGACGGCCCCGACCGCGCGCGGCCGCTGTTCCGCATCGGCGGCGAAGAGGAGGGGGCGCAGTCGTCCGATGGCCGGGTCGCCGGAGCCTATCTGCACGGGCTGTTCTCGGGCGATGCCTTCCGCAGCGCCTACCTGGCGGGGCTGGGGGCGGTGCCCTCGGGCCTGGCCTACGAGGCCGAGATCGACGCGGTGCTCGACCGCCTGGCGGCGCATCTGGAGGCGCATCTCGACCTCGACGGCCTCATGGCGGTGGCGCGGGCAGGGGTGTGACGCTTCGCGACCGCCTGTATACCCGGCAGGGCAACCCTCGATCTTCTCAAAGTCAACCACCACGGCTGACCTTCGGCTCCTGCTCAACCAACTTTGTCTTCCCGGACATTCCCGATCCAAGCTATTGACCGGGGTGGTGCGTAGGCACTCGCCCCGAAGCTTCGAAGAGGCGCATGTCATGTCGGAGATGTCCGTCAGCTCGACCGAGCTCCCCTCCGGGGCTTCGGCTCCCGTGCTCGGGCAGGGCACATGGTGCATGGGCGACGACCGCAGCCGCCGATCGGAAAAGATCCGCGCGCTGCAGCTCGGGCTCGATCTCGGCGTGACGCTGATCGACACGGCCGAAATGTATGGCGACGTTGCTTCGGAAGACCTCGTCGGCGAGGCGATCGCCGGGCGTCGCGACGAGGTCTTCCTAGTCAGCAAGGTGCTTCCCAGCAACGCGAGCACCGCGGGCACGATCGCCGCTTGCGAACGAAGCCTGCGCCGGCTGCGCACCGACAGGATCGATCTCTACCTCCTGCACTGGCGCGGCGGGACGCCGCTGGCCGAGACCCTCTCGGGCCTCGAGGCGCTGGCCCGGGAGGGAAAGATCAGGCACTGGGGCGTCAGCAATTTCGATCTGGCGGACATGGACGAACTCGTTGGCCTGACTGGCGGCGCGGAGGTGCAGACCAACCAGGTGCTCTTCAACCTGAGCCGGCGCGGCATCGAGTTCGACCTGCTGCCCTGGTGCCGCGAGCGCCGTGTTCCGGTTATGGCCTACTCGCCCATCGAACAGGGCCGCATTCTTGCCCATCGCGCGCTCCGGTCGATTGCGGTCCGACGCGATGCAACGCCGGCACAGGTGGCGCTCGCCTGGCTGCTCGAGCAGGACGGGATCATCCCCATTCCGAAGGCCGCGACCGCGGAGCATGTCCGACAGAACCGCGCGGCGCTCGATCTCGATCTCTCGGCGCAGGATCTCGGCGAACTCGACCGTGCCTTTACGTCTCCGGTCGGAAAACGGCCGCTCGCGATACTGTAGATGTGACATAGACCTGCCTCTGCATTGGGGGGCAAGGGCAACCGGCGCCGCATGGACGCAGCCTCGCTCCGGTCTAAACGCGATCCCGACGCTGTGCTATGCTCGCGCCGAGACGCCGGTTCCGCCGGTTCGCATTGCCATCGGAGTCTTGCCGTGCCGATCACCCGACGAAGCTTCGTCTAGGCGGGGCTTTCTGCTTTGCTGGCGACGGCGCCGGTCTCGCGCTGGGCTGAGGCCGACGCCGTCGCCAAGCGGCGTATTCCCTCTACCGGCGAGGACATCCCGGCGGTCGGGGTCGGCACCTGGATGACCTTCAATGTCGGCAATGATCCCGTCCTGCGCACCGAAAGCGCGGCGGTCATGGCGGCGTTCTTCGCGGCCGGTGGCGGGATGATCGACTCCTCGCCGATGTACGGCTCCTCCCAGCCGGTTGTCGGCTACGGGCTGGAGCGGCTCGGCCATCCTCCGGGGCTGTTCTCGGCTGACAAGGTCTGGACGTCTTCCGGCGGCGACGGCCCGGCTCAGATCGAGCGATCGCGCCGCCACTGGGGCGTGCCTATGTTCGACCTGTTGCAGGTCCACAATCTGCGCGCCTGGAAAGCGCATCTGCCGACGCTCCACGAGATGAAGGCGGCCGGCGGGCTGCGTTATGTCGGCATCACCACCTCACACGGACGGCGGCATGATCTCTTCGAGCAGGTGATGCGCGCGCAGCCGCTCGACTTCGTCCAGCTCACCTACAACATCGTCGACCGCGAGGCGGAGCGTCGGCTGCTGCCGTTGGCGCGCGATCGTGGTCTGGGGATGATCGTGAATCGCCCGTTCCAGCGAGGCGCACTGATCGAGCGCCTTCAGGGCAGGCCGCTGCCCGAATGGTCGGCCGAGATCGGCGCCTCCTCTTGGGCTCAGTTCGTCCTCAAGTTCATCCTGTCTCACCCCGCCGTGACCACGGTCATCCCGGCGACGACGCGGGTCGACCATGTGCGCGAGAACAAGGCCGCTGCCGAGGGGACGCTGCCCAACGAGGCCATGCGCCACCGAATGGCGGCCTATGTTCGGGGTCTTTGATGCTGGCCTGGTTGAGCTACAGGCCGGAGGATTTCCTGCTGTTCACCCCTCGCACCTATTGGCGGCTGTTCGAGCTCGCCAATGCGCAGGTCTGGCCACTGCACCTGCCGATCCTCCTGCTCGGCGCGGCCGTTGTGGTCTGGGTTGTTCGTCCGCGGCCGTGGTCCGACCGGGCGGTCGCGGGCCTGGTGGCGCTCGCCTGGACGTCTGCCGGCGGCTGGTTCATCGGCACATGGTATGCGCTGATCAACTGGGCTGCCGCCTACATGGTTCCGCTGTTTATCGCTGAGGCCGTGCTGTTTGCCCGGCTTGGCCTTGTCCGCCGCCGACCGCGGTTCGCGACAGGCGACCGTGCGTCCGGCCTCATCGGCTTTGCCCTCCTGGCCTATGCCTTGATCTTGCACCCCCTTGGTCGCGCCGCTCGCAGGCCGGCAGTTCGCCGGCACCGAGATTGTGGGCATCGCGCGCGACCCGACGGCAATCGCGACGCTCGGGCTGGTCGCGCGGATGCCGCGCGGCACGGCGGGACGGCTGATGCTCGCCGTCCCGCTCCTCTGGTGCATCGTCAGCGCTTCGACCCTCATCACGATGGGCGCGTGGGAAGGCGCGATTCCGTTGGTAGCGGTGACACTCGCACTCGCGGCACGCCTCTGGCCCCGGGTTGAATGAGGCATGACCTGCCATCCCTCGGGCTGGCCCGACAAATGCCCGGAATCGCTGACCTCAAAGCTCGTAGAGCTGCGTGTACTTCTCTTCGAGATAGTCGAGCAGCGGCGCGGTAGAGGGCGCGGCCCCGGTGGCCTCTTGCACGATCTCGGTCGGTGTCTTCAGACGACCGTGCCGGTGAACCTTCTCGCGCAGCCACGCGCGCGCAGGCGCGAGCTCCCCCGCAGCGAGGATGTCATCCAGATCGGCCAGTTCCCGACGCATGGCCGTGGCGACGGCGGCGCCGTAGATGTTCCCGAGCGCATAAGTCGGGAAGTAGCCGAACACGCCGACGGACCAATGGACATCCTGCAGAACCCCGCGCGCCGCGTCGGGCGGTTCGATCCCGAACTCCCGCCCGAAGCGGCGCCGCCACTCGGTCTCCAGCTCCGCCACCTCCAGGTCGCCGGCGATCAAGGCGCGCTCCAGGTCGAGCCGCAGCAAGATGTGCAGGTTGTAGTGCACCTCGTTCGCCTCGGTTCGGATGAACCCGGGCGCGACCCGGTTCACTGATGCGTGGAGCGCCGCGGGATCGGCCGGCCCGCCCCCCCTCCGCGCGATCTCCGGGGCGAGCCAGCCGCAGAAGGCGCGGCTGCGGCCGATTTGGTTCTCCCAGAGACGGGACTGGGACTCGTCGATCCCCATCGAAGCCGACCGGCCGGCCGGCGTGAAGGCCAGCGCCGGATCGATCCCGAGATCGTAGAGCGCGTGGCCAAGCTCGTGCATCGTCGCATAGAGGCACTCCCACGGGGCCTCCCGCCGGACCCTGGTCGTGATCCGGACATCGCCGGGCCCGAAGGACAGCGAGAACGGATGCTCGGAGCGGTCCAGCCGGCCGGTCGACGCCTCGTATCCGGAGATCGCGCAGAGCCGGCGGGATAGATCGAGCTGCGCTGCCTCGGAGATCGGCGCGGGGTCGGGTGCGTTGCCGCGCATCGCCACGCGCTCGGCGATCCGTTCGCGAAGGGACGTCAATGCCGGGCGCAGGCTGCCAAGCAGCGCCGCGAGCTCCGCCCCACGTGCGCCCGGCTCGAACGCGTCGAGCAGGGCGTCGTAGAGGGCGTCCGGACCGGCATCGGGTTCCGCGAGACAGCGGGCCTCGTTGCGCTTTAGCTCGACGATCTCGGCGAGCGCTGGCACGAAATCGGCGAAGCGGTTCGCCCGGCGCGACGCTGCCCAGACCACCTGTCCGTGAGAGGTCGCGCGGGCGATGGCCGATGCCAGGCTTTCCGGAATGCGAATAGCGCGGTCGTGAATCCGTCGCGACTCGCGCAGGATCGCCCGTGCAACCGGATCGAGGCCGGCCTCCTCGGCGGTGAGCATGCCGATCCACTCGGCCATGCGTGCGTCTGCGCGCAGACGGTGCGCTGCCGCCTCGACCGCCGCATTGTGCTCGGCCCGGGCGGCGATGCCGTTCGCCGGCATCATCGTCTCCTGGTCCCAGGTCAGGAGCTCTTGCACGCGCTCGAGCGCCATGAGCTGGCGCATATGCGCGCACAGAGTGTCATAGGCCTTGTGGGCAGGGCCGCTCCGCCGGTGGTCGTCGCTTGCTCGCTCATGCATTCCGCGGACTCTCAGAATGGCAACTCCAGGGCGCGCCACCGCGACGGGGAGTTCCGAAGCTAACGTTCACGGCGTATCCGACAGGGGCGGTCGCGAAGAGTCAACGATTGCGCGCACGAGCCGCATCAGGCCAACCAGCCGGATCGCGCATTGATCCTCGCTCCGGGATGCTCCGTTCAGCGGCGCGAGCAGGCGGTGCCTGCCAGGCACGCCTGGCTCACTGCGCGGCAGCGCGCGCGGCTGTCATCCCATCGCGCGCGCTGGGCGATGTCGTTCAATCCGTCGCTCAGCGTCGGGCGCTCGGTCGCGTAGTAGACGCCGAGCTGCAAGGCCTTCGTATCCTGCGCCGCCGCCATCGCGGCGGCAAGATCCGACGTGTCGTGCGTCTCGGGCAGCGGCCGCACCGCCAGGTTCAGGTTCTGATAGGTCATTGACGTCTTGTCGAAGGTCACGCAGGGCGACAGCACGTGCAGGTACGAGAACCCGCGATGCGCGATCGCTTGCCGGATCATCTCGGTGAGGTGGTGCGGTTTGCCCGCATAGGCCTGAGCGACCCAGCTCGCGCCGTAGGACAGCAGCATCATCAACGGGTTCAGCGGTTCATCCATGTTCAGGTAGGGGGTGGTGGTGGTTCGGAATCCCAGCACCGATGTCGGCGACGTCTGTCCCTTGGTGAGCCCATACACGCCGTTGTCAAACACGATATAGGTGATGCCGATGTTACGCCGCGCCGCATGCGGAATATGCGCGCCGCCGATGGCGAAGGCATCGCCATCGCCGCCGACAACAATCACGTTCAACTTGTCGTTGGCGACCTTGATCCCGGTGGCGACCGGCAGCGCCCGCCCGTGCAGCGAGTGGAAGCCGTAGGTGTTCATGAAGAACGGGAAGCGGGAAGCACAGCCGATGCCCGAGACGCAGACCGTGTCCTTCTGGTCGAGACCGAGTTCGGTCATCGCCTTGCTGACGCCTTCGACGATCGAGAAATAGCCGCATCCCGGACACCAGGTTGGAATCGCCTGCGAGCGATAGTCGAGCTTGCCGCTCGCCTCGATCTCTTTCAGCTTGTCTTCCAGGTAGACAGGTTCACGAATGTCTTTCATGGCGGGTTTTCCCTATCCCCTACCCCGATCCACTATTCGGCTGCGATCGTTTTGCTCTGGCCGGCGAGCCGGCAGATCTCGGCGACGATTTCAGAGACGTTCATCGGCGTTCCGATGACCCGGCTCAGCCGGTGCACGGCGCGTCCGGTGGCGCCGGTCACCAGCGCCGCGAACTGAGCCTCGTAGTTCAGCTCGGGCACCAACACCGCCGCACAGTCATCCATGAAGGCGTTGATCGGGTCGACCGGCAGCGGCGAGAGCATGACCACCTTCATCGCCGAGCAGCTGACGCCCAGCTTGTGCGCCTCGTACATCGCCTCCAGGATTTCGCCGAAGGTCGAGCCCCAGCCGAGGATGCCGACATCGACCTTGCCCGCATGGCCGAAGCGCTTCTCGATGGTGATGCCCGGGTGCTGTAGCGCCGGCAGCAGCTTCCGGTGGCGCTTGTCGCTCATTTGCTGGTGCATGGCCGGCTGGTCGTTCGGTCGCCCCATCTCGTTGTGCTCCAACCCGGTGACGGTATGCATGTTGCCGAAGTTGCCCGGAACCGCCCGCGGGCTGACGCCGTCTTCGGTGAGGCTGAACCGGTTGTATCCGCGCGCGCGGGTGTCCCGGTCGGCCCATTTCGAGCAGTCGCGGGCGAACGGGTTCTCGTCCGGCAGCAGCACCGCCTCGTAACGGTTGGAGAGGTAGAGATCGAGCAGCACGACGACCGGTGTCTGGTATCTCTCGGCCATCTCGAACGCCTTGCCGGCGCATTTCCAGCAGCCTTCGACGTTGGTCGGGGCGAGGACGATCCTCTGGCCGTCGCCGGCGACGCCGTAGACGGCGAGGTTCAGGTCGGACTGCTCGGTCTTGGTCGGCATGCCCGTGCTCGGCCCGCCGCGCTGCGAGACGAAGGCGACCGACGGCACCTCGGCCATGGCGCCGAGCCCCATCATCTCGGACATCAACGCCAGCCCGGGGCCGGAGGTCGCGGTCGCCGCTCTGGCCCCGGCGTAGCCGGCCCCGATCGTCGCCGAAATGGCGGAGATCTCATCCTCGGTCTGCAGCAGGCGCCCGCCGGTCTTGGGCATCTCGCGCGCCAGCATTTCCATGATCGTCGTTGCCGGGGTGATCGGATAGCCGAAGAAGGTCTCGATTCCGACATCGAGACAGCCGCGCACCGTCGCCTGGTTGCCGCTCATCATGACCAGGGCCCTGCGCTGCGCTGACTCGCGCGGCGCGCCGATCCTGTCGAAATGCAGCCGGAAGGTGCAGGCGCCGGCCTCGAAGCCCGCGTCGAAGGCGCTGCGCACCGAGGCCTCCAGCGCCTTTGACTTGCCGGCGAACTTCTCGCGGATCACGTCGCGGAACACATCGCCCGGCATGTCGTAGAGGCCGGCCAGATAGCCGACCGCGACGATGTTGCGCGACCGCCCGGAGCTGGTGAGCCGCTCCGAGACCTCGCGGAACGGGACGCCATAAGGCAGATGCTCCGGTGCCAGATGCCCAGAGATGTGCTTGCCTTCGGCCAGGCTGTACATCGGCGTGTCCTCGTAGAGCACCGAGCCGTACTTGCGCACCTCCGCCACATGCGGAATCGCGTGACTGTCGTCGAGGGAGAGCAGGCAATCGGACTTGCCCTTCAGCGAATAGACCTGCTCCGAGGTGATCCGCGCCCGAGCGATGCACTTGCCGAAGCCTCTGATCTCCGGCGGATAGACGTCGAAGGCGATCACGTTGTAGCCGGCCTTGGCCATCGCCTGCTTGAGGATGTCGCCGGCGGCGATGGTGCCGTCGCCGGCGGACCCGCAAATTGCGATCTGGATATCGGTCTTTGTCTTGGCGCTCTCTGCCATGTCTCTCGCCTCAGCTTCGCATCGCTAGCCGAAATGCCAGTACGGCGAGTCTATCTCGCCCGAGTCGGTGATGACCAGCCGCTCGTCCCGGAAGGTGTTGATCGGTTCGTCGCCACCGGTCATGTTGAAGGCGGCGATCCGGCCCATCTCCTTGACGTTGCCCCAGCCGTAGTAGAACCGGTATTGCCGTTCCTCCGGCGACCAGATCTGGCAGACGTCGCCGGCGGCCCAGATGTTCTTGTCGGTCGATCGCAGATGGGGATCGACCAGGACGCCCCGCTCGATGTCGACGCCCGCCCCGGCCATGAAGGCGAGTGATGGCATCAGGCCGCAGAACGAGAGCAGGATGTCGGCGTCGATGGCCTCGCCATCGTCGAACAAGACGCGTCGGGACGCCGCGCCGAGCTTGCCCTCGGTGATCGAGGCAATCCCCGTATCGGTGACGACATCGACCCCCATCCGCCGCAACACCTCGGCGAATCTCTGCTTCTCGTCCGGCTCCAGCCGGTGCGGCCAGAACAGGAACTCCCGGCCGATCACTGTCACCTTGAAGCCGCCCTTCACCAACCAGCGCGCCAGGTCGAGCCCGATCATGTCGCCGCCGAGCATGACCATGTGGCCGCCCTCGGGCAGCGCATCGGCGACCCTCTTGGCTTCCTCATAGGTGCCGAACTTCATCATCAGGTCGCGGTATTGGCTGAACACCTCGGGAATGTGCCGGCCGCCGCCGCTCGCGATCAGCAGCTTGTCGTAGGACAGCGCTTCGCGGTGGCGCAGCACCAGCTGCTTGCGCGCCGCGTCGATTTGGCTGACCCAGGTATTGCGGCGCACCACGGTGTCCTGATCCTGGTAGTACTCTGGCGGGTGCAGCAGGAAGTCTCGCCAGTCGAGGCCGGGCGAGGTGAAGAGCTTCGGAAGCTCGTACCGGTTGATCGACAGCAGTTGACCGGCGGTGACCATGGTGATCCGGCCCTCGGGAGCGCGCTGGCGCAGGTGGAACGCCGCTTCGCCGCCGGCGACCCCGCTGCCGATAATCACGTAGTGTTCAGGCTCGGCCATTGTTCCTACACCGGGTTTGGGCTGCGGCTACACATCCTGGTAGAACATCTCGTTGCGCGTGATCAAGATGCAGCTGGTCGGGCAGACGGTGTAGCAGGCGCCGCAGCGTATGCACTGGTTGTTGTCGATCCAGATCGCGCCGACCTTGTCCCACCTGCTGGCTTCGTGCAGCGAGCCGTAGCTGCCGTCAGCCTTGATCTCGACGCCGTCGACCAGCTTGATGCAGTCACGTGGCGCCACCTCGATACAGGCGCGGCAGAAGATGCAGTTGTCGACGTCGATTTCGTATCGGTGATAGCAGAGATAGCAGCGCTTCGCTTCCTCGTAGGCCTCGTCCAGAGCGAAGCCCTGCTCGACCTCGTTGGTCAGGTTGCCGAAGCGCTTGCCGGTGTCTTCGGTCGGCATGTGCTGGCGCGGAATGAAATCGAAGGAACGCTCGCGCAGCGGCTTCTCCACCGGCTCGATCTTGACCACCAGCTTGCGTCGCTCGCGCCCCACAAGCCAGGTGTCCATGCCGATGGCGATCCGCCGTCCGTGGCCGATGGCCTCGATCACGGTGGTCGGTCCTTGGACATAGTCGCCGGCGGCGAAGACGCCCTCCTGCGAGGTCATGCCGTCCTCGCCGATCACCACGCTGCCCCAGCGGTCGAGCGTCAACTCGACGTCGAGGTAGTCATTGACGGTGCGCTGGCCGATCGCCACCAGCAGGGTGTCGCATTCCTCATCGAACTCCGAGCCTTCGATCGGAATCGCCGCACGCCGGCCTTGCTCGCGCCAGCCGCCGAGCCGGTTCTGGGCGAACTGGACGCCGCGGAACCGGCCGTCCTCGTCGGTCAGCAGCCCCACCGGCGTGCGCAGGCCGCGAATGGCGATCCTCTCGTGCTTGGCCTCGAAGATCTCGTCCTTCTCGACGGGGATGTACTCCTCGGTGGTGCGCAGGTGGATGGTGACCTCCTCGGCGCCGAGCCGCCGGGCGACGCGGGCGCAGTCGAGCGCGGTGAACCCGGCGCCAACAACGAAGACCCGCTTGCCGACGGTTTTCTTTTCGCCGCGGTGCAACTCGACCAGGAAGTCCAGCCCGTACTCGACATTGTCCAGCATGCGCACCGGGTCGGGCTGGTCCTTCGCCAGCCCGCGCAGCGGCAGCGGCGTCGCCTCCATCGAGCCGGTGGCCAGCATCACGGCGTCGTATTCCTCGCGCAGGTCGGACAGCCTGACCTGCCCCTCGCCGACGCCGACCTCGACACCGGTCTTCAGTTGGACGCCGAGGCGCATCGCGTTCTGCAATTCGACGTCGAGCACCTCCCGCGGTAGGCGGAACGCCGGAATGCCGTAGCTGAGCATGCCCCCCGAGTGCTCCTCGCGCTCGAAGATGGTCACGTTGTGGCCGAGCGTGGACAGGTCGTGCGCCGCCGCGACGCCCGCAGGGCCGGCCCCGACCACGGCGACCCGTTTGCCGGTCGGCGTGAACAGGCTCTCGTTGAGGCGGTGTCCGGTGGGCTTGTAGTCGGCGGCGAGCCGCTTCAGGTGGCAGATGGCGACGGGATTGCCATTGCCCGGCCAACCGTGCCGGCACTTCGCCTCGCACGGGCGCGAGCAGATCCGGCCGAGCGTGCCCGGCAGCACGTTCGCCATCCGGTTCAGCTCATAGGAGCGTCCGAAGCGCTGCTCGGAGATCATGCGGATATAGGCCGGGATGTTGGTCAGCGCCGGGCAGGCCACCTGACAGGGAATGTTCTCCTTGACCCACCCGATATCCCGCGGATCGGTGGAGTAGCGGACCGGCGTCACGACCCGCCGGCCGTAGGACTGCGGGTCCGAAAAGTCTTCGTCTTCGCTCAGGTGGATCTCTCGGTGCTCTGTCTGTTCCATCGCTTCCGGTCCTTGGAAGATGCATCGTATCATAATGCCGCGATTTTCCGCGCCAAGCATTGATTTTCCACGCTTTGGTTTCAAACCTTCGTCTTCGAGACGACATCGCTTCAGCGCGAACGCAATGTCCTCATGATGATCCCTCCGCCGGAGATGAGCCCGCCGCAGGGTAGGGGCT
>Ga0049105_1000042_pt1 | contig 22270 bp, 19 predicted proteins | sample WorMetvaBAHAMAS1_FD_61260 | JGI IMG/M metagenome (GOLD analysis project Ga0049105, IMG submission 61260) | Worm MetaG Olavius vacuus BAHAMAS.1 | ecosystem: Host-associated > Annelida > Digestive system > Unclassified | place: Germany: Marburg | collected 2013-04-09
GTGAGGCTAACTTGATGTAGGACTAACATAGTGAGAGTATATGTCATGGCGAACCACAGCTGAGAAAATGAATACTTACCCTACCCATAGAATTTAGTTACAAAGTAAGAAGTACTGAAAATGGCAATTCAATTACCAGTTACAAATTACATTGAATACTACAAATTACATATTGATAATTTTAAATTACAAAAAATACAAGTTATATCTTAGGTTTAGGCTTGTATAATACACATTTGCAATTTTTGCACTGTTTGGCTTGTTTTTGCTACCTTCTGTGTGGCATTGCAAAGGATGAGCCTATACTGAAAAACAAGCCTAGAACTAAGACGTAACTTGTAAGACGTAACAATGTAATCTGTTCTGTTTTTCCACAGGTGGTATGCACTGCGAAAATCATATGACTTCGAAAGTAGTATTGATATATAGTCAATGTAAGCACAGACTGCACAGAGTGCCAAAAACTGGACCATTTTCAGAAGTTTATAACTCTCGTATATGATATCACCGACGGGCGATCTGTATATTAGAATGTTCAGTAGTTTATCTGGAGTAAGGTGGATTGTGAACTTTATCATAGATGAATATTCTTTGCACTGAACAAGCGATACAATATTGTACTCAAAATAGCTATACCATTTTACGTATCACGGCTACTTTACCTCATCGGAACAGTGCGATCTACAGCGTGGTCCAAAAAAGCGAGGCCAGTGCAAATTTTTGCTTTTGTCTTTGAAACGCCTTAACCAAATCTGATAACTTTTGGCACACATGAGCAGCAGTTTATAGCAAATACTCTGCAGCAAACTTTACGTAATTAAAATGTACTACGATAGGCGGCGCCACATAGATCAGGATGCATAATTTCGTCGTTCTGACTGCAGATCAAGTCCTGCACGAACGGCAATGTTGTCAGTCGTTCTGGCATATTTGGGATGACAGCTACCCGGATAACTGTCAATCGTACCATAAGCATCATTTTTGGATGAGTTGGTCAAGGCTGATTCTGAACCATTCCTTATGTGGGAATTCCTTCATCGGATGCCGTGAGCTCCACGACTCTTCAAGTCGCAGTGTTTTTATGACAACATTGTTTTCTTTAGTGATTTTCCCTATATAACTGTGAGCTATTTCATTACAAACGGTACAAACCACTCATTTATTTTCAGCAAAATTTAATTTAAAAAATCACTAAGTAAATCAAAATGGTTGGATTAATGAACTTGTTAGGAAATAGGGGGCAGTTGTTTCATTCTAGTTGCGCCCTCTAGTAAATATCAATATAAAATTATTCACTACAATATTCGACATCAACTGCTGCGTAAGTATACCAAACATCATTACATTTGGTCAAGGCGTTTAAAAGATACAAGCAAAAATATACACTGACCTTTCTTTTTTGGACCACCCTGTATACATGTACATGCATGTAAAAACGTTCAATACTTAATCAAGAGTACGACGTGTGTCTTTTGAATTTCATCGCAGTTGTTACACTTTTTTGCACAGTTGCAGTGAAATTTTGTTACGCCAAAACTGTGATCGGAAGGTAATTTAATTTATAACAGTCATTTAAAATCAGAACATTTTTTATTTATTAAAAGGGATGACATGTCACCCTAGTTACCCCTCTGAATCAGCCCATGAAAAACATGAGTAGCTTAATTGTTTAGGAAATGCAATTGCTGTTAGTTGGATCGGTGAATTCAATTTATGCAAACACAACAAGAGCACTCGGAGATCGTAGGCCTCCGCCGAGGCGCATCCGGCCCGAATGCGGAGTTCAACTCCGGAGTCAGGGATCCGTAGCCCGGATCCGAATCAATTAATGACTTTCAAATTTTATTGGGACTTTCTTGTTTAAAGATACATCTCTGGTAAAATTTTCATGAACATTCGATCATTTTTTTTTTCAAAAAATATGAGCCAAAGTAAGGAAAAATGCCCTATTTGGCAATGCTGATGCTGATGCATCTTTCAAAAAAATTTCTGTATCCGGATCCAGATGCAAAAATAATTTTCGAAATTTAATCATGTCTTCCTGGTCCAACGATACATTTCTGATAATATTTTCATGCAGACTCACTCAGTAGTTATTACGTGAAGTTGTTAACAGACAAAGAGACAGACAGACAAATGCCAGGTAAAACATAACCGCTTTGGCGGACGCAATCATATCGTAATAAAAGCAACTTTTTATCGTCTACTTTCATATTCGACGCTGTCGAAGACATGCTGGCAATTGACAGTCGGGCATTACTGTACAATGGAGATGAGTTTTGCTCGTACAGAAATTATTACTCGAGAGTGTCGTTGATGGAGAAATACGTGATGTGCGCTCGTGCAGACGAGACGCAGCATCAGTGACGCGGGAATCTGTCCCGGCAGCAGCAGCAGCAGCAGCAGCAGTGGCGGTAATCACGCCGCTGCAGACGGCAATGCATGGACGGATGCGGGCGAACAGTTGGCGGCATGATGAGCAGAGGATTAGTATCGGGCGGTCGCAGCGACGAGTACGAGCAACGAAGCCGCTTGCAAGCGATAACTGCAACCGACACTCAGCTCGGCCGCGCCGCGCCGCGTCCTGCCAACATTGTCGTCTTATATTCAGCCGAAGTGAACGCATCCATGCGCTGTGCAGCCATTCGTTCTATATCGCTTGTGTTATTACCGCAGAAGCGGGATGCTGATGCTTGCGACTACCGGCTGTACGACTGAAGTAGACGATAACGGACTCTGCTAGTAATCGGAAACTCACAGTACTCGAGCACCAGTCTCTACGTGCGCTCACATTCCGATAGAATGCCTGCAAGCCATCTCTGCTGCTGTATACAAGCTGTACAAGAGGTATGGCAATACGCTAATTTGCAATATCATGAAAAGAAGCTTCACGCTTATTATATCGATTCAACGCATATCGATTGTTGAAGCAAGAAACGCCACTTGTCGCCAACATCGTTTTGTTTTTATTCACTGTAACTGTGAGTTTACACCACTGACACCGATGTTAAGTCATTTTCAGTAAATGCCTATATGCTTGTTCATCTTTAGGCTATGCTTAACCAGATTTTATTCGGTTTCAGAAACCTTCCTGCAATCAGAGCAGGGGAGCGTTTTCACTGCGACGAAATAGCTAAACTCGTACACTGCAGATTTGTTCATTTTCGTTTACTTGTTTCGCAATTTCCATTGACTATAATACTCGTTCCACGCACGTTAGTGCAGCTGCAAGAAGCACGAAGAAGAATAAGACAGGGAATGCGACGTGAACATGAGATTGAGTTCACTAGAGTAACACAACAAGGAGCGACGATGACGATTACGTGCGTCTGCTGGTTGCGCTGGTTCGTCAGCAACGCTGACATTGGAATTAGCCCACCGAGCGAGTCGCGTCGCGTTATGCCGCCCAATCTATCTGCCGCTGCACTCGGCGTATCCGCCGACGCGACGATCGCGTACAGAAAATCGATAGGATCACATAATCAATCAGAGGCCGACAAGAGCGCGCTATCAGTTTCAGCTGCTGACGGGCGTCAGCTGCCGCGATTGGCATCGTTAGCTGATATCACTTCATTAGACGATCGACAGTTTATGATCAGACGACATTCGTGCTTTTACCTCTTCATCGACAGTAACACGTCATTCATGGGCGCCCGCAGGAGTTTTTACAGGGTGTGCAAATTAGGGAGCCTGGTGGGCATAAGTCACCCAACTGGGTCCAGGAGCGGAGTCCCCGTGGGCGTTTGGGGGCGAAGAACCCAGACATGTTGTAAAAATAGTGCATATGGGGCCTAACTGCTTCGTCTGCTGACACTTTCCACAGCATTACTATTGCACAAAACACTTTAGAACATTTCCAGGTGGGACAAGTGCCCCCTTGCCCATACCTGCGGGCGCCTATGACGTCACTCCCGCGACGCAGAAACAGAAATAAGACGACATTTGCAGCCACCTGGTGGACATGTTCCCTGAGCTATAAATACATAAACAAGATGCTCAGCTATCGCAGAGAGACCGCGCTGCAGGGTGCGTTATAGTTTTCGCCAAAAGTAGAAGACTCGAACTGGGAGACAATATTTTACGGACATTATAGGTCTATCTTTAACCACTGTGACACAATCGGCCTGAAAATCTGTCGAATTCCGTGAAAAAAACGCAAAATGAGGGCTATTACGGCGTTCAAGTTTATGCAAGGTCATCGAGGTCGGTGCCAATCGAAAGTCCGTATGCGATTTCCTATTAGTGATTAATAGTAACTAACATTCTATCTCGTACCGTTTCGGAGTTATCGCAGCTCATTGTTCAAATTTCGCTCCAACGCAATCACTTTGACACAAAATTTCAGGTAGAAGGGGTCGTCCCCCACCAATTATTTTTGCATGGATAGTTAGGCCAATGAATGCCTTACAACTTTGTCCCTGACAGTTTTATATCACACAGGTGTTACGGCTGAGGCTCTACGAGCGAAAATAGAGCGAAAATCAGCGATTTCGCACCAACGCGGTCACTTTGATCCCAAATTTCACGTACAAGGGGTCGCCCCCCACCAATCATTTTTGCACGTTTAGTTAGGCCAATGAATGACTTACAACTTTGTCCCTGACAGTTTTATATCACACAGGTGTTACGGCTGAGGCTCTACGAGCGAAAATAGAGCGAAAATCGGCGATTTCGCACCAACGCGGTCACTTTGATCCCAAATTTCAGGTACAAGGGGTCGCCCCCCACCAATCATTTTTGCACGTTTAGTTAGGCCAATGAATGCCTTACAACTTTGCTGGTGACAGTTTTCACACAAAGAAACTTTGTATTCTGCTACATTTTTGTGCGGAAATCGGCCGTTTTGCGTTTTGAGACCCCCTTTGGGGGACTTACGGGCAACGTACGACGATCATCTTAGGCTCATTGGAAAGCGCATAGTAGACTTCCTATTAGAGTTAATTTAACTTTTTTCGCTTGGTGTTACGGCTGCGGAGCTACGAGCGATTATTGGTTGAAAATCGGCGATTTCGCTCCAACGGGGGCCGGCTGACCCAAAATTTCAGGTAGAAGGGGTCGCCCCCCACCAACCATTCTTCTTCTCAGAAAACTAGGCTAAATCATCTTTCATATGGCATATCAATTTGGACAGATCTTTCTACCGTTTTGTCACAATACACGCGTGTGACAGACAGACGGACGGACAGACAGACGGACGGACAGACGGACGGACAGACAGAATTCTCATCACAATACCGCGTCTGCATTACATGCAGGGCGGTAAAAATGCGTTTTCGGACGGAGATCGGCCACAAACACATTTTTGGTCTATTTAGAGCCCATAGAACGTGTCTGGTGGCTGCATATGTTGTTCTCTCGGTGAAGGCTGCTGACAGCGCTTCCAAATCCCTTAGCCAGATTTGAGAGTAGGAAAAGAGAGGGAAGGGAGACGGGGAAAGGAAAGGAAGGAAATGGACGGAAGGGATATGGGAGAAATACACTGCCGAAATACGGCTTCAGTTGCAAAACTAGAGAACTGGTGGAGCTGCACGGTCACTGTGTCGAGGTAAAGCTATAACGAGCTTCTGCCGTAGTAACACGGCTGCAGTGGAAGCATTATCACGCTCGAGTTCTGCTCTCTATGATCAACGTTCGACGTACATCGATTGACCGTCATCCTCGGACGCGTCGACTGAGTTTACTACGAATGATCTCTTTATTTCTCTTCCAGCAGAGTGTATAGAAAGCTCTTTCTCTCTTTCAGCAGTCCTTTTCTGCTATAAGCTGTCGGTGCCCGTGTAAGCCTGGCTGCTCTGTTCAGTGTCAACACATTTCACTATCTGTCTCTATTGCTATGAGCAAAATAAGTGATGATAGTAATTATGTTCTGATTATTTTCAAGTGTAGGCAACACGGCATTTTCGGCTGCTGAGCCACGTATCTGGAACACTCTTTCTGATGCTGTTGCCTTTGTACTGTAGGGTCACCGGTCATTCGCTGACTACTCAAAACATTTCTCTCGCAGCAATATTTTCCTGAAATTACGTTCTGAGCTTATGTAGTGACACTGTAGTGGACCTATAGAGAGTATTTTCTACTACCAGTTGCCAGTTGAAAGGATGGATGACATGACTTTTGGTGCCTTGGAACTTGAAAGTGTAGTAACCAACACCAGCAGTTGTGACACTAAAGAACACTCAGACAGCTCACCTATGGCATCTGGCGAAAAAAGAACTTGGACTGCCAAGCAAATATGCTTACACGAATCGGTTGGAAGCCTTTCAATACATTTGTCTGTGGAGAATGCTGAACATCACTTGAAAAAAAAGAAATTAAATTGTAAAGGACGGAACAGAACAAGAACTCAGGCCACTCAAAAATACCGCAGATCACATTACTTTCCGATCAGCAGCGATCTGTGGCCAGTCAACATTGACAGTACTCACAGTGACTATGGCATGGACGCAGGAACGTCACATTTGTAGACTTGAGGAAACAACAGCACTCTACTCTCTCTCCCCTCCCCCTCTCTCTCTGTGTGTGTCTTTTAAACACGTGTGTGTACATGTTTGACAGATGTCATCATTCTGACAAATACAACTCTCATATATCACATGACATATTGCGCCATTCAGCTGTCAGCAAAACAGATATAGGCAGACATCATCGCATCGTTGCAGTCGTCGTCAGACAGGAGAACGAGGAGACAAAGGGCGCAGTAAAAACGATTAATATATCAATATATCCCAAAACATCACATACATTGTAACCAATCTAGCCTTATGGCTACAAGATTTCAGTAAACTTACTTACTTACTTACTTATACATATCACAATTTTGTTTTATCTGTTTTTCTGGTTTTTTGGTTTTCTCGGTAACGTCAGTTTATCTTTGGTTTTGTGTGTTTGGTTAAGCTGGCTCTTAGCCAACTTTTCACAGCATGTCATCGACTGTTGCTAATTAATCTTATGCCAGCCACTGGTTTCATTTCCCTCCTTCTCCTGGTGATGATGATGATGATGATGCTGATGGTGGTGATGGTAATGAGCTGTGTGCTGTGTGTTACTGCCAGACATTCTGCGGTAGTGCTCAGAGTGCCGAGGTAGCGATCATATTCAACCGCGGACATCGAACGTCGACAACAAGCGACGCCATCTCTGCACGCACGTCTGACGCTGACGACGAAGACGACGCCGTCCGACTTCAACGCTCATATATTGTCTCCGACACCGACTCAGTCTCCGGCAAGGTAAACGTGCAGTTGTAGTCAAGGATGTTAGTCCTTGGCCTTGACCTTCGTCTTGGTCTTGTTATCAGGGCCAGGCCAAACCCAGTGCGCTGTTTTATCATCAACAATAGCCAAATGTTTATCAAATTCATTCAAATTGATTCAAATGCTGCATGTCATTGTCATCCTTCGCTCCGGCCGAACGTGTTTTTACAAAAGTGGACTCATCGCGTGGTCACATGATGCTCGCATGTCTGATTCCACACTGGAGACTCCAGTTTGTTGCACTTGTAACAAGATTTGAAGTACGTGTGACTTATAACTGACATGTCACATGAACTGAACCTGAAATTTGAACTGAAGTAAAACTGACTAAGATGTGATAATGACGAATTTTGAATAATGCCACACAGCAATATTATGGCATTGCAGAAAATTATTTCAGAGACTGAGTTTGAGTTGAGTCTGAATATTTGTATACAGCGCCGAACTCGCTAATCAGTCACATTATAAAGTTTGTAGTTGGCGAACGTTATTATTCTAAAAATAAATTTAAAAATAAGAAAAATGATTGCAGATGTGATGACTGTTATATCTTACGTGTATCCTTATATCAATATACCATCATCATCATGATAATAATAATAATTAATTTAATTTAGTGATGTTCTGCAGTAAGTAAGTGACGTCACTAGTTTTAGTTTGGTTGAGTACAGTAGCAGTGTGGCAGCTGTGGCCTTGGCCTGTGACTTGTGGCTTTATTAACATCATTGATTGTAGTTAGTAGTTCCTCGATGTTAGGGTGGAGGAGATTACTCTGGATGTTTCTTTCCTCGCACATTACCCCTGGCTATACACTATCTTAAGTAAAAACCTGCTAGTACTATTCCTAACCTTGACCATAACCTTAACTCTAATCGTAAAATGACATCATTGGCAACTTTGTATGTATGTATGTATGTATGTATGTTAGTAATGGTAGCCGTGAGTAGTTATTTTAGGATAGTTTTACCACAGTTTGGACTTAATAGTACAGTTATCAGTCCTTTCCAGGCGTCCTTGACCTCATCAGGTCGCGTAGGAACACAGGGTGCAGTTTTCTGAACACAGAACGACCGCGCTCACTGCGCTCTTGACAGGTGGCGTGTGTCACGCTTGACAGACACGTCTACTGTTGCATTGTTGTACCAGACACTGAATTCGCTGAATTCGACAGATTTTCAGGCCGATTATGTCACAGTGGTTGAAGATAGACCGATAATGTCCGTAAAATATTGTCTCCCGGTTCCATTCTTCCACTTTTGGCCAAAACTATAACGCATCCTGCAGCGCGGTCTCTCTGCGATAGCTGAGCATCTTGTTTTAAATAACTCAGTCAAAAATTGACCAATTTTCGTAATTATTGTTATTATTGGTAATATCCCCGAGAACACTTTTAACCACAGAGTTGCAACGTTTACAATACGTTGTAATACTTGCAAATCGTGAACGTTGTGAAAATTCCATTGGTGTGTCTCAATATAAAGTAAGCCGAAATGTCTTGTCATATTTTCCGTAAAACTTACATGATTCTGGTGATACTTGCTGAGTAAATTTGCCACAAGAGAATTTCAGTGCTTTCCACATCACTTGAATAGTTCCTTACACTACCTTGTGAAACATAAAATTCGTATTTCAGGCAATTTTAGCATTGGAATTTTCAGAAACAAAACACGACTTTTAAATTTTACGACGTAGCGTAGAGACATTACTCTGGTGAGATGGGAAATATAACAACTCTGTGGTTACAAATATATTCGGGATATGAATACCAATAATCATGAAAATCGATCGATTATTGACGGAGTTATTTGAAAAATAAAAAGGGTGACGTGTTTTATTGACCACAGTATAGCATGAAGTATCAAATATCGTAATGCGGTCCCCTCACTGGGAGGCCGCATTACGCACTGCACTCTGTCTTTCCGTCCTTCTGTCAGTTGCAAGTTCCATTACGTGTTGCAGTCTGTCCTGTCACTCAAGAACGAAAAGTCCATGGCAGTTCAAATTTGATGTACTCTTAGTGCTGCTAATTTGAAGTCAAAAGGTCAACGCGACAAACTGTGACGCTGCCAACGAAAAGCGATATTATCTTCAAACTGCCGAGAACGCCCCTTATCGTTTCGGCCATCGTAGCCATACATATTGTTGTAGAATAGTTTAGTTTGCTGAATTGACAGACATGTGCCACAGATAACAGACGCATTTCTGGCTGCAGACATCAGCCGTACAAAACGGACCGAGGGCGTCGGTAAGCGGTGTGTACCAGCTCGAGTAATTGTGTTTCCGCTGTGTCAGTCTTGCCATCGCCTGTCTGGCGGAGAGTCAGACACACAGACGGACCGACCGACCGAAGATAGGCAATCTGGTTGCGCTCGGTCGCCCGAACGGCCGCCCGCGTTGCCGTCACCTTCTGATGTCGTCGCCGGTCGATTTGCCGACGCCTGGGCGTCAGCGACTGATGGCGACGGCCACGTTCGGCGACAGGCTGCTGAAATAAATCGCTGACCTCGTCGGCCTCGCATTAGACCGATCACTGCTGTGTGTCTCGGCGGTGCACGCTTGTCTCTCGGCGGTCACTGTTCGTGGTCACTCCATGTTGTCGTCGGTTCCGGTTCGTCAGTATCTCGACTGTCATGTGTCATTCTGACGTCACGGATGCTGCTGATGCTGAGCTGCTAGTGTCCTGACGCCTGACCCGCCGTGAACTGGCGATCACAACGACAGATTATCTCCATGACTGCGCTCTTGCTATGTTGCCATTACAGTCGACATTTGACTCGTCATCGCTTCTAACGTAGGTCGTCGATCGATCGTTCCAGCCAATAGTCTTTCGCGCCGTTCTGTCGCCGCTGATTTATTTCACACACAATTTCGTGCCGAGGTCGACGCACAAATCGACGTCGACGCGGCATAGTTTTCACCCTACAAACTTTTTGACCAGTCGACATACGCGAACATGCGTCAGTGTTATTAGAGGTCAAGACGAGCAGCAGCAGCAGCAGACTGGCGATATATAGTGCGAGTCGTGACACGATCTTGAGGTCTACAACTGACCCGCCAGCCCAGAGACTGATTACACATACTGAGGTGATCTAGCGGCAGACGACAGACGTGCGACCGTTGCCCTATAAGTTATGGACGTCAGAGACGATGTTAGGCCCTGGCGGTGTTCAGGTCGTACTCGGGCGCTTCGTCTTCCGGATCAGGATACATTTCCCTCGACATTTTTTCCCCAGACACTTCCTTTGGACGTTTCTTCTCGGACATTGCCCCTGGCTTCCACTAGTTAGACGTAAATAAACTTGATAATAATATCAATTCAGGGTTAGGTAGGTTGGGTTAGAACCACATATACCGTTTTCACACTGGAAATTTTTCTGATGAGGCTTAATCAGATTATTAGTAACATTGAGCAGTCATTCAGAGCCTCCATTTAAGCAGCGACGCTGAGATGGACGCAGAGAGTGAAAATTAAGACCGAAAATAAGCTATACGTAGCGATGAGGTAAATTTTATGATTGAGTCATTGTGTCATTATGTCATTAGTTTATTTTCTCTCACTTCTGTACTCATGTATGATATTCATATTAAATAAATAATTATAGCTATAAGATAAAACGGTCACAAAAAGTATACGCAGTTTTCACAAGTAGCTAAGCTATCGCAGAGAGACCGCGCTGCAGGATGAGGTAGTTTTGGCTAAAAGTGGAAGACTCGAACTAGGAGACAATATTTTACAGATATAGGTCAGGTCAGGTCATCGACAGCGTGTGTATGTCGCAGTTTTCATGACACGCGTGGCCGATCAGCTGTTCGCGCTCAACCGTGGCTGTTGCAGCGCCTGCTCGGCTCAGCTCTGTCGCACGCTGTGCACTGGCGCGTAACTCACTACATACAAACTGTCTGCAGTGAGATATGACCCGTTATCGCACTGTAGACATAATGCTAGAGATAGGAGAACGAAAGTAGGTCGTGAAATAAAGGTCTATCTTAAACCACTGTGACATAATCGGTCTGCAAAGCTAACGAATTCGGTGAGAAAACGCAAAATAAGGGCTATTACGCGGTTCCAGGTCATTCAAGGTCATCGAGGTCGGTACCAATCGAAAGCCTGTATGCGACTTCCTATTAGTGATTAGTAGTAACTGACATCCTATCTCATACCGTTTCGGAGTTATCGCAGCTTATTGTTCAAATTTTGGACACATTGCGTTTTTGGGACAACGTACGATGTTCACCTTGAGCTCATTGGAAGGCTCGTAGTGGACGTCCTATTAGTGTTAATTGAACTTTTTTCGCTAGGGGTTATGGCTGAGGCGCTACGAGCGAAAATAGATCGAAAATCGGCGATTTCGCTCCAACGCGGTTACTTTGACCCAAAATTTCAGGTGGAAGGGGTCGCCTCCACCAACCATTTTTGAACGGATAGTAAGGCCAATGAATGTCTTACAATTTGTCGCTGACAGTTTTCATACAGAGAAACTTTGTAGCAGACTTCCTTCAAGCGAAGTGCGATTTTACACACAAAATGTCGTTTTGCGTTTTGAGCTCCCCTTTGGGGGCTTAGGGGCAACGTACGATGATCATCTTAGGCTCATTGGAAAGCGCGCAGTGGACTTCCTATTAGTGTTATTTGAACTTTTTTCGCCAGGTGTTACGGCTGAGGCGCTACGAGCGAATATCGGTTGAAAATCGGCGATTTCGATCTAATGACCCAAACTAGGCTAAATGGTCCTTCATATGGTATGAAAAAAATCTGGACAAATCTTTCTTCCGTTTTGTCACAATCCACGCGTTTGACAAACGGACAGACAGACAGACGGACGGACAGACAGACGGACAGACAGACAGACAGACAAACGGAGAGACAGACAGACAGACAGACAGACAGAGGGACGGACTGACAGAATTCTTATCGCTAGACCTCGTCTGCATTCTATGCAGCGGTAAAAACGACCTCTAAAAGCAACATCTATGTAAGCTACGACAAGGAATAGGGTTAACAAGTTTTTAAACATTTAAATAGAGGTAGTTATGGGGAAATGTCTAAGAGGAAACGTTCAGGGGAAATGTCGTAGACTTTCGTCTTCAGCCGACCGCTGTGATTTAACTGTTGACGTGTCCGTGCGACGCGCCGTCGTACAACGCGGAACATATTCTCGGCACGACCTTATTGCAAGAGCTGCGACACGAACCGAGAGACGCTTTATATGCAGCGTTTTCACTTTCCACGCCTCTGTCGTCGCTAGCGCTGTGAATTGTCTTTTGCCGAAATCGCGCATAAAATCGTGCCGTGTCCTGTCCCAAAGGGATCATTAAGTATTGTCGTCCGTCTCTCTGTCTCTTTCCATCTATCGGTCTATCTGTCTGTTCATGCGTCTGTCCCACTGTTCGTCTGTTTTATGCCTGCCCAACGGGAAACGTCTAGGATACACGTCGTATTCCGTATTTGCATTTTTATTGGAAGATCTGCTTAAAACCAAGTATATTACTTTCATTGGATGTTATGGCTTAATCTGACGGTTAATTAACACTGAGCACGACCATTCGGAGCCGCCAATAACCGTAAAGCACCGACGCTCAGGTGAATGCAGAGAGCGAGAAACGACCAAAAATAAACCATAATTTTTTTACCCCAAAACGGTCAGAAAAAGTACGCAATTTAAAAAGCGACTTCTAAAAGCAACATCTAATTAAGCCACGACTGCAGGTAATGCTCGTCGACTATAATATGGCTATCTTGGCTACAGTAATATCGCTTTAAAGAGCTATACTTAGTGTTAGATTCTGAGTAGCCTCAAAATAGCCACACTCACAGTGACCTCAGACGTAACACCATTCTTCACAGCGCAACGCCGTGGTTTTCTCGCGTACGCACCGTACGTTCGACTTCATAGTCGTAGAGTTTTATCCGAGCGGACCGTTAAGTGACGTATGACGCGGAGTAGCATCGCTATTCGACTAACGGACGCACGTAAACCATGTGATCGGCGACGCCACGCTGGCACAAGAGCTACGCAGTTGTCGCCGTTTTCGCTGTGCTTATTACAGCTTATCATGTTTCGTTATATATAGCTATAGCCTAACGCTGAAAAGAACCCGCACTGCTCATGTTCAAAAACAAAATACGCTTTTCCGGTTACCCACCGGATTGACGTCATTGCTTTCTGTTTTCCAGATTTTTCTGTTTAACGGTTTTTAAACGTTATACTTTTATTCATTTACTATTTTTTGGCTACGCAACGTAGTGAAGCGCGGTATTTTCTATCAGAATGTCTGTCTGTCCGTCCGTTTGTCTGTCACACTTGTGATTTACGCTTAAATGGTTCAAGATATCGAAATATGCTTGCATCATTCCATAGAACGATGTCTCTAGTTCCTTTAGATTAAATTTCGCAATATTAAGTCTATAGAGGTTTAATCGGAATGAGTGTGTGTGTCGACAACGCCCGTCGACACCGAAAATGTGACCAATAATCTGCCACATCTCGGAAACGGTGCGAGATATGACGTAAGTTGATATTATTCACACGTTGGAAGTCGTCGCTTATGGGCTGTTGACTGGTTCCGAAATCGGTGACCTTGAATGACATTGAACAGCGTAATGGTTGTTATTTTGCGTTATTTTACCCAATTCGGTAGCTTTTTGGACCAGTTACGTCAAAGTGGTTGAAGTTAGACCCATGCTGTCTGCGACCAAAATATAGCACGAAGAATCTTCTTTTCGATAGTATATGAGTTATGGTGATATTCTCAGAGATTTTTTTCAGAAACAGCGCGTTAAAGAGAAGTATGCCGACTCGAAAATGGAAATTCGCCTTGTGCGACATTGCGCGGCCATCTCAGCAATCGCTGAGCTCTTGTTTTACTTTGATGTAATCTGGTAGACGAAGTTGTCAGGTTTTAATCGCACGTTGAATATTTGCATATCATATATTTTATGAATTTATTAAATCTTACTACCATTTTGCAAATCCGCCTGTCTTCTTATCTGTCTGTCCTCAGTCCGTCAGTCATACTCGTAATGTGTTTCGAAACAGTATATGCTATCATCAGAATTTTTACCACATGATAACTACATCATTCCACTAGCTGAAAAAATATGACGGCGTCCCCTTTAACGCAGGCTTCATACAAAGGTGGGACCTAAAATGATTAGAGTATGGTGAATTCGATTACCCCGATTATCAAGCCGAATTTGAGTAGCTTATTTTAGCTTCTAATGAGCATAGATAAAATGTCCATGGAATCCATCTAGTCTATGGTAACACCATGTTTTTAGTTTGTTCAGTACGCTGTCATATGTAGCCGGTATGTGGACACAGGTCCGTGTGACGCTGAGGAAGCCTGGATCGAAGCTGGAACATCTTGGGGTTACGGCAGAACTCATTGGCGACATCGGTTAGAGCTGGTTTCGCTTGTTGATCTCGTCTTGCGCAGGACGCAGATGTAATGTTAAACTAGAATAACAGCATAGCACAGTCAGTTCAATCGACTTTTTATTGTTGTTGCTGCTGTTGCTATTGTTATTGGTTGCTATTACCATTATTATCATCATATTGTACGTATGTCTGTATGTGTGTATGAGAAAATTTATAACGCGCGAGTTCTTACAGCCTAAGCAGTCACGAGTGCGCGCAACTTACTACATTAATGCACATTCATACGAACACATTAACATTTGCCACTGTACAGGAGTTTTACATCTTATACCGCTGTTTGTTATGTCAAGTGTAGCTTGTGGGATAACTTTACAAACTGTTGTTTAAACTATTGTAATTAGCTGGGTTTTCTTGTCTTTCACCCGGTGTTTGTCTGTCTGTCCTTCTGTCTGTCTTTGTGTTTGTCTGTTAGCAAGTTTACGTAAAATCTGATGACCGGATTAGCATGAAAATTTTACAAGAGATGTATCTTTTGACAAGGAAGAACTGCTTAAATTTAGGAAATCGTCCGCCTGTGTATTTGAAATAATTTGAAGGATTCTTTAGCGTTGCAAGATAGGGAATTTTGCTACATTTGGCTCATATATCTGTAGAAAAATAAACGGATCTTCATAAAAAAATTACCACAGATGTATCTTTGGAGAAGGAAGACCGCATTAAATGTTGGAAGTTACCTGGATATGGATCCGTACTTCGAATACGAACCGGTTCCGCCTTGGTGGAGGTCTGCGTTCTCTGAGTGCTCTTGTTATTATTGTCATCATCATCGTCGTCGTCGTCGTCGTCGTCGTCGTCGTCGATAAAATGGTTGTATGGCTCTGATAGAGTTATCTTCCGAGAAGAGTCGACAGCGGTTCTTGCACGCCGAGACGAACTTAGCGGAGCCGGGCGAGCTGTTTCGCAACTCGACCTACGACTTCGCGTTCGACACTAAGAAACCTCACGAGTCTTACACTGGGACCCATGTCCAGCTGCGGTACGTGCTCTAGTAGACTACAGGCGTCTCAACACACGTGATCACATAGTCTTCACTTTTTGTCTGTACCAAAAATAGTTTTAAATGCTTAATAGTTAGGCTCCAGGTATGGGCCGGCTTACAATATCAGGACGCATTAAAATATATCGGCGTCAGTCTAGTTGAATGTTGGCCTAGCACTAAATAATTATGCTGTCGATTAACTTATTTATTTATCTATTTATGTCTTTATTTATTTAATATAAGGCCGAGTGTGCCTCGTATAGATTGAATCTTTGTGATTTTTGTTTATGAAATTAGCGTAATTTTGTACAGTATGTCCGGGAAAAAAGAGACCAAAGTGTTTTTGTAATATCTTAGACAAAGCTCAGGCGATTCTAATAAAATTTGGTACACATTTCTGAGTAAATTTGCTGTAAAATGATATAAACGTTTCTTACTTCGCCTGAATAATGTCTCTACACTACCTTGTAAAACTTGAAATGCCTATCTAGCACGTTCTACCATTGAGTTGTTACAGAAAGAAACACTAGAATTTATCCCACCTCAAGTATAGCCCCCAAATTCGCCAGATTTGAACTCAGTTGATTACAGTGTGTGAGGGCTATTGCAAAGAAGGTGTACATAACACATCACAAATCTGGACGAACTGAAACAGCGACTGGAAACGGAGTGGGCCAAGCTGGATCACGTTGTCATTGCGGCAGCCATTTGTCAGTGGCGTCGTTGATAGCTCATGTTACGCGTTACGTGTTACGCGTGTTTTGCAATATTTCCTACATGCTGTTATCAATCGAATTCAAATCTGGCGAATTTGGATGCCACAGTTAAGGTGGGATAAATTCTGGAGTTTCTTCCTTTAACAACTCAAAGTTAGCACGTGAGCACTGAACATTCCAAGTTTCACACGGTAGTGTAGAGGCATTATTCAGGTGAGGTGGGAAACATTTAATCATTTTGCGGCCAATTTATTCAGAAAACCATTCACCAAATTTCATCAGAATCGTACGAGTTTTGTATGAGATATTATAAAAACATTTTGGTCTTTTTTCCGGACAACAGTGTAAATATTCATTTTCTAGATTCGCAAACTTCATGAACGTAAGATTATTCTGTACTTCATAACATTCGAATGTGCTCCATGTACCAATGGCAACGCTGGCGCAGATACTATGTGATCGTGAAACTGTTGCGGCGACTTGGTGACGTCATCGTGCAACAGGAACTAGTTGTTCACGTGCCGTCGTCGTTACCGGAAGTCACGCGCAGCGTCAAAACGGAAGTCGGCATCGGCGACAAATTGCGACTCGAGCTGGAATGTAACAAGTGGAAGTAAGCGTTTCTCTGGTTTGACTGACTTTGCATTTCGACGACATTTTCTTGTTTGGAGAACTTGAATTTAGTTTTCGAGCGTTTCTTGTGTATTTTTTGTTGGTTGTAAGTTTGGTTACCAGTGTACCAGTGCAATCGATCACTTGTAACGACTCGACTCCGAAATGACCTAACGTACGTGTCAAGCGGAACGTTTCACTCGTCCCGCTGTGTTCTGCCAGGTACCATCTGCGTGACGTCATCCATGGAAGCGTTCATTTCCTGCTAGCGAGTGCCGAAATCGACATCGACAAGGTGGCGATTCAGATTGTGCGGCGCGAGACGACGAACAAACACGGTCTGTACGCTGTAATACTGGTCACGGCGCTGACTTTCTGTTATCTATGTTGGAGGCAAGCTCTTGCTGTCGACATATCTGTCTGTCTGTCTGTCCGTCCGTCAAACGCGTGGATTGTGACAAAACGAAATAATCATCTGTTGTATATCAATACCATACGATAGAGCGATGTTTCTAGTTTCTTGAGAGCCAAATATCGTGGTTCCAAGTTTAGGAGTTCACCCTGAACGAGTGTGTTAAAACAGGTACTTCTCTGTCGTAAGCGCAGATTTGACCAATAGGAAGTCGCATATGCATGTATACCATCATCTTGAGTGTTGTTTTAAGGTAAATTATTTTGCATACAAATATACTGCTAGTTTACTGGCCGTGGGAGCAGATGCTGTATGCTGTGATGTATGCAGATGGTCAAGGTACAGCATCCAATGATCAGCTTGTCATTGCAGAACATGAAATACTGGACGGCTGTCCTGAAACTGGTCCGTATTTTACATCTTCTCACTTCGACAATTCAACGGCTAGGCCTAACAGCTGCTTATATTACGAACATAAGTGTAGAATTTGAAAGACTTGGCGTGAATATTGTGCAGCGAAAATGGTGCATATTTCATATGCTTGACTGACTTGACTGACGTATGATCGCTGGCAGCTGAGGTTAGAGCACAGACCAGTTGTCTTCATCCAGCCCTGTCTTGCGCTGCCACCTCTATCTTCCTCCAGCTCTATCTGAAGCCTGCCGTCCATATTTCTCTTTACAGATCTCTCTTCCAGGTATTCCTGGGTCGTCGTCTTCCTGTGTGGCCTTGCAGTGTCCACTGTAGCACCTGCTTGGCAATGCTCTCATCATTTCTTCTCAGTGTGTGTCCAAGTCAGTTCCATTTTCTCTTTCTGCTTTTTGTTTCTACATTTTTTTTACTTTCTAGTACGTTCCCTTCACATTTATTTCATACATGCCAGCACATTCATCATCATCCACTCATTCTTTCTTCCACTTCAGCCTCAAAACCCACTATATTTGCACAACTTCCTCCGCATTTGACTGATGGTTCCTCATCCAGCCGACTGACACGGACTCTCTGACTATCTGTCAAATTTCCTACGGTCATCGGTTTTTCTATTATGGTTTATTTTCCCTTAAATTTTGGATTTTAATGTCGTGCAGTAAACAATGCTAGTCACATTCGTTTTTGAGTGCACGTATATCGTATCATATCAGCTGTTTTACGCTGTTGTCTTAAATGCTCGTTGTACAATGACGAATATCGAGGCTTCTCTATAGACAGTCGCTTCTAACATAAACTTAATGAAACAAGAATGGTTTGGCGCGATTGGCTGAATGATGGCTGTAGCTACAGCAGCAGCGTCTATGTACTACAGGTGTCAGCGTACCTATACGTATGTACCTCGCCAACTATCCGCTGACGCCTACTATGCGCAGCGTCGAAGACCGTTTCAACGTCAAATATTACTTGAACCTCGTCATCACCGACATCGACGATAATAAATACTTCAAACAACAGGTTCATATAGACTGTGTGAAGCCGGTGTTGTGTGCTAGACTAAATGGTAACGGAGTGAGAATCCAGTTAGCCTAATGTCTTCGTACTCTTGTAACCTGTCCTTGAAGCTTCGCTTGTAGGGCGGACTAATGTTGACAGTAATAATAATAATGATGATAATGATCTTGTTATTGTCGTTGATGATGATGATGACGATGATGATGATGATGACAGCGAGAAGTTAGAAAACAGTTTTGTAATTGCAGTTGTTTATCGTAAGTTACACCAACCTTATTTGACAGTTTGTAATTTAATACACATTGCCGTTGCATTGTCATAATATAGTAAATGCAAAACATATTTTAAGTTGCTAACATTTTCTGTACAACATCTGTATATATTGTTAGCAACTCGGCAGCTGCATATTGTTCATTGTGTAACAGAGCTGTGCGAGACAACAAAACATTACTTACAAAATATTCACTGAATGGTGGGAACTAGTTTGGGTTTCATGTTTGGGACTAAAATTTTCTGGGGACACGGCTTAGCACTAATAAGCTAAGATCGTTGGTCGTTGATATTGTGCTTACGTTGGCAGGACAAATGCAATTGCTCCGGCGGTTTTTAGGAGTGGGGGCTTAGCTCCCCGAGACACGAATTCCCAACCTTTGGTGGAAAGTAAATTGGAAAAAGTTAACGCGACATATTCTGTGAATTTCTACCTGACAAATTGCTTGCTAAGTACGGTAACGTAATTCGTATAGAACTGTTTCTTGAAACAGTCGTTGACGTTGTAGGAGATAAAGCTGTATCGGAGAAATGAGAACACCGAGGTCGAGTCGGACGCAGCAACTACGAACTTGCGAGCGAAGAAGAACAAAGCGGTCCAACCACGGCAGCAGTCGACGGTGAAAGTCACGTTTCACAACGAAGCTAAAGGATCCGACCCTAGCCACTAACGACCAGCTACTGTCCGAACCACTTCAACTGCAGCGACATGCTGGCGCCGATAGGCTCTTGATGGCGGCCGGTGGTGACACAGTGATTACATATCCCTGTAATCGATCGCGCGAATGCGTTGATCCGTGCCATTGCCATTACTCCTCATATTTTGACGACTATTTAGCGGACATTTTTCTGTACAAAGAGTGAAGAAATGCCTTTAACATGCAGTGTGTTGTTTCGTCAGCGGACAATGACGGATCTAGGAGTTTGTGAGGAAGGTCAATCAGGGGAGGCAGCAACGCTCCAATGATTGAAGTCCGAACATCGAAAGGGCAACAGCGGGCCTGGGAGTTCTTGGGGACAGCAAGACTTTCTTCCCACAGGTTAGGGGGTCTGGCGGCTATTTGAAGGTTGTTTTTTTGCATCTAGTAGTTCCGTAGGTCGATGGCATCCACTGGCACTTAAAATCGCTGATATGATCCATCCCTGCTTTACAGGTCTGGTGATCCATCCCTGCCTCACGGGGTCTGGGCAACATATTCAATATGTTGAATCAGAACATTGTGAAGGGATTTCCATACCCCTCGCTAGAGCGTGTGTTTGCGTATTTACGTGTACTCGAAAAAAAACTAATATTTCGACACACAAAATTGGAATGCACAGATTATTTTTGGAGGAGGTATATGGCCACCCCGGCAACCGAGATCCGCCAATGTCAACAGATGGTATTTTTTCTTAGGATAAGTAGACATATTAGAGTATACCAATACGACAAAGTTGCACGGCAGAGATATACAAACCGTCACCAGAACATTGTAGTTGTTTTAATCCAGAAACTTCACGTTCAGAGACACAACGTTAATTCGCGTAATCTTCAGTCATATCTCCGCCAGTGTATAAGGAACAATATTTGTTATGATGTACATTGGTCACGATACATATGTTTATCGCTATTACTTGACACATGGAAATTTGAAAATGTTAATACTTAGTAACAGAAATGTCTATCGGATACTCGAGTATCGGCACCACAAGCATACTGGATGAAGCTAAGGTGTGTAAAATTATGCACATTGGAGGAAAGAAGGAACAGACAGGACTTGATAGAGGTTTTCAAGATATCTCAGAGAAAGTCGGTAATAGGGCTTCAAGACTTGTTTACACTGGATAAGAATAACGAGGGAACAAGAGGTCATACGCTAAAATTAATTAAAATGAGGTGCACTCGGGATTGTTGAAAGTATTTTTTCTCCAACAGGGTGGTCAATAGTGAAACATGCTGGACCAGCAGACAGTTGGAGCTACCAGCCTCAACGGCTTCAGAAATTGATAGGAAAAGTAAGACCAAGATGGGCTTCTTCATGGACTGATCAGATAAGCCCTAGGCCTCTCTGGTTGGATTGTCCTGCTGGTGAGGCCATACGAGGTGAGTTACAAGGTGAGTTTTATCTGTCCAGTAGGATTAGTATGATAAATGAATAGAGACAGATCATTCAATGTTGATTGGTGATAAGAGTTCTGAACTACTTTGAACAGTGGCTGATGTTGTTAGACACTCGCCAGCTGCATATTATGCGTTATGTGCCAGAGCTGTGCGAGACAATTAAACGATACTTGCGAAATATTTACTAACGGCCGGTTAAATTTGGGTTTCAGGTTTGATGGCTAAAATTTTCCAGGGGCACGGCTTAGCATTAAAAAATCTAAGAAGCATTTTTGCTTACGTTGACAGGAGAAATGCAAGTAGGCCTACTCCGGCGGTTTTTAGGGGCGGGGCTTATATTAGCGGACGATGGACAAGCCCGCTGAGAAGTGGAAAAGATGCTATACATGGTATAGCGCGTTGGGAGTGGGGGAGGGTCAAACCGTCTGAACAAGGAGCCTTTTCAGTTGACAAGTGATTAACATTTAATACACGCTTTCTGTAAAAGCATCGCAGTGGCAAAATTTCAGGGTAAATCCACAAGACCTTTCAGTTGTACAGACCACATACTCAGCTGCTTCAGCAACACCGTGGACACCTTGTGGACTCTAACTTTATTACAAGAATACTATACAAAAACATTTACTGACGATATTATAAAACTGTTTACACATACACTGAATCAAGGACTAACTGATATTAAATCGCTTCTTTTTTTCGCGGTCTAGCGATGAGAATTCTGTCTGTCCGTCTGTCTGTCTGTCTGTCTGGCACACGCGTGCATTGTGACAAAACGGAAGAAAGATCTGTCCAGATTTTTAAACCATACGAAAGATAATTTAGCCTAGTTTACTGAGAAGAAGAGTGGTTGGTGGGGGGCGACCTCTTCTACCTAAAATTTTGGGTCAACCGACCCCCTTGGAGCAAAATCGCCGATTTTGTACCGATAATCGCTCGTAGCGCCTCAGCCGTAACACCTAGCGAAAAAAGTTCAATTAACGCTAATAGGAAGTCCACTACGCGCTTTCCAATGAGCCTAAGATGATCGTCGTACGTTACCCCTAAG